>Ga0163179_10001740_pt1 | contig 15233 bp, 12 predicted proteins | sample AtlANTMetagenome_FD_109643 | JGI IMG/M metagenome (GOLD analysis project Ga0163179, IMG submission 109643) | Marine eukaryotic phytoplankton communities from the Atlantic Ocean - Atlantic ANT 2 Metagenome | ecosystem: Environmental > Aquatic > Marine > Oceanic | place: North Atlantic Ocean...
ATTAAAGCCGCCAAAAGCTTCATAACCCAATACATCAGGTGATTCGGCGTCTTGCATTGCCCCTGTTCCTGTTACATCAGCCATCATAAGGGCGTGATGAACTGCTTTTCTATTATCTGGCCTAAACTCAATAGATTTAATATATGTATCCTCAGTAAAATTCGTGGGGAAAACAAATACTCGATAATCATCTAAATTATTTCCTTCAATAAAATATTCATCTTCTAGTTCAAAAACATAATCAGGTTCTCCAATCGCAGATCCCTCACTAAAATATGGTATTTCCGCCTCCTGAATGGGGTCGCCTTGAGGCATGCCATTTGAAACCCAATCTGAAATAATTTGCTTTTCATCATCATTTAAAAAGCGCTCATCTAAAAGACTGGAGTACTCTTGATCTGGAGGCCAAGGGGGCATATAGCCAGATTGAGTAACATATTCTATCATTGAACCCATACTGACAACTTCAGTATAATTTGTAAAGCTCATTGGTCCCGATTCTCCAGGCCTATGGCAAGAAGAGCATTTATTATAAATTATTTCAGATACCTGCTCAAAAGTTTGAGCAGAAGAAAACCCTAAAGAAACAATAAAAAAAAGTATAATTTTTTTCATAATAAAAACTCTATATTAAGCAACCTATAGCAATATTACTTTGCCATGGCGGAGGCTCATCATTAATTAGCGCATCTAAAACATCATAAAGATAGTGTTTATCTGCTGGACTCCACTGCCCTAAAGCGGAATAACTGTTATCTATCATGCCATTATATACAACTACACCATCATACTCAACAAAAACCTCAGAGTATACAGATGGTTGGAGTATTTCAGAAAAATCACCATTATGATCATCAATACAAGAAAATAAAATTGAATATTTTGCTTGAAAATTACTTATTGTTTTCGGGGATGATAATATATTTGGAAAATACGCGGTAAATGAAATGTTTTGGCTAGAAAATTCATCATAAATTTCATTCAAAGGCAATGTCATATATTGAGCAATGGGGCAATTTTCATATAAAAAAACACTAACATTAATTTGCTTTACTAATTGATTTTCTTCTGATTTATCACAGGAAATAATAACAATTAGTAAAATAAATATAATTTTTTTCATTTTTAAAGTACATTTAAGAGCTAACGAGGAGATTTGAACTCCCGACCTCTTCCTTACCAAGGAAGTGCTCTACCCCTGAGCTACGTCAGCAAATGTTTTGATTTAACAAAATTAACTTATATTGTCAAATATCGAAAAAAAATGAATTACGATAGATTGAAAAATTTGAAAAATATTAAACAAAGACTGTTTCGTGTGCTTGAAAAATCTAATAAGCCACTTAATTACAAGCAAATAACTAAAAAACTAAAATTTAAAGACAAGCATTTTATTCTAGATTTACTAGAAAATCTAGTTAGAATTAAAAAGATTGAAGTAAATGAAAAATTTAAGTTTTTTATTAAAAACAAAAATGAAAAAACATTATCTGGTTATGTTATTTGTCAAAAAAAATCAATTTTTTTTCAGCCAAATGATTCGAAAGATTTAATCCTTTTAGAAAAACCTAAGCAACAGTTTTTTTTTGACAAAGATTATATTAATGCAAATGTCTACGCTAAAAACGGTGAGAAAAGAGCAAAATTTAATAATATAATTGAAAGAACAAATAGAGAATTTGTTGGCGTTGTTGAAAGGAGTGCAAAACATTGCTTTGTTGTTCCTTTAGATAAAGGAATAAAAAAAGATTTTTATATAGATGAAAAAAATAGTTTAAAGGCTAAAGATAGAGATAAAGTAATATTTAAATTAATTGACTGGCCGTCTGGCGCTAAATCTCCATTTGGTAAAATTATTAGCATCTTAGGTGAGGAAAATAATTTCGATGTAGAAAAAAAAGCTATTCTACACAAATATGATATTGTATCGGATTTTAACACAAACTCTTTAAAAGAGTTAAAAAAAATTAATGATAAGATTTCAACGACAGAGATAAAAAAAAGAAAAGATTTAAGAAAAGTTGACACATTCACAATCGATCCAGACGATGCTAAAGATTTCGATGATGCAATTTCAATAAAAAAACTTGAAAATGAATCATACGAAGTTGGAGTTCATATTGCTGATGTAACACACTACATAAAAGAAAATTCATGTCTAGACACAGAGGCTTATCAAAGAGGTTGCTCGGTATATTTGGAGGATAAAGTTATTCCGATGATTCCCGAAAAGCTATCAAATAAAATATGCTCCCTAAGGCCAAATGAAGACAAGTTATGTTATTCAGTTTTGTTCAACATTTCTAAAGATGGTAAGGTGAATAATTCCTGGATTGGAAAAACAATTATAAACTCAAAATATAGATTAACATATCAGGAGGCTGAGAATATTATCAGTGGGGAAGCTCATAAGATTGATAATGAAATAAATATTTTAAACTCCCTTGCACAAATATTTAGAAAAAAAAGAATTCAGGAAGGCTCAGTCATAATTAAGCCAGAAGAAATTAAAATTAAGTTTAATAAAATTGGTGAGCCAAAAAAAGTTATTCGAAAAAAAATATTATTTTCAAATCAACTTGTGGAAGAATTTATGCTACTGGCAAATAAAGAAGTCTGCAAATACTTTAAGAAAAATAATCAAGCAATTTATAGGGTTCATGATAGCCCAGACATAGAGAAGTTAAAGTCACTCTATTTATTTTTAAAAAAGAAAAACATACATTTTGATTTGTCTTCTAAAAAACTAAGTAATGAGATTAATTCAATTATACAAACTTGTGAAGAAGATCCTGATTTTGAAATGATTAACCAGATGGTGCTTAGGAGTATGTCTAAAGCAAAATATACAACTGAAAACATTGGTCACTTTGGTTTGGGTTTTAAAAGATATTCTCACTTTACATCCCCTATTAGAAGATACTCAGACATGGTTACCCACAGGTGTCTGGAAAATATTATAAAAAAAGATTATGATCTAGAAAAAAGTTGTATTCATATTTCTAAAAAAGAAAAAAATGCAATCCAAGCTGAGAGGGATTATAAAAATTATTTGCTGCTTTGGATGGCAAAGGATAAAGTAAATACTGTTTGTAAAGGAAAAATATCATCGGTTAAGGATTGGGGATTATATGTTAAATTAAATGAATTTCTGTGTGAAGGGCTGGTATCAATTTCTTCATTGAAGAGGTCTGGACGATATTATTATGACGCACAAAAAGAAAAAATTATTAACAAAAAAACAGGTAATTACTACGAAATAAGCCAAGAGGTTGATGTAAAAATTGAAAAAATTAATCTAAATTACGGAGAAATGGATTTAATAATTGTTTAAATATATGAGAATCTATATATGTTTTTTTATTCTTTTTACCCTATCTTGCGCAAACATTATCCCGCCAGAAGGAGGGGCGAAAGACACGGTTCCTCCAGAGGTTATTAGCGTGTTTCCCAATAATAAATCAATTAACTTTAAAGAAAATTTCATTGAAATAAATTTTAATGAAATTATATCAATTAATAGTTCTAACATATATACCTTACCTGATTATAATTTAATTAGTAAAGTTAACATATCAAATAAAGGAAAGTCTGCTAAAATAATTTTAAATGAAAACCTAAAAGATAGCACAACCTATGTTATAGGTTTTCAAAATGCAATTTCTGATATAAATGAGGGAAATACAATAAATAACTTTAAATACACCTTTTCCACGGGAGAAACAATAGACTCATCAACCGTTATTGGAAAAATAATTAGCATGAAAAACAATAAAGAAGTTGAAAACTGCTTGGTAGGCCTTTTTGAAGGAGATATTAGTGCTAAATATGACAGCATAATCAGGGAACAAAAACCTTCTTTTTTCTGCTTTACAAATAATTTAGGTGAATATAAATATGAAAACCTGAGGCCCGGTACATACACTATGATGAGCATAAAAGATGATAACTTAAATCTTAAATATGAAAGCAGTGAACTGATATCAATGCCTACAGTAATTAACCTACAGGATTCCATTGATATTGATATACTCATATTTCTAGACGAAAGATTTGAGGGTGACCAAATGAAAGATACAATTATAGAGAGTAATTTTGCCAATAAGGATATAACTGCTAACACTGCAGATGACATGGGTATAATTAATTTGTTTTTTCAAAAAAAAATTTATGAACCAAAAAACTATATCGGTCAGTTTATTAAAAATGATAGTATAATTAATTCTTTTAATATAAATGATTCTATTATGTCATTTGATAAGATCAATACAGGGACCTATCAACTTAAATTAATAGAAGACTTAAATAAAAACAACACTTGGGACAGTGGAAACATAAAAAACTTAAATCAACCTGAAAAAATTATATTTCTGAAAGACACCATTAAAGTTAGGGCTAAATGGGAGCAAAATATTATTGTTGATATATAGTTTTTTATATGTTTATTTTTTTGAGTATATAAACTCTCTATTTAACCTTGCTATATTTTCTATAGAAATGTCTTTAGGGCACTGAGCCTCACATGCGCCTGTATTTGTACAGCTTCCAAAACCCTCCTTATCCATTTGTTTAACCATATTTTTAGCTCTAGTGGCTCTCTCTACTTTACCTTGTGGTAAAAGGGCGTACTGTGAAACCTTTGCAGATGTAAAAAGCATTGCTGAGGCGTTTTTACAAGCAGCCACACATGCTCCGCAGCCTATACAGGCAGCCGCATTAAAAGCTTGATCAGCATCATTCTTTGGTATTGGTGTGCTATTTCCGTCTTGAGTGTTTCCAGAAGTGTTTATCGACACATAGCCTCCTGCTTGCTGAATTCTATCAAAAGAAGATCTGTCTACAATTAAATCTTTAATTATTGGAAAAGCTTTTGCTCGAAAAGGTTCAATATATATAGTTTCTCCATCACTAAATTTTCGCATATGTAATTGGCAAGTTGTGGTTGATTTTTCAGGACCATGAGCTACTCCATTAATATGTAATGAGCAAGATCCACATATCCCCTCTCTACAATCATGATCAAATGCAACAGGTTCTTTTCCAGATTGAATTAGTTGATTATTAAGTAGATCCAGCATTTCTAAGAAAGACATATCTGTCTCTACACCTGATAAATTATAATCCACCATCTTCCCTTTGGTGGAATTATTTTTTTGTCTCCAAATTTTTAATTTAAGCTCCATTCTATTTATTTATAGCTTCGAGATTTTAACTCGACAAATTCAAATGTTAATTTTTCTTTATGTAAAACAGGCTCCTTATCTTCTCCTTGAAATTCCCATGCTGAAACAAAATTATAATCTTCATCATTTCTCAAGGCCTCACCTTCTTTAGTTTGGTGCTCTTCTCTAAAGTGACCTCCACATGACTCTTCTCTATGTAGTGCGTCTTTAGCAAATAGTTCGCCTAGTTCTAAAAAATCTGCAACCCTACATGCTTTAGCTAACTCTTCATTGAACTCATTTTCTGAGCCAGGAACAAATACATGTTTGTAAAAATCATTTCTTAACGATTTTATATCTTCAATAGCTTCATTTAATCCTTGTTTATTACGAGACATACCGCACTTATTCCACATTATAAGGCCAAGCTTTTTATGAAAGAAATCAACTGGTTTATCACCATTATTATTAATTATCTTATTTATTTTATTTATAACGGATTCCTCTGCTTTTTCAAATTCAATTGATTCAGTAGAAATTGGCCCAGTTCTTATGTCTTTTGATAGATAGTCTCCAATTGTATAAGGTAGAACAAAGTAACCGTCAGCTAATCCCTGCATTAAGGCTGAAGCTCCCAGCCTATTTGCGCCATGATCAGAAAAATTGGCTTCTCCAATTGCAAAACATCCATCAATTGATGTCATTAAATTATAATCAACCCAAACACCACCCATTGTATAATGAACAGCTGGGTAAATCATCATTGGTGTTTCATATGGATTTTCATCTGTAATTTTTTCATACATTTGAAATAAGTTTCCATACTTTTCCTTTATTATTTGCTTTCCTAGAGTCTCAACTAATTCACTATCATTTGCATCTTTTCCAGATGAGTATGCCCGCTCCTTTCCATATCTAATTATTGCAGAATAAAAGTCTAAATAAACAGCTTCCCCTGTTTTATTAACTCCATAACCCGCATCACATCTTTCTTTGGCCGCACGAGATGCAACATCTCTAGGAACCAAATTACCAAAAGCTGGATATCTTCTTTCTAAATAATAATCTCTCTTTTCTTCTTTAATTTCTGTGGGTCGGATTTTTTTTGAACGTAATTTTTGTGCATCTTCTATGTTTTTATGCACCCAAATTCTACCATCATTTCTCAAAGACTCTGACATTAATGTAAGTTTGGATTGATTTTCTCCTGAAACAGGTATACAAGTTGGGTGTATCTGGGTAAAACAAGGATTAGCAAAGTAAGCGCCTTTTTTGTGAATTTTCCAGGCCGCCGTAACATTACTACCCATGGCATTTGTAGATAAGAAAAACACATTTCCGTAACCGCCTGAAGCAATAACTACTGCATGAGCAGAATGTCTTTCTATTTTTCCTGTTACTAAATCCCTAACAATTACCCCTCTAGCCTTACCACCTATAATTACTAAATCCATCATTTCGTGGCGAGTATACATCTTTAACTTACCTCTATTTATTTGCCTATTCATCGCGGAATACGCGCCTAAGAGCAATTGTTGTCCTGTTTGACCTTTTGCATAAAATGTTCTGGAGACTAAAACTCCACCAAATGAACGATTATCCAACATGCCACCATAATCACGTGCAAATGGAACGCCCTGGGCAACACACTGATCAATTATATTTGCCGAAACCTCCGCTAATCTATAAACATTAGCTTCTCTAGATCTATAATCCCCCCCCTTAACAGTGTCATAAAATAGTCGGTAAACAGAATCTCCGTCACCCTGATAGTTTTTTGCTGCATTTATTCCTCCCTGTGCGGCAATTGAGTGAGCCCTTCTTGAAGAATCCTGAAAACAAAACGCTTTTACATTATAACCTAATTCAGCTAAGGTTGCGGATGCAGATCCGCCAGCAAGTCCTGTTCCTATAACTATAACATCAATTAATCTTTTATTGGCAGGGCTAACTAAATTTATTTTTTGTTTATGATTGATCCATTTCTGTGAAATTTCTCCTTCTGGCACTAATGATGGTCTAGGAAAATTGTTTATAAGTCCCTGATCCGTTAAGTTGTTGTTACTTAAATTAATAAAAAGATTTAACTCATCTTTATCAATTCTGTGCACACCACCTATTTTTTGTGACTTTAACTTTCCTGAATTAATGTGCCTTCTAATCGTTTTTTCAGATACATTTATAATTTTTGAAACTTCCGTAATCGAATAAAAAGATTTATTGTCCATTTTTGTCCATCTTTAAGTTGGATTTGTGTCCAAACATGTCGGTCATTGTCTACCGATGTCCAAATTTAATGATTGTAAAATTATTTAACAAATTTTTCAATAATTTTAATATAGATAGTGGTAAATAGCAATCAAAGAAAAGCCTAATGGAATAATTATAGAGTAAAGTAAACTAATTAATTTTATTATCTTAAATCTTTTACTTCCGACCCCGATTGACTGAATGGAAGATGAAAAACCATGTACTAAATGAAGGCCAAGGGCAATAAATGAAAAACAATAAGCGATAACAATAACAATGTTTTGGTGGAACTTAGCATTTAATTCTTTCCAATACCTAAACTCCTCAATAGTCTCGCCGCTATCCAAAAAGACTGTAGATTTACCTGACATATCCCCTTGAATATACTTTACAGTCATTTCGTGAATCCAAAAATCATAAAAATGAATAAATAAAAAAGATAAAATAACTGTTCCACTAATAATCATATTTCTTGATGCCCATGATGAGCCATCACCAATATTAGCTTTTGCATAACCCCTTACTCTAGCCCTACTATTTTTTAATTCTAATACAAAGCCCATTATAAAGTGAAATAAAACACCAAGCATTAAAATGGGTTGTAAGACATATTGAACTAATGGGTTTGTTCCCATAAAATGGGAAATTGTATTAAATAAATCTGAACTAATTAATGAGGTTAGATTAATTAATAAATGCTGTGTTAAAAAAATAATTAAAAATATACCCGATAGGGCCATAAATAACTTTCTAGTAACAGAAGAATTTAGCATAATAAATTTTTTCTTGTTGTAAAATTAATAATTAAATATAAAAAATTGCACATAAACAAAAGTGTTTATCAAGCTAAATAAATAACTATATTTATAAACCAAAATTCATAATATGGCAAATAATTGTTTAAATAGTGATTTATACACAAAAAACAGAAATAAATATTTAGAAAAATTAAAGCCTCAAAGTATATCTATATTTCATTCCAACGATCAAATGCCTACAAATGCCGATGGATTAATGCCTTTTAGGCAAAATAATAACCTTCTTTATTTATGCGGCATAGATCAAGAGGAAACTGTTTTAATCCTTTTTCCAGATCATCCGAAAGAGGAGCTTCAAGAAATTTTATTTATAAAAAAAACCAGTCCACTTATAAAAATATGGGAAGGTGAAAAGGTCACTAAAGAACAGGCAAAAAAAATTTCTGGAGTCAAAAATGTTCTCTGGTTTGAAGATTATGACTATGTTATTAAGAAAATAATAAAAAAAGCAAAAAATGTATACTTAAGTCACAACGACCATCCTCGCGCAAATATTATAGTAGAATCAAGAAACAGAAGGATGGGTAAAAGATTAATTTCTAAATTTACAAATCTTAATTTATTAGAGTCTAGCCCTGTACTTAATGAAATAAGGTCAATTAAAGATGATAGTGAAATAAATATTATTAAGCATGCTTGTGAAATAACAAGATGTGGGTTTAATAGAGTTTTAAAATTTATAAAGCCTAATGTTATGGAATATAATATTGAGGCGGAAATAATTCATGAATTTAAAAATCATCAATCTAAAGGCTTTGCTTACGAACCCATTATTGCTTCCGGAAAAAACGCATGCGTTCTTCATTATACTTCTAACAATAAAAAAATATTAGATGGTGATTTGATTTTAATGGACTTTGGTGCTGAATATTTAAACTACGCATCAGACCTGACAAGGTGTGTTCCTGCTAACGGGCGATTTACTAAAAGGCAAAAACAGGTTTATGATGCTGTTTTAAGGGTCATGAAGGCGTCAAAAAAATTATTAAAGCCCGGTGTCTTTCTTAAAGATTATGAAATTGAGGTTGGGCAAATAATGGAAAAAGAACTGGTTGATTTAAATTTAATTTCCATGAACGACATTAAAAGGCAAACCAATATACCTGCTTATAAAAAATACTATATGCATGGTACGTCTCATCATTTAGGATTAGATGTTCATGATGTTTCAAACCCAAAAAAAGAACTAAAGGAAGGAATGGTTTTAACGTGTGAGCCAGGAATTTATATACCGGAAGAAAGCCTAGGGATAAGGCTAGAAAACGATGTTGTCATAAAAGAAAATAGCTGCCAGGATCTTATGGATTCAATTATAATTGAATCTGGGGAAATAGAAGATGCCATGAATTAATTAAAAACAAATATGGTTTTTTATATATGTTTTACTCTTCAAGCTTGAAATGGTCCCATCCCATTTGATTTAAGTCAACCTCTTCTCCTCCGGCAAGATGAAGTAGGTTTTTGTGCTTAGGCCCTTTAACTTTACCAATAATTGAAAGGCCGGGTGTTTGAATTATTTTATCAGCATGCTTTGGGTCTATAGTAAAAAGCATCTCATAATCTTCGCCCCCACTAAGTGATATAATTGTAGGATTTAGTGATGTTTCTTTACAAAAATCTAATGACTCGTCACTAATAGGTATTTTTTCCTCATATATTGAAACTGATTTTTTTGATGATTTAGCTATGTGTAATAAATCTGATGAAAGCCCATCAGATAAATCTATCATAGAGCTAGGTTGAATGTTATTTTCTCTTAGAAAACTAATTACATCTTGTCTCGCCTCAGGCTTTATTTGCCTTTCAATTAATTTTTTATGCCTTGACATATGACTTCTAATATCATTTTTAACCTCTTCATTGTTGCTTAACGTATCTGTGGCCTTTTTTTCTCTTAACAGAATCTGTAAGCCTAAATAGGCTCCACCAAGACTACCAGAAACAACGATTAAATCATTTTCTTGCGCTCCAGATCTGTAAATAATCTTATCTGATTTTTGAGCACCAATTACAGTAATATTAATAACTAGACCTGAAAACGAGCTACTTGTATCCCCGCCAATAATATCGATCCCATGCTTGTCACAAGCAATATTCATTCCTTCATATAGTTTTTCGATATCTTGTACTGTGTATTTGCCAGAGATGCCTAAACTAACAGAAATATGTAAAGGATTTCCATTCATAGCGTAGATATCTGAAACATTACTTATGACAGACTTGTATCCTATGTGCTGTAATGTCATATAAGAGTTGTCAAAATGAATACCCTCTACTAAAGTATCTGTAGAAATTAAGTATTCTCCTTTTTGCGGCGAAATTACGGCACAGTCGTCACCAGGACCAAGCTTAGTAAATGGACCTTTTGATATGCTGTTTTTTAGCTTTTCAATTAGGCCAAATTCTCCAATGGAAGAAATAGAGGTTTTTGTGCTCAAAATAGATTTTGTTTTTTTAATTTTGTACTTGTTAAACAATCAATATGATAACTATCACGAATATAGCAAAAGAAAAACTATTTTCTTTGATTAAAGAAAGTGGCTTTAAACAAGAGGATTTCGTTAGAGTTGGTGTAGAAAGTGGAGGGTGCTCTGGCCTATCATACAAATTAGATTTTGATAATAAAGTGTCAGATGCTGATAAAATAATTGAAAATAATGGTGTTAAAATTATTGTAGACAAAAAAAGCTATTTATATCTAGTGGGCACCACACTAAATTATTCTGGCGGCCTAAATGGTAAGGGCTTTATTTTTGAAAACCCAAACGCAAATAGAACGTGTGGTTGTGGAGAAAGCTTTTCTTTATAAAGATTTATGAGTACTGAAAACGAAATATTAAAAAAAGTTGCTAATGAAAAATACAAATATGGATTTGTTAGCAAGTTTGATTCTGAAAAAATCCAAAAAGGATTAAATGAAGATGTTATTAGGTTAATTTCAAACAAACGTAACGAGCCTCAGTGGTTATTAGATTATAGATTAAGGGCTTTCGAAAAGCTTAAAACATTATCCTCTCCAAAATGGGCAAATATTGATTTTAAAGAAATTGACTTACAAAGTATCTCTTATTACTCTGCAATTAAAAAAAAGAAAAAATATAATTCATTAAAAGAGGTTGATCCAGAACTATTAAAAACCTTTAAGCGTCTGGGTATCTCTATTGAAGAACAAAAAAGACTCACAGGTGTTGCTATGGATGTTGTCGTTGATAGCGTTTCTGTAGCAACAACCTTTCAAAAGGAACTGAAAAAACTCGGTATTATTTTTTGTCCTATTTCTGAGGCAATACAAAATCACCCGGAATTAGTAAAAAAATATCTTGGATCAGTAGTTCCTATCTCTGATAACTATTATGCAACTTTGAATTCCGCAGTCTTCACTGATGGATCGTTTTGCTATGTACCGAAAGGAGTAAGGTGCCCTATGGAACTTTCAACTTATTTTAGGATAAATGAAGCTGGAACGGGTCAATTCGAAAGAACACTAGTTATCGCTGATAAAGAAAGCTATGTTAGTTATTTGGAGGGTTGCACAGCCCCTATTCGTGAAGAGCACCAACTTCATGCGGCAGTTGTAGAGCTTGTAGCTTTAGATAAATCTGAAATAAAGTACTCAACAGTACAAAATTGGTATCCTGGAGATAAAAATGGTGTTGGTGGAGTTTATAATTTTGTTACAAAAAGGGGTGTTTGCTACGAAAAGGCAAAAATTTCTTGGACACAAATCGAAACGGGCTCGGCTATTACTTGGAAATATCCATCGTGTGTATTAAAGGGTGATGGTTCAGTTGGGGAATTCTTTTCTGTTGCTGTCACCAATAATAAGCAACAAGCAGATACTGGCACAAAAATGATACACTTAGGCAAGAACACAAGTAGTACAATAATTAGCAAAGGGGTGTGTGCCGGAAAAAGTAATGGTAGCTACAGGGGTTTAGTAAATATAGGTAAAAGGGCTAAAAACTCAAGAAACTTCTCACAATGTGACTCACTATTAATGGGTGATAAGTGTGGCGCACACACCTTTCCTTACTTTGAGTGTAAAAACAGTAGCTCAACTATTGAGCATGAGGCCACAACATCTAAAATAAGTGAAGATCAACTATTTTATTGTAGACAAAGGGGAATAAGTGAAGAAAACGCGATTGGTTTAATTGTAAATGGTTATTGCAAAGATGTTCTAAAAAAATTGCCAATGGAATTTGCCGTAGAGGCACAAAAATTATTAGAAATTTCACTCGAAGGGAGTGTTGGATAAATAAAGGTTATGCTAAAAATATCAAACTTAAAAACAAAAATTAATAATACTAATATTTTAAACGGTATAGATTTATCAGTTAAACCTGGAGAGGTACACGCAATCATGGGGCCTAATGGTTCTGGTAAAAGTACCCTCGCCTCTGTTTTAGCTGGGAAAGAAAGCCATGAAATTATAGATGGAAGTATACATTTTTTAAACGAAGAGCTTGTGGGGCTAAGCCCTGAAGAGATTTCCCATCTAGGTGTTTTTCTTTCATTTCAATATCCAATAGAAATTCCAGGGGTGTCGCTAATGACTTTTATGAAAGCTTGTTTGGATCAACGTCATGAAAAGTTAAATAAACCAGCAATGCCCGCAAGTGATTTTTTAAAAAAAATGAGAGAAACCTGCAAGTCTCTTAATATTGATTCCGATTGGCTTTCTAGGGGAATTAATGATGGTTTTTCTGGGGGAGAAAAAAAGAGAAATGAGATTTTTCAAATGTTACTACTTAACCCTAAGTTAGCAATATTAGATGAAACCGATTCTGGCCTAGATATTGATGCATTAAAAATTGTGTCTTCAGGAATTAATATGCTTAGAAATAACACTAACTCCTTTATAATCATTACTCATTATGAAAGAATTTTAAATTACGTTGTGCCTGACTATGTTCATATTTTAAGTGAAGGTAAAATTGTTCAGTCTGGCGGGCCCGAACTGGCAAAACAATTAGAAAAAACTGGTTATACAGAAATCGTAAAATGAGCAGTATAAAAAAATTAGATCACTTGTTTGGTATGTTACCTAATCCTAAAACTGAAAGCTGGAAGTATACTAATATTAAAAAGTTTTTACCAAACGATTTATTAACAACCGTTGATGCCGAGTACAAAAATCTGGATTCTAAAACAATAAATAAAAATATTCTTTCTGTTAATTCACCTTTTAAGATGTGGTTTAAAAATGACCACTTTGACAAACAAGAGTCAATCCTACCAAAAGGTGTTTCTGTTAAAAAGATCTCACCAAACAATGTAGACCACTCGGGTTTTTACTTTAACGAAAATGGAGATGACTATAATGATAAAATTATACCATCTAAATTATTTAAAAACCAAGAGGAACACGACAATTTTTTAAAAATCAATAACCAGGCTCATAAAAACTGCTATTTAATAGAATTTGAAAGGGGTTTTAATTGTAATGAATTCATTGAAATTAATAGTTTGTTTAACAGTCTAGACTCTAGCCTTAACCAACAAAGATTATTGTTCCTGATCCACCCAAAAGCAAATGTAAAACTATTGGAGCAAGTTTTTGATCACTCCAATAAAACTAACCTTCATCACTCTGTCTCAGAATTTATTTGCTTGAAGGACTCTATTGTTGAACACGTTTGGGTTCAGCAGGCTATTCAAAATTCCTGTACCGTTAAAACAAATTATACTATTCAAAAAAACAGCAGCCAAACAAATTTTTACAATTTATCATTAAATGGTAAGATGATTAGAAATAATTATCATGTTAATCTTTTAGAGACTTCATCTTCAACAAATATACATGGCTTCTCATGTATAAAAAATAGTGACCATATAGATAACTACATAAATGTTATGCATTCGGCTGAGGATTGTAAAAGTTCACAGTTATTTAAAAACTTATTCACCGATAACTCTTCAGGTGTGTTTGTTGGGGGGATTTATGTTGATAAAGACAGCCAAAAAACTGAGGCCTACCAACAAAATGACAATATACTTTTATCTGAAGGCGCTCAAATTGATGCCATTCCAAAATTAGAAATTTTTGCAGATGATGTAATGTGCTCTCATGGTTGCACTATTGGTCAGCCTGACGTTGATGCAATTTTTTATTTGCAATCAAGGGGAATATCAAAAAAAGACGCTCAAGCTCTTTTAAATTTTGCTTTTTTAAACGATACCTTTAAAGATATATCCTGTGATAAATTAAAAAATATAATTATACAACTTGTTTCTAAGCAGTTGAACTTAAAAAATAACTCTTGAAAATAAACGAAAAATTACGAGCTGAATTTCCTTTTTTTAACTCAAATAAAAGAGAGAAAAACATAGTTTACTTTGATAATGCGGCAACCACACAAAAGCCTAAAGCCGTTATAGATGCAATTACTGATTATTATTCTATTTATAACAGTAATGTTCATAGGGGTGAGCACCATACATCAAACTTGTCTACCGAAAGATATGAGAAAACAAGAACAAAAATAAAAAACTATTTAAATGCAAGGTTTATAGAAGAAATAATATTTACATCTGGAACAACACAGTCAATTAATTTAGTTGCTCAATGTTTTGTCGACAAGTTTCTTGAGCCCGGGGATGAGATATTAATTAATTCATTGGAGCATCATGCTAATATTGTTCCATGGCAACTTGCTTGCTCAAGAACAGGTGTTAAATTGAAAGAAGTTGATTTAAATAATGATGGTAGGATTTGCTTATCTGGTTTAAAAAAATCTATTACTAAAAAAACAAAACTAATTGTTTTTCAGCATACGTCTAATATTACTGGCTCAAACAATGATGTTAAAGAAATTATCAATATATGTAAAAAGGCAAATATTTATAGTTTTATTGACGGGGCTCAAGCTATTGCTCATGAAAATATAAATTTACAGGATTTAGATTGTGATTTTTTTTGTTTTTCTGGGCACAAATTTTTTGGGCCAACGGGAACGGGTGTGCTATATGGGAAAAGAAAATTATTAAATGATATGCCCCC
>Ga0163179_10001742_pt1 | contig 15228 bp, 11 predicted proteins | sample AtlANTMetagenome_FD_109643 | JGI IMG/M metagenome (GOLD analysis project Ga0163179, IMG submission 109643) | Marine eukaryotic phytoplankton communities from the Atlantic Ocean - Atlantic ANT 2 Metagenome | ecosystem: Environmental > Aquatic > Marine > Oceanic | place: North Atlantic Ocean...
AAACATAAGTGCAGTTGCGTTTGGAATTGAGACAGCGGCATAAATACAATGACAAAGGAATTATAAAATGGGAAGATATATTAACGCAACTCCAGGTCAAGCATCTACAGTAAGAACTGTAAGCACTACGTACCAGGCACTTGTAAATGATCGAATCTTAGCAGACTGCTCAGGTGGTTCATTCACAATAACCCTTCCTGCCGCAGCAGATACAATGGCAGGTGATGTAGTACAAATTTACGATATTACTGGAAACGCAGCGTCTAATAACATTACCGTCGGTCGCAATAGTTCAAAGATTCAGAATGCAACAGAAGATTTAACAATCAACGTTGCTAACGCTGTTATTACTTTGACTTATACTAATGCAACTTATGGTTGGGTTATTACAACAAACTAAGTGGAGAAATAAGAAATGGCATCGCTATCAACGATCATAACAGCAAGAAATCCGACGTATGAACCGAATGAAAAGAATTTAGAAAAAGGTCAACTTTTCTATTTTACGCCATTGGCGGAACACAGCATATGTCACAATTTTACTTGGAACGCTCCAGGAAATGGTTGTGCAAGAGTAGAAATTTGGGGTGCTGGCGGATCAGGTGCAAAAATGTGTTGCTGTGGGCAGGGTGTTCCAGGTAATCCAGGAGCATATGTTGTAAAATGTTTTTTAGTAGATGGTAGTTCAAAAGTTTGTGGATGTGTAGGTAGCTCGTGTGGTAACGGTGACTCGTTATGTTACAGAGGAAGAAGCACAGGCACATGTGTTTGTTATTTTGGTGCAGCCAGTGATAACACAATTTGTGGTTGTTTATGTGCCCAAGGTGGCGAAGGTGGCACAACTTATTGTTCACCAAGTTCAGGCACTTTTTGTTGTTTTGTAGCAGATGGTAATTTTTGTACAACAGCAATGACAACACCAGATGGATCAGCTTGGGGCTCAGGTTGCGGACTAGCATGTAACACAAGAGGCGGCACAGTAGCGGCAACGCAAGCTAACGCATACGGTGGAGATATTAACTGCCCAGGCGGAATTAGTTGTACAAGTTTTTATAACTGTGATAGTGCAAACCATTGTTATGTTCATTATCACATAAGAACACCAGCAGGTGTACATTCAACACAAGGTGGAATGGTAACGTTCTCAGGCGATAACGATAGTGCTATAGCTCAAGGCGGCACTGGTCATTATCACCAAAGTCATTATTATGCACTACAAGGAATGAAGAGAGACCCATCGCAAGGATTTCATATAATGTTATGTTATTTTAGTAGAATGTGCGGCTGTTATGAAAATAACGGATGTCAGGCTACACCACCACATGGACACGGAGGAGCTCCAACTATGACTTGTAACTCAGTTAGAGATAACGGACAAAGAGGTGGACACGGAGCAATAAGAATTTTATGGCAGGCAGCCGAATAATAGGAAAGAAATTGATATGGCAACACTAGACACATTAATTAACAACAGACTAAACAAATCCTTTCCAATGGAAGAAAGTAATCTTGAAGACGGTGAAATTTATGTTTTTTGTTCAGGTAGAGAATTTGGATGTTTCACAAACTGTTTTGCTTGGTATACACCAGCAGCTGGTACTGCTCTAATTGAAATTTGGGGTTCAGGCGGATCAACAGGATGTCAATGTTGTTGTAACTTTAGTGTAGGTGGCCAATCAGGTGCTTATGCTAAGAAAACAGTAACTATGGCCGCAGGCGGATACGTTTGTGGACAAACAGGTCACCCATGTATGCCTAATGCAGGATTTTGTTATCCAAACTGTTCAATGGCAACCTGTGTATCTATTTGTTTAGGAACTGCTAGTACATGTAGTTGTATGTGTGCTCAAGGTGGTAACGGCGGATTTACAGGATGTCACACAGGTAGTTCGACTATGTGTTGTTTACAACAATGTTGTTTTGCAACAGTAGCTGCACCAAGTGGTGCAGGAGCAGGTTGTGGATATGTTTGTGGATGTAGAAATACATATGCAGTAGCAACTGCTTACGGCGGAGATATTAATTGCCCAGGAACGTATGCTTGTGTAGGAACTTGGACTTGTAATACATCAAGTTCTACAAACCATATTCAACACTCAAATGCTATACCGTTTGGGCAGTTTGCAACATGTATGGCAACAGCTATGTCTGGTGCAGACAGTGGTAACTGGTCAGGGCAAGCACAATCAGGACAATTTAGAGCTCCATCGATGAATGCAAAAGGTTCAGTTAGTACAGCAAACACACCAAACTTTCCAGGATTTTCAGCTTGTTGGAACTCAAGTAAATTTTGTGCATGTTATGAAACACTAGCTTGTGTACCGTATGTTCCACCAGGACAAGGTGCAACAATGTCACAAGGTTGTCCAGATGTTAGAGATGTAGGATCTCGAGGCGGACTTGGATACGTAAGGATATTATTTAAAGCGACTTAATAGGAAAAATAGATATGGCAACATCATTAGGATCATTATTAACAACTAGATCACAACTTACAGCAAGTGCATCAGAAACCAATCTAATGAAAGGTAGAATCTGGGGATATACTCCACAGAATCACAGTGAATTTTCAGGAGGTGGTGCTAAGTTTTTTGGTTGTCAAATAACAAACGTTGACAGCGATGTATTTGAAGTAGAAGTTGAGATGTGGGGCGCAGGCGGCCGAGGCAACGGATGTATTTGTTGTTGTGGACAAGGCGTTGGCGGTAATCCAGGTGCTTATATAAGATTTACAACACCTATGACACGTTACGGATGGATTTGTACTACAGGTATGCGAGGTTGTAACAGCGGAACCCATTGTATGTGTGGCGGAGCAGGTAACTCCACATGTGCTAGAATATGCCCAGGTTGTGTAGCTGGTGTTAATACATATACATGTACTTGTGCATGTGCTCAAGCAGGTTGCGGTGGCAGAACAATGTGTTTTAACAGTGGAAGTTGGTTATGTTGTGCAGGAGGTCTTGGCTTGTGTTTCACACAAGGAATTGATTTAGATGGTAATTCAGTAGGTGCTGGTTGTGGAATTGTTTGTAATATGGGTAACGGCAGTAATGGCACTCCGACAGCAGGTAACCTATCAAAAGCATATTATATTAATCAAGGCAACCAAATGACAGGTGTTGTTTGTTGCAACGTACCAGATACTAATGTTGCAAAAATGTATGTCGGACATTGTAATCCGTGCTGTTGGAATTGTCATAGACAAATACTTTATACACCAGCAATGATGTACTCAACGTGCGGTGCTTGTTTTCAAGTAGCTCACTCTTGGCAAGATATGTATACATATGCAGGATCACCTTTTGGTAATATGGATGCTGCAACAAACGGTCTAAGTAGAGGACCTACGCTAGGTGGTAGACCAAGTAGTTGTTGGAGCGGTAATAAAATGTGCGAATGTTATGAATGGACTGGTTGTCATCCTTTCTGGAGACCAGGAATGCCATCACCAGCAACATTTCCATGTAATGGTGTTAGATCACATGGATTTACTCCAGGACACGGATTTATCAGAATTACATATTTAGGAGCTATTAAGGTTTAAATAGTATAAATATAACGAAAGGTACTTAATTAAGGAATATAGACATGATAACAAAAACTTTTACACACACTTATCCAAATGAACCATGGAACCCAAGTGTATCCGAAGGAAAAACAGTTGAGGTAACGTGGAAAGGGATAAGATACCACATTTTTAGTAGAGATGCTGACGGAAACTTCTTTACTATTGAAGACTCAGATGACAACTTAGACAGACTTAAAGAAGATTTGTCAAAGCACGAACATGAAGGTCATACGTTTCATATACTAGATGCAATGAAACATCCACATGTAGCGGCTTATCTTTGGGGTGATGATACAATCCCTGCAAAAGATGCATCAGGAGGCATTCCAGATTATAAATTTGAAACACCTGGTGATGATGATGATTATGTGTTCGAATATAACACGCAAAATTTTGTGATGTCTTTGTATGATGGATCAACTCCGCTGAAATATGATGTAGCAAGTGATACATTTACAATGCCATCATTTAACGATCATCCTATTGCTAAGAGTGATATTTTTGATTCATACGATGCAGAAGCGGCAAGAATTGAAGCAGCTGTTGCAGATAGATCCGATGAGTTTACAGCAGCAGAAATTACTGCTATGAATGCTCAAGCTACTTGGCTTAAAGGTGTTAGAACAGCATACGCTAATATTGACACTTGGAAAATTCCACATAAAGAATTAGACTTCACCTGGGAATAATTACAAAAATAAATAATTCATAATTAAGTACAGCCTTTGGTCTCAACCTATAAGTAGTAGTATAATGTTTACTACGAATCCAAAAAGGAAATTATAGATGAGATCAAAGGCTTTTTTTGTGAATGGTGGTTACGGGAGAGTAGTTAGTTCTATTCCAGCTTTTGAATTATATGCTAAAGAATCTGATGACGAAGATTTTGTAATTATTTGCGAAGGCGGAACTGATGCATTCAAAGGACACCCTGACCTAGATCATCGTGCTTATGACAACTGGCACAAAAATTTATTCAAAGAAAAATTAATCGACAAGGATATTATATCTCCAGAACCATATCGTATATGGGAATATTACAACCAAAAATGTAATTTAGCACAAGGATATGACATTGCAATTAATAACAAAGGTTTAAGAGAAGTACCAAAGCCAAGAATGTTTCTTTCAAAAGAAGAAATGATAATGGGCCGACAAATAATAAATCAAGTAAAAGAAAGATTACAAAAAGAAAAAGTAGTAATTATACAACCATTTGGTAGAGGTGTACAACACGTTGATGGTTCTTTTATCGATAATACTGGTAGAAGTATAGAATATAAAGATTTCAAATTGTTAATTAAAAAATTACAACAAAATGATTTTGCTGTAGTTTCAATGGCTGAAATGGGATTTGATTTTAGTAAAGATAAATTACCATTTGATGTTGCTATGCCCGAACAAGTATCATTAAGGCATTGGTCAGCTGCAATTAAATTTTCTAATCATTTTATTGGTTGTGATAGTGTTGGACAACATTTAGCTTACATAATGGATACTCCAGCAACAGTTATATGCGGTCCTACATTTCCCATAAACATTTCTTATCCAGACTGTGACTATTTTAATATTGTTGATCTAGGAATGAAAGACAGAGTATACGATCCAATTAGGATTATGCCAGATGAAACTACATCAAGGCACAATGAAAATTTAATGACAATGAATGACGACATTGTAGAATATGTTGTTGACAGAGTTTTAGGAAAACCTATACCAGAGGATGACAATGAATAAAAATAATTCAACATGGATTGCAGGAATTGCAAGAGGACATAATGCAGGAGTATGTTTATTAAAAGATGGCGAAGTAGTTTTTTCAATTGAAGAAGAACGTTTAAGTAGAACCAAATATGATGGCGGACCGTTAGCTTCAATCGTAAAAATTTTAGAATATACAGATAAATTAGATTATTTAATTGTAGCACATACGCAACCTTTACAGCAAACTGGTCCTACATTAGAGTTTTCAATGGATGACGCCTATACAGGCTTGTGTAGAAAATTAGGATTAATTGATAGACATAATAGAAGTAAACCTCACCCTCAAGTAATTGATGTAGCAATGTATCATCATCAACTACATGCAGCTTGTTCTTTTTATAGAAGCGGGTTTGAAGATGCTGTTGCGGTAGTTATTGATGGAGCAGGAACTTTCATACCAATGTCTGTAAACAGGGAAGAAACGTATGGTTTTGAAACTGAAACATTATTTAATTGTTCTTATCCTGCAAACTTTAGTGAAATTGGTAAACATGTTGGTACGAGAGGTCCCCACCCAGTAGAGTTTATTACACAAAAAAATGAAGCAGGTGAAGATTATGAAATTACAGTTTCAGATCGTGCAGGCATTGTAAAAGTTTACGAAGCAGTTACACAGTATTGCGGATTTATGGCAATTGAAGCAGGAAAGACAATGGGACTATTTCCATATGGTCAAAAGAATGATAAGATTCCAGAATTATTTGATAATATGGGTAGAGTGCCACTGTCTAATAGAAATGTAATTGCACCAACCTATCCTAACGCAGCTTTAGTAAATGAATTTCTTTATACAGAGTTAGCCTCACACGAAATCGACGACGGCACAGAACAAGGTGAAAAAATAGATTTAACTTTACATCAGAACAGGAGAGACCTTGCATATGCTTGTCAAATTCAAACACAACAAGCAGCAAGTAATTTAATTAGAGAAGCTGTAGAACGAAGTGGTAAAAAGAAAGTAGTAGTAAGCGGAGGATATGGCTTAAATTGTGTAGCAAATTATCATTATCTAAAAGATTTAGAAGATTTAGGTATTGAAATTTATGTTGAACCAGTAAGTAATGATGCAGGCACAGCAATGGGAGCTGCATTGCTTATGTATCATAAACTTTCTAATAGCAGTAATGTAAGAGAAAGAAAAGGTGATAATTTATACTTAGGTCCAAAATATAGTTTTACATCACAACAACTAAAATCTATTGCAAAAGAATTTACTGCTGATATAAAAGATAATGTTACTAACGAAGAAGTAGTAGATTTAATTACTTCAAAAAATATTGTAGCAGTATTTCAAGGACAAAGTGAAAACGGTCCTAGAGCATTAGGAAATAGATCTTTACTTTATGATCCAACTGACCCAAACGGAAAAGATCATGTTAACGAAGTAAAACATCGTGAATATTTTAGACCGTTTGCAGGAAGTATACTAGAAGAAGATGCACACGAATGGTTTGATTTACGAGGTATGGACAGTTCACCTACAATGATGTATGCTGTAAACTGTCAACCAGGCATCAAAGAAAAAATTCCTGCTATTATACATGTAGATGATACTTGCCGCATTCAAACAGTAAATCAAGAACAAAACAAAAATTATTATGATCTAATTAAAGCATTTAAAGAAAAGACTGGTTGTCCAATTATCTTTAACACATCATTTAACTTAGGTGGAGAACCGCTAGTTGAAACATTAGATGATGCTCTCAGAACACTACAAAACAGCAGGATTGAATACTTATATTTGCCAGAATACAATACATTATTTAAAATAGAAAACGAATAAATATTGTATAATGTTTAAATTGGATAAATTTTTCAGCAAGGGATTAAAGGATAGTGTGCTATTAACAGGTACTATGTCGCATAACGGCCCCTGGAAACAAGCATACGCAAATACGCTATTAGACAGATTTCATGTATCAGATTTTTCAAGTGCAGAGTATACTATATCAGCTGATTATGATAAAGATAATAAAGAAGTAATTAAAGTACTAGTTACAGCTAGTTTAGATGAAGCTAGTGTAATAGTATACGCAAGAAATAATTTAGGAACAAATTTAATAGACATAACTGCTACAGTTAACCAAAGTTATGTTGATATAACTGTAAATCCAACAGCATCAAAAGAGGGATCTAAAGTAATTTATACTGCACAGTATTATCAAAATCAAAATCCTCAAGTTATCTAACATTTAGATTATGGATAAATATGTTAAAGCCAGAAGGATTATTGAAATATGCCAACAGTTACAAATAAACAGTTAGAATCAGCATTCGGATTTAAAAGTACTGGGTTTACTGTTGATGATCAAGGTAACATTACTGCTAGATCACTTGTAGAAACACAAGGATCAGAAACCTTTGATCTAGCTACTCCAGCAAATTTTACAATTACAGAAAACGGTTCTAATACGGCTTACATTTGGACCCCTGGAGGTGAAAGTGCTAATATCACAATATACAGAGGAGAGTCATATATAATTGACTTGACTTCGTTGACTAATGCATTTTATCTTTATGATGGTGCTACACAATATCATACAGGACTCACACATTCAGATGGAGGTATCGGTTCTACAGCATTAGGTAAAACATCAGGTAGGCTAGTGTTTGCTGTTTCTTCAACGGCTCCAAATAGCCTAACATATAGAAACTTAGCAGGCACTATTACAGGAAACATAAGTGTAGAGGATCCTATAGGATCATTTACTACTGTAACAGTGAAAAGTACAAACGATAGTAATGCAACTAATAACGGAGCATTAATAGTAACTGGTGGTTTAGGCGTAGGGCTAAAATCAAATTTCGGAGGCACTATAAATGCACTAGGCGGCATAAGTGGTGATTTAACAGGATCAGTGTATGCAACCGATAGTACATTATTAGTTGATAGCACAAGCGGAAATATTGTAGGACCAATAAATACTACTACAATTAACAATACTACAATAGGAGCAACTACACCGTCAACAGCCGCTTTTACAACAGCTACAATAGCAAACTCGCCAACAGTTAATACGTCGGCAACAAATAAAAAGTATGTAGATGAAACAGTATCAGCTTTAGCGATAGCACTTGGGACTTAACAGATGGCAAAAACACAAATAAAAGATTATATATTTAAACCAGGCATGAGTGCAACAGGAAACTTATATCCTAACGGATATAGTTTGCTTAATAGTAACAAAGCATATTTACAAGCTGAAACTACTGCATATATTACTTCACAAGTAAATGCAGGAGCAACTGGATTTTCAGGTTACACGTTTGACGTCACAAAGGTTCAAAAAGATATAGGATTAATTATTAACGCTTACTTACATGATTTAAGATACGGCGGTAATCAAGAAACAAGTAAAAATGCAGGTTTTTTCTGGAATGGGGCTACTTCTCAAATATCAGGAACAAGACAAGCTGAAATTAATTATCAGACTGAAGTTAGAAACATAATTAATAATTTTATTTTAACAAATACAGCTCATACTAGTTTAAGTGCATCAAGTCAAGTAATAGATAATAGTAAAACTACTGAAGCAGGTGTTACAGCTAGAATAACAGAACTATCTAATATAATTATTAATGTTATTACAACAGGATTATCAGCATTACCTACACTAGTACTAACAGGTGCAGGTACAATTAAATTTCAAGGCAGGATAGAATTAGAAGACTTATTATTAGTAACAAATACAACAAAAAATGAAATAATTTATAATTTTTCTAATAACGAACTAGGCGGAACAATTTCTCAAGATCAGTATTCTGCAGATACTGATTTTCCAAAATTTTTACAAATTACAGATGCTGTAACAATACTGACACTTAACAAAGATACTTCAGCACAATCTGCAGATGATGATTTACAAATTTTTAAAGAATCAACAGAAATAAGAACTAAACCATATGACTTTGGTGTAGATGCAATTGAACGTATGCGTCATGCTTCACCTTTAGCCATGCTTGATGCTGACTTTGAATATGGACTACAGCCTACGAAATGGTCTGCAATTGGAACACTTAGAGGTTATCCTAGTATCTACGAAGTACCAGGTACAACAACAGATGTTCAAAGTGTTGTTACAGATGCTAGTGATGGAACATCAGGTGTTGGTCAAAGTTTAATTACTGTAACTACAACTGCGCCACATGGATTTATTGAAGGTGATCCTGTAACAATTAAGGCATTAGAAAATTCTATTGCAGGTGCAGCAAGAGCAGAAGGATCGTTTATTATATATACTGTTCCTACTGCATTAACATTTACTTATTATGCGAAAGCAAAAGTAGGAAGTTCAAACGGAGATGTACTTTATACTTCTTATACACAGTTAAGAAAAGCAGGATTTTACACAGGAGCAGCAATTGGTAGTCCGCAAGCCGCTGTTGCTATTCAAGGATTTACTGTGGTATCTCAAGGTGCTTCTGGTACAGTAACTTCTGAAGTTATAACTCCATCAGGAGAAACACGTATTCCATACGATGGAACATCACCAACAATAGGTGCTCCATTAGTACATGCAAGTATACCAACAGGTTCACAAACAACATCAGTAATTGATCAATCAGCAGGAGGTGGATCTTTTTTAACTCCTGAAATTTCTACAGATGTTTCAATAGGAGCACAATCTATTCAACTAGTAGATGCAACTGGTGTTGTACCTAACTTAGCTTTTAACAGAGGCGATGGAGTTGCTACTTACGTTGAAACTGTTAATCAAGGAACTAATGTAATCACATTGTCTAGTCCAACTACATCTGCATTTACTGCTAATACAGCTATATATTCAGGAGTAGCGGCTAATAATTATACACCGATTGGTGCTAGTTTACAAGTTAATATAAGTTCAAATGGTACATTATATACAGCTGGAACCATAACTAATGTAGGTTTAAATTATGCAGTTGGGGACATTGTAAAAATACCAGGAACTAGTTTAAGTGGACAAAGTCCTGCTAACGATTGTTCATTACAAGTAAATTCTGTTGATGCATCAGGAGGTGTTTTAACTTTATCAGTAATATCATCTTCCATACCTTTTGACGGTGATGGTACATATAACGGACTAACTCCTACACCTGACGGTGGAGAAGGAGTAGGTGCTGAATTTACTGTGGTGTTTACAGACGGAACATTTGCAGCAGTAACAAGAACAAACGACGGATCAGGATATATTGTTAACGATAGAATTATTATATTAGGTTCACAGTTTGGTACTAATGGTGTTGACGGAACTCATGATTTAATTATTACAGTATCTAGTGTTGACGGAAGCGGGGCAATTACAGGTACTACACAAACCGGAACAGCTCCCGATGCTGTAATCGATTATGCTGTTACAGACGACAGTACAGAAATGATAATGTCAGCAGCTGGATCACATTTGACGATTCAAAATATTAGTGGTGCGGATGCAAGTAGAACGGCAGGTACATATAATGACGTAGGCGGCACAAGTAATGGTTCAGGTACTGTAGGTACTTTTGATATTGTTGTTGCAGCTGATGGATCAGCAAGTGTAACTGTTAAAACAATTGGTTCTGGGCATACAGCAGGAGATACAATTACAATACAAGATTCTGATTTAGGTAGCGGTGGCGCGGCAAACTTAACATTTGATGTATGGCAAACAGGAAATGGTGCAGGTAATGATGCGGCATTTACAGTAAGAACAAATGGTACAACATACTCAATAATTAATATTACAGCAGGTACTGGCTTTATGGTTGGTGAAACTATTACAGTTCCAGGTAATATACTTGGTGGTGCTACACCAGCTAATGATTTAGTAGCAACTGTTTTAACAGTTGATGGCACAGGCGGACTGCAAGGAGTATCACCTAGCGGAACAGCAGTTAATAGTGCAACTTATACAGCACAGTCAGGAACTAAACTAATTGGTACTGGGTTTATTGCTGATATATCAACATCAGGTGGAACATATAGTATAGATTTTGATAGTCCAGGTGATGGTGGAACAAATTACGGATTGAATCAAACTTTTACAATCTTAGGAACTAGTTTAGGCGGAGCCACACCAGCTAATGATTTAACAATATCGATCACAGGAGTTGTATCAGATGATTCAACTGCTAGAGGCGAAGTTACTTCAGTATCAGTTTCAGGAACAGCTTCTACTGGTACGTTTAGTGCAACGCCAGTATCTGGTAATAATGTAGCAGTAAGTGGTACTGGAGCATTATGGACCTTAACTAGAAGCTCACAAGATTCAACAGGTATATATGAAAATTTTAGTTATATTGGTGGAACAAATTACGTATTTGGAGACAAAGTTGTTATTCCAGGAAACTTATTAGGTGGTGCAACACCAGCTAATGATGTTACTATTATGTCAACTGGCGCGAACTTTGCTACGTTTACTGTTTTATCAGGCCAGCCAGCACAAGCATCTGTACTTAATTTACTTTGTACATTTACAATGACAGAAGCAACAACTGGACAAATTGCAGCAGGAGCAAGCATAAGTTTTGAAGCACTAGCTACACTAGAAATTGACTTTCCAAATGCACACGGATTAGTGCCTGGTAGTAGTTTTATTGTAACTACACAATCAGATGATGGCTCAAACAATCATAACTTAGCTGACGGTACTTTTATTGCAACAAATATTCCAGCTATAGATAAAATTAGATATCAAGCTAGAGCGGCAGGCACGATTGATACAGGTTCAAGCGATATTATTGCCATCGTTTATCCAAAGCCAGATAGTTTCTTTATACATAGACCATTTGACGGAGGAGTGCAGTTAGGTACAGGTGGTCCACAGCACGGTGCTCAAGCAATACGTCAAAGTAAAAAATATATTAGATATCAGTCAGGTAAAGGTATTATGTATACTACTGGTGCTCTATTTGCACCAAGTTACGACTTACAAAGTGTTACTGCTGACGGAGTAGAAGTAGATTCGTTAATAACAATAGTAACTGATGATCACGACCACGGAGTACAAATTGGTGGTATAATTAGATTACTCGGAGTTGAAACAGAAGGATATAATAGTGGTCCTGGATACGGAAACCAGTATGACCCATATTCAGACTATACAGTAGTGCAAGTAACTGATGAACGAACATTTAAAGTAAGAGCAAAACGTAGACTAGGATCTGTTACACCAGATCTAGGATTTAACGCACAAATGAGTGTTGTTACATGGCACGGTGCAACTGTTAGAGCAGGTGTATTTGATGACCAAAATGGAATTTTCTGGGAATATGACGGTGTTAATATTAATGTTGTACAAAGAACAGGTACATTCCAGTTAGCTGGTACTATTGCAATGTTAGCAGACGCAAACCTTATTACAGGTACAAATACTAAATTTACAAAACAACTAAAAGCAGGCGATAGAGTTATTGTTAAGGGAATGACTCACGTTGTAACAAACGTTGCTAGTGATACTAGTTGTACAGTAACTCCAGACTTTAGAGGTGTTAATGATATCAGTGGTTCTAAAATGATGTATGTTACAGATAGAAAAGTAAAACAACAAGACTTTAATATTGATAAATTAGACGGCACAGGTAAGTCAAAATACAATATGGACCCTGCAAAAATGCAGATGATTGGTATTCAATACAGTTGGTATGGTGCAGGTTTTATTGACTATATGGTAAGAGGAGCCGATGGTAACTTTGTATACTGTCATAGAATGAGAAACTCAAACGTAAACACAGAAGCGTTTATGAGATCAGGTAACTTACCGGTTAGGTATGAAGTAACCAATGAAGGACCTCCAGGACAACTAAGTTCAGCAATTGATTCTTTGGTAACTACTATTCCATTAAAAGATGCAAGTTTCTTTCCAACAAGTGGTACAATTTATATTAATAACGAAATAATACAATATGATGGAATAAGCGGAAATAATTTAATAAATTGTACAAGAGGTACGACTTTTGCTAATTTCCAAGCAGGAGCACAAAGAACATATTCAGCAGGCGCAGCTACTAGCCATGTAATTAATACAGGAGTTGTTCTTATATCAAATACTATTACACCATTAATTAGTCACTGGGGTTCTGCATTTATTACAGATGGTGGGTTTGATGAAGATAGAGGTTATATTTTCTCATACCCAGAAACAAACATATCGGTTACTACTATTAAACAAACAGCTTTCTTACTTAGACTAGCACCTAGTGTATCAAACGCTATCATAGGTGATTTGGGAGAACGTGAACTATTAAATCGTGCTCAATTATTACTTAATGGTATTGAAATTACATCAGAAGCAGGTGATGGTAAAGGTATTATTGTTGAAGGAGTTATTAATCCACAAAACTATCCAATTAACCCAGTTGACGTTGGTTGGAATGGACTAGCAGGACTTGCACAAGGAGGACAGCCTAGTTTTGCACAAGTTGCTTCTGGTTCATCAGTTAACTGGAGTACTGGTGTTTCTGCTACTACTGCAAGTGCTACTGCTCTTGCAACAACAACAGCCGCAATAAATTCAGGACAGTATATAGGATATAACAATAGTAGATATATCTATATAGGTGCCGCTGATTATAGATCAACATTTGGAGATAACAGTTTAGATCATGTATTAGGTAGAAATATTTCAGGTACACATATACCCGCTGGTACAGTTATCAACGGTGGATATATTAGTCCAACAGGCAGTTATGGATACTTTTATATAAGTCAGCGTGTAAGTGGTGGTAATATTTCTCAGAACCAAACAGATTACTTTACAATTACTTTGAACTCTGCAGCGGCTAATTCAAACAAAGCATTATTTGATAAAACATCTTGGTTGGCAGCAGGAGCAGCCAACGGCACATCAACAACAGGCGGAAGCGTTACATGGCCAGCTGGTTCATTAGTATCAAGCATATCATTAAAAACATGGGCAGGTACTGAGTACTACGAAGTTATATTTAATAATGCGTTTTCAGGAACTCTTGCAGCTGGTTCAGGAACTGTAGAATTTACATTTGAACAACCGCCGTATGCTCTACCAGGTGAAACAGTATTTTCATTTATTGCTGTTCCAGGCGAACGTTCGTCGTTAGATTTAGGAGATCTAAAAGAAATTACTAATACTCCATTAGGAGGAAGAGGTACGTTTCCAAATGGTCCTGATGTATTAGCAATCAATATCTATAAGATTGCAGGTACAGCAACTAATGCTAACGTATTGCTTAAATGGGGTGAAGCTCAGGCTTAAGAAACCTCTAAAGAATCTACAAAAGATTTCAAATCATCGTATACTTTAGTTTTTGCTTTAAGTTTTTTATAAGTAAATCTATTGAGTAGTTTTTCTGATTCAACTCCATACCCAGTTCTAACTAGTATAGGTTTTGCACCCATTTTCATTGCAGCTTTAAGATCAGTAATCTTATCACCTACATAGTATCCTCTAGAAAATTTAATACTAGGATGTTCTTTTTCACAACGCTTGAACATACCTGTGTTAGGTTTAGCGTACATATCGTCTTTGCGACTTGATTCACTATAGTACAATGCTTCAATAAATGCACACCCTGCTTCTCCCAACATTTGAAACATTTTTTGATGTACTCTATCAACGTCGGCTTGAGACATAAGGCCCTTTTGAATACCACCTTGGTTGGTTATAATAACAACTTGAAATCCTAATTTTTTAATTCTAGCTACTGCTTCTAAACTTCCAGGAATTGGTTCGAAGTCCTCTGGAGTTGTAACATATGTGCCTAAATCTCTGTTTATAACACCATCTCTATCTAAGCCTATTACAAGTTTAGAATTTCTATCATTGTTATCAATGAGAGTTGGTATGTCTGACGACCACCTAATTATCGGTTGTGGTGTTTCCGTCACTGGTATCTGTTGTTCGTTCACTTTGACTATCTCCGGGAATAATTCTATAATTATCTTCTACTGAGTCAGG
>Ga0163179_10001743_pt1 | contig 15226 bp, 6 predicted proteins | sample AtlANTMetagenome_FD_109643 | JGI IMG/M metagenome (GOLD analysis project Ga0163179, IMG submission 109643) | Marine eukaryotic phytoplankton communities from the Atlantic Ocean - Atlantic ANT 2 Metagenome | ecosystem: Environmental > Aquatic > Marine > Oceanic | place: North Atlantic Ocean...
GTGGCGCCGTCATTCCCGGTGGCAGTCTGCCCCAGGGTAAATGCGGCTGCACCCTGGCCTACCAGTGCCGGCGTATTTGGCATCGAGCGGATTACCCGCGCTCCGTCGGCCACTTCGCGCTCAAGGCTCTCCACGGTTAGCCCGGCGGCCACGGAAATGACCAGCAGGCTCTCGGTAGTACTTCCGGAGTCCCTGATCTGGTGAAGAGCAGCAGGAATGTCGTGAGGCTTGACTGCCAGAAAGAGAACGTCAACAGAGGTGGCAACTTCCGCGATAGATTTGGCAGCTGAAATACTCCGATCCTCCAGCAGAGAGTCGAGGGCGGCTGGGTGGATATCGTAGGCGACCACATCTGCCGGTGAAACCGCTCCGGCATCTATGGCTCCGATCGTGAGGGCCTTGCCCATTTTTCCGCATCCAATGAGACCTAGCTTCATGGGCATGAGCTTCAAGTTTCAGGAGCCAAAGTTCAAGTTCCTTGGGGCTTCATGGCCAGGAATCCGTTCTTTTCGTTCAGCTTTTTCTTGAGAACCCCTCGCAGGCGGGAAGATTACACGCATGTGCCGTGACCGGATGCTGATATTGGCTCGAGGAAGAGGGGCTCTTCCCATGAGTCCCGTGAAAAGAGCTTTAATGGGAGGCTCCTTGTCCATGGTCCTGCTGGTGGGTTGCGGTGAGGAAAAAAAAGAAGGGCCTGCCCCCGGACCAGATTCCGAACCTGCCGAGGCCCCTCCGACTCCGGACTCTCGGGACACAGGTTCGGGAGGAGTTTCAGGGGGCGTGAGTTCCCGCGATCCTGGCAAGGGCGCCGGGGGAGTCCTGCCGGAGCCAGGAGTTCCTGTGCCGAAAGCGGAACCGGGGGAACAGCAGGCTTCGGCTGTCCCCGAGGCAAAAATTACTCAGTCTGGCCCGGTTCCTGAGCGGGGAGCAGCGAAGCCCTTCTCCCCGGAGAAGGTCATCCACCCTGTCATTGCAAGGTTGCCGGCTCCTGAATTCGTTGACGAAATCGTAACCATTCCGATGGCGATTTCATCGAGTAGTTCACTGGCCTCCCGCCATGTCCAGCAGGGCCTCGCATTTATCCAGGCAGCATGGGATTTCGAGGCTTACCGGCATTTTTGTGCCGCCCTTCAATTGGATCCTGATTGCCTCATGGCCTACTGGGGAATCGGGTTGGCACTTGCTGCTCCCAATAACGAATTCTCAAAGCAGCGTCAGATTGCAGTAATGAGGATGATTGAACTTGTCGATGCCACCAGGGAGGTGAATGGCAAGGAGTTGCCCATTGCCAGCAAGATGGAGCAGGACTATGCGCTCGCTCTGGCAGAATTGTTCAGATTGAGAGGTAAATCCAATGAGGCATTCAGGAGTCTTTCCAAAAGGTATCCCAACAACCTCCAGGCAAGGTGTCTGGCCATTTATCTGGCAAGGGATGGGTTTGACGATTTCGGGCCTCGGCCCCGGCAGGCAGTCGCCATGAGTGAGATGGAAACGCTCGTTGGGGAGAATCCGGATAATGTCGGGGTTCTCGGTTTCTGGGCGATGCTGCATGGAGAGGCTCCGGAGGCGACGACCAAGTTGCGTGAGCAGATTCTCCCAGTGGCAAGGAAGATTGCGCGTAACGCGCCGGATTTCCCTCCATATCAGCACCTCCTCGGACATTTCGAGTGGCGCTGCGGAAATCACCTGTTGGCGGAAAAGGCCTTGATGCAGGCAAGTCAGCAATACGAACACCACATGAAGAAACATGGTTTGAGCGTTCATGAATGCGACGGATGGGTGCGCTCTCAACTCTATCTTGCAACCGCGATGCACAGCCGGGGGAAATTTGAGGAGGCCCTGTCCATTGCGGAAAGGCTTTCAGGTATTGAGGTGGACCCGGGAAGACTGGGTTCGAGAGGAGCCAGTCTTCTGATCTGGGAAGCCAAGACCCTGGCGGCTCGATTGTATCTGGCCCGGGGACGGAAGAGTGATTTTGGTGAGGCGATAGGGACCCTCCCGGGCAAGGAGGATGCCTTCCTTGCCAAGGTCAAGGAGCGGACCTTGTCGGTGTTTTACCTTGAGTGCCTCATGCAGTATCTTGAGTGCAGGAAGGCGCTTCAGGAGGGGGATGTCGAGAGTGCTCACAAGGAACGTGTTGCCCTGAGTGCGATTCTTGAGAGGATGGAGGGTCTCAAGCCCCAGGCATTCAAGAGTGCATCTATCTCCGAGTATCTGCGTGCAGTGGGAGGAGTGAAAGTCTATGTCGCCGAAGCGCGTGGACTGGTGTCATTTGCGCGTGCCAGTAACGATACCCAGAAACAGATTGCGCGGAGTTGGTTCAAGAGCGCAGTGGAGAAACAGCAGCGCCCGACGCTCCTCATGCCGCCGGTTGTGGTCTCTCCGATGGAAGTGCGTCTTGGTGAATTTTACCAGGAGACCAAGCAATATGATAAGGCGGTGGAAAGTTACCAGGCCGCTATCAGGCGCCGCCCAAATGACCTGGCCTCCTTGCAGGGATACCGTAATGCCCTGATGAAGATTGGCAGGGAGGAGGAGGCATTGGAGGTGGAGAAAATTATCTCCGCGGTAGAACGCTGATTTTGCAGTCAGGCTGCTTCTACGTCTGAGCGGTTGATTCCCCGGAGTTCGAAGACCCGGAGAATGGTCGCCTCGATGAGGTTGGCTGGACAGGAGGCACCAGCGGTGACCCCGACAACAAGAGGGCCCTTATCGAAAATCTTGGATGGATAGTCGCTCTCAACCTCTGAACGCGCCTCAAGATCATAACTGGCGATTTTTTCGAAGGATGCGAGGCAGTCGGCATCCCTGATAAAGAAAGTTGGCAGGTGCTCCTGGCCTATTTCGACAAGGTGAGTTGTGTTTGAGCTGTTATAGCCCCCGACCACCAGGAGGATGTCCAAGGGGTTGCGAAGCATCTCAAAGAGAGCGTCCTGCCGCTCCTGGGTGGCGCCACAGATGGTGTCGAAGACTTGAAAACGTTCCGGGGAACCATCGCGCTCAGTTATGGCCTTGCTTAGTCGGCGCTGGATCTCCTCCGTTTCGCTTTTCAGCATAGTGGTCTGATTTGCCACCCCTACATTCCGGAGGTGAAGATCAGGGTCAAATCCCTCGGAGGTGGCGCCTTCAAAGCGTTTCAGGAACTGGGCTGACTCGCCGCCATCACGAATGTAGTCACATACATAATCAGCCTCATCGAGGGTGAGAATGACAAGGTAGTGTCCCTTCTGGTCCTCTCCCTGAGCCCGGGATGCCGTGGCCCGGGTTTCCTCGTGTCCCTTCTTTCCGTGGATGATCGAGGTTGTTCCGGTTTTGGCGTAGTTGCGAACACGACGCCAGACTTTCATGACATCGCCGCAGGTAGTGTCGATGACGTAGCATCCGGCTTCGCCGATTTTATCCATGAAGGAGGTAGGAGCCCCGAAGGCGGGAACCAGTACGACATCATCCTCGGTCAGGGTGTCGTATTGCTCGTTCATCTCCTTCCAAGGGAGAGACTCGATGCCCATATCCTCCAGTTGCCGATTGACTTCGGGATTATGGATGATTTCCCCGATGAGAAAAATCCGGTTATCAGTGAAGACCCTCCGTGAGGCATACGCAAGATCGATGGCTCGCTCGACTCCGTAACAGAATCCAAACTGCTGGGCGAGACGGAGGGTGGTGGTGCCGATGGTAAGGCTTCCTCCGCTCTTGCGGATTTTTTCAACGACGGGGGAGCGATAGTGTTTTTCAACCTCGGCCTGGACCTTTTCCATGACCTCTGGTCGGCGCACATTGACGCGTTTGCGCTTTTGGGCGGGAGCTTTGCTCACGATGAAGTATTGGCTGTATTAGCGTTGATTTCAAGCGTGGCAGCGAGAGTCTGCTGATTTTGCAGGGCTGCCGCCTGTCCCGCAGGGAGTTGTGCTACTTTTTTTCCCACTTAAAATAGTCCGGAACCGGGCTCGAAATGTGCTGATGCATACGGCCCGCATAGCCATTTGGTCGTCCGGGGACACTGGGATCCCTGGTAGGAAGCTTGAGGATCCTGTCTTTAAGGGGTTCGAGGATCGACTGCGGTTGGTGATCCAGGGCGTTGAGTGCTGCCACTGCGTGGTAAGCGCTCGAGGCGGCAGGATTGCTGTTAGCGAGAAGAACCTCGAGTGCCCTGGCGACGGCTGATTGATTGGAGGAGTGAGAAACAATTACTTCAGCTGCGGCGATCTGCACGCTCCGGGAGGGGTCCTCGAGAAGGGAGGAGATCTCGTCGTGGAGCGACTCGGTTACCTTTTTATCCAGGTAGAGACAGGCGAGAGCAGCCCAGTATCTCTGCGCAGGGAGTCTGGCCTTGAGCATCGGAGTGATCTCATTGGGAGTCAGGTCAGGATTCAGAAGAAGGTCAGCAGCCTTGCGGATTTCCTGGAGCGGATAGAGCTCTGGTTTACGAGTCAGTTCAGCTGGAGTAAGTTTATGCTTTTCTGCTGCATCGTGGAACATGCCCTCGGGGAGTAGTGCGACGTCGAAGGTCTCGGCGAGGTTGCGATAAAGGGCTTCCCGCATTGCGAGCAGTTGCTTCCGGAGTGCTGGATTAGTCGCGAGATTGTTGGTTTCATGAGGGTCCGCCGTAAGATCGTAGAGTTCTTCCGGGCTTTTCCTCTCCCAGAATGCGGATTGGATCTTGTTGAGTTTGCCTTGACGGTAGAGACGGCGCCATAAGCGGGTTGTCTGGGTTTCCATCTGGTAGTGGAGGACCTGCCCATGGGGGAGGTGAGGCATGAAGTTCCTGATGTAGACGTATTTCCCATCGATGACGGTGCGTGAACAATCGGGGCGTTCGTCCATGCGGCCGCGGAACCCGAAGGAGTATCCGGGTTTCTCGGTCACGTATTTTCCCAGGAAGGCTTTGCCCTGCTGAAAAGCGGGAGGCTTTATGCCAACCAGGGAGAGCATCGTGGCACCAAGGTCAACAAATCCGACAAGTCGACCGGAACGTCCTCCGGTTGTGTATTCGGGGGGGCGGAGGTGTTTCCATTTCTCAGGGATGTGAACGATCATCGGGACATGAAGGCCACTCCATCCGGCATAGCGTTTTCCACGTGGCATGCCAGATCCGTGGTCGGCCCAGAAAATGACAATCGTGTCCTCCGCAAGGCCCTTCTCCTTGAGGGCACGGAGGTGAGCGCCGAACCAGTCATCCATCTGGGTCAGGCGGTCATAATACTGGGCCCAGTTGTTACGGACGACCGGGGTGTCAGGGTGGTAAGGAGGAATAGGAATCGTGGCCGGATCGTGGGTTGTCTTGGCGTTGCGGGCACGTATCCGGCTTTCGTGGGTGCAGGTCTGGTTGAAGATAGCAAAAAAGGGCTGGCCTTTCTTGCGCTTGCCGTAATGGGCCTTCCCGGAGGACTCATCCCATATCGTTCGAAGGTCGTGCTCTATATTGTAGTCGGTTTTGGAATTGTTGGTGCAGTAATAGCCGGCTTCCCGCAGGAATTCGGGATAGAACTTCAGCCACTTTGGCTTGGATGCCTGTGAGCGCATGTGATGGGCGCCGAGAGAAGGAGCGTACATTCCGCAGATAATGGTCGTGCGGGCAGGGGCACAGACCGGAGCTGTGGATATCGCGTTCGTATAGAGAAGGGATTTTTTGGCGAAGGCGTCGAGGTTCGGTGTCGTGGCATGCTTGTCCCCGTAGCAACCGAGGTGTGGGCCATGATCTTCGGCGGAGAGCCAAAGAATGTTAGGGCGGTCCGCAGCCGACAGGGTGGCGAATGCTCCGAGAAAGGCGAAGAGAAGGAGGGTGAGGTGGTAACTAGGCATGGTGAGGAAAGGCGAGGTAGGCCTTGGCGTTTTCATAACAGATATTACGAATGAGTGAATCAAGGAAGTTCTGATCGTCAGGGAGTTCGCCATTTTCGACGTCGGTGGCGATGAGATTGCAGAGAAGGCGGCGGAAATATTCGTGGCGCGGATAGGAAAGAAAGGAGCGTGAGTCAGTCAGCATTCCTACGAAGCGGGAAAGAAGGCCCACCGAGGCGAGGGTTTGGATCTGATCTGCCATTCCTCGAAGGGTATCGTTATACCACCAGGCTGATCCCCACTGGATGCGTGCAGGAGTGGGGCCTTCCTGGAAAGAGCCACAGGCGGCCGCGAACAGGGCGTTATCACGCGGATTGAGGTTGTAGAGGATCGTTTTTGGGAGGGCCTTGGAACGGTCAAGAAGATCGAGGAACCGGAGTAGTCGATCGCCCTGGGGCCAGTCTCCTATTGTGTCGAATCCGGAATCGGGTCCCAGTTTTTCGAAGTAACGGCTGTTAGGATTTCGCACGGGCGCTAGGTGCAGTTGCATTGTCCAGTTTCGCTCCGTGTTCCAATGGCCAAGCTCCTGCATGATGAAAGCAGTGAATTCGTCGGCCTCGCCCTTGCTGGCAGCTTCTCCTGTGCGTGCTCGCTCGAAAATGTGGGAGGCCTCCTTTTCGCTACAGGCCTGGGTCGGGCAGTAGCTCATACCGTGATCCGAGAGACGGCATCCAGCGGCGTGGAAGTCGTCATGGCGTTTGTGGAGGGCCTGAAGCAGGTCAGGGAGGGACAGGATCTTCAGGTCACATCGTTCTTCCAGGGCATCACAGAAAGGATTGAGGATCTGGGGGCGCTCCACCATCACGGCCTTGTCCGGCCGAAAGGTTGGGTAAATTCTCGTGGTGATTTGAAGAGAAGCGCACTCCTCATGATGAGAGAGGGTGTCCGAAGGGTCGTCAGTGGTACCTACAGTATCGACCTGGAATCGTTTCAGGATCCCATGTGCGCAGAAATCTTTGTCGGAAAGGCGTTCATTGGCCTCATGCCAGATGGACTCAGCCGTGTTGGGATTGAGGAGAGTCTCAATCCCGAAGCAGCGCCGAAGTTCCAGATGGGTCCAGTGGAAGAGGGGGTTTCCAGCGGTATGAGGAACTGTTTCGGCCCAGGCCTGGAATTTTTCCCGGGGTGAGGCAGTCCCCGTGATGTGGGATTCGGGAATGCCGTTTGCGCGCATGGCCCGCCACTTGTAGTGATCTTCGCCGAGCCACAGGTCGCTGATGTTCTTCCAGCGTTGATTCGAGGCAACCTCATCTGGAGGAAGATGAGTATGGTAGTCGATAATGGGCTGATGCGCAGCGACCTCGTGGTAGAGGCGTTCGGCAGTTCCGCTGTGGAGGAGGAAGTTGTCGTCCAGGAAGGCTCGCGGCATGGCTGGACGTTAGGGCTCTCCGGGGTGGGAGTGAACCGGAAACTTCATGGCTCCGGAATTGTGAGCGAACGGGATACGGGGGTGCTGCTCATGGTTCTCCACGCTCAGCCACGAGGCGGTAATAGTATTCCGGTGGCCTGCTTCGGTCGGAGAAGCTTTCGGTGTGGGCATCGGATCTGGGCTCGATGGTTATGCGTGTAGACCAGTTGATGCCGTCCGGGCTGGCCTCGATGGCATATCGAATGCCGGGACGGGCGTCGAATTCGAGAGTAAAGTTCATGCCGTCATGCCGGGCAGAGGAGAATCGAAGGAAGCTCCCTGGATCGGTGGGGTCGGTGCCACTCTGGTATTCATGGAGATTGGACCGGCGGTCAAAATCGAGATCAAGGGCAGCATCAGCAGCTGAATCCGGATTAAGGTTCCACAGCAGTTCCCAGGAATCGGGAATGCCATCTCCGTCTCGGTCAGCGCTTGGATTTTCCGTATTGGGCCCTCCTGGAGAGATAAAGGGGAGGGCTGTAATGATGGCACCGCCATCGGTCTGGCGACCGGAGGAGAGTCCTCGTTCCTGTAACCCCCAGGTGACTTCGTCAATGACCCTGGTCCCGGTTGCCCGGTAGAGGCGGAGAGTTTCGCCCAGTGCATGAAGGCGGAAGGGAAGGTGTCCAGTGGATGAGGTGTCGTCGGCCCGGTAGGAGACGAAACCACCAGGTCCAATAAAACTGTGCGGGGGTATGGAGAACTGATCACGGCCGGCTATGCTGAGGTCATCGGTCAGTCTCAGTCCTTGCAGAGCAACTGGACGTGTCCCGCCGTTGTAGAGTTCCACAAATTCCTCCTGGTTGTCGTTGGCACTGGCAAGCCACTCGTTAATGAGGAGGTTGGATGTAGGGCCGAGGGTCGCATTGCCGGAATTGGGGGCTCCGGGGCTTGGAGAGGACAAGAGGCGCCATGAGAAGCCACCTGCACGACCCAGGCTCAATCCAGGGATCTGTGATCCATAAAGAACCCGGTCGAGTTCCTGGCCGGTATCGTTGAAGAAAAAGAGTTGTCCGCCATGAGAGGGGAGAGGAGTTCCCGTATTGAGGTTGTCCGGGATACTGGATGCGGGGAGGCCCGGGTCGCAGGATATGATGAGATAACTGTTCCCCGGGATTTCAAGAAGGTCAGGTAATTTCCAGTGGGGGCCATCCCGGGTTCCTATTGTAAGTGAGTACCCACCAACGGATTGTGGTTGGGAGAGGGAATTGCGTAGTTCAATCCAGCCGGGGGTTCCGTCCTCGTGGGTAGCAAGCAGCTCATTGATCTGAATACCGCTGTTCGGGGGGAGATAGTTGGCGCTTCCGGGGCTGCCGGATCGGCTGAAGGCACGAATGCTGCTGCCGCCGTCGGGATAGCGGCCGTTAGAAACGTCTTCGTTTTGGTTGCCGTGGTTGATGGTCTCGATTCCCAGTCCATTCCGGTCGATTAGCTGGATTGATCCAGCTCCCGACTGGAGACGCAGTTCAAGGTGTTCGCTTCCTCTTTGATTATCAGCCCAAAGGCGGAGATGGCCGCCGGGAGGAAGAAAGGAGAGGGATGCATAACGGGCTGTGGAAGCCCCGTTTCGGACGTGGATATTGTGCAGGGAAACTGGTTTCCGGAGGTCCTTATTATAGAGCTCCAGCCAGTCGGAAGTCCCGGGAATCCGATTGGTCATCCACTCGTTCAGGCTGAGTGCACTTTGGGGAGCCAGTGGGATGAGGGATTGGTTGTCGGAGCCAGGGGAAGGGGAGCTGAGTGACCATTCGGAATGCCCTCGCGTGACTGAGAGATCGGGGACCTGGAGCCCGAAGGAAAAGGCTTCAACTCGATTTCCCAGAGCGTCCGAGAGCAAGAGGGTTTCTCCACGTGGATTGAGAGAGAAAGGGCTGACTAACCCCGGAAGGTTCTGGTTTTCCGAGCACCAGATAACGAGGCGATCTCCACCTGCGATCTGTGTTCCCCGGGGAAAGACGAATCTTCTGAGGTCAGTTCCTGCGGTGCTGAGGCTCCAGTCTTCCAGGTTGATCAGGTCAGGGCCGGGATTATGGAGTTCGATGAAACCGGGAAAGTCACCACCATGAGGAACGGACTCCCGGTTCTGGGCGAGCACCTCCACAATGCGAACTGCCGGTTCGTTATTGCCCGGCTCGGGTTGACCGGGGCTGCCATTGACGCGGTTACTGGAAATCCAGTTCGCAGGATCATGGTCATCTCCCGAGGGATCGACAAGAACGAGGGAGTAGCCGTCTCCATCGGCAGATTCAGACCAGCCATCCTTATCGTCATAGAGAACGGATACAATGGTATTGCCGAGGCCGTCTTCCAAAGCGAGGCGTTCTCCGCCATTGGAGAGGTTCCCTGCAAAGGTGCCGAATACAGGGATGCCAGGGTAACGTTCGGAAAAGGCATCGGGATCGTCGTTCGAGCTGAGCAGGAGCCTCTCTCCGGGTTCTAGTTGCGCCCCTTCGGGAAAGGTGAACTCTATCCCGCGTAGTTTCATCAGGGTGAGATCGACTGGCAGGGTTCCGAAATTCTCGAGTTCGATAAATTCAAACGCATTGGCTCCGAGCGGGTTGTACATGATTTCGCTGAAGCGAAGGGTGGGAATATCTGGTTCGGTAAGGAACGTCGATTCGCTGAGGGCACTCCATTGATTATTTTGAAGAGTGCGAGCCCTGATATGCTGGGATTCCGTGATGCGGAAGGGTCGGGTGTAGACCCGGGCGGTTGCAGAAGTCCGTGGATCACTTCCATCCGAGGTATAGTGAATGATGCCGCCAGTGGAATTCAGGGAGAGAAGGCTAGCAGGGATAAGGGGGCCGCTCGGACGACTGAATACCGGGGCGTTGTCCGACCGGTAGAGGTCCGCCTGCTTCATGTGTTCGATGATGATTCTACGGCGGTTAGGAACCCAGTTGGAGCGAATGGAGGTGTTGATGCCGGGTAGCACGCCTGATAATTCGGAGCTTAATTCCTCAAAACGCTCCAGATTTCTCACGTCCTCCAAGGCTCCTCCGTTGAAGAAGAGTCTGTGGAAGCGGTCTGCCCAGCTTAAACGGAAGTCGGGACTGGCTCTGAGGGACTGGTAGAGCCTCGCTATGTCCGAGCCTCCACCAAGTTCCCCGGTGAGGGTATTGCCGCTGACGGACCTCCCCTGGTTGCCGAGAGACCATTCGGCATCCCAGACGTAAAAGCGGAACTTTGCCCCGGGTTTTCGCTCTCGTGCCGCTCTCCAGTTGTTGTGAGGCCAGTCGCCTGTGCCCCCGTAAACATTCACGAGCAGGTAATCGATGAAGTTGTCGATGTCGAGGAGTTCCTGTGCCGCGAGGTAGTTCCGGCTGTTATTCATGTTACGGAGGACCACGTTTTTCATCTCATTCCAGGCAGCAGAATCTCCTTCCCTGACTTCTCCAAACTGGGCGATGACATCCCACTCCTCATTACCCCCGTGCCACGACCGCATGAAGTCATCATCTATTCGTTCGGTAGGGTTGTAGTAACCCTTGTATTCCCCATTGATGAACAGGTTTACGAAGGTTCCCCGCGCGCCGATATTGTCCGACTCGATCTGCATGCGCCGGACGTATTCATCAACCATGAACGGGTTGCTGTGATCGTTCATTCCGGCTCGCAGGGTTATCCGGTCGAAGAGGTCCACTTCAGACCCCTCAAAGAAGGGGTAATGCAGCATTGTTGGACCGTAGTCTCCGCGGAAATAGAGCCTGAAGGAATACTTTGACGCGGGCAGGCCTCCGTTTGGGTTGTAGCGGCCGCGTATATAATTGCCGCCCTGGACTCGGAGACCGCAGTTCACATGGAATCCGGAATTGTCCCTTTTGATAAGCTCGGCGGAGACCGGGCGTTCCCATGCTATACCTCTGTTCGGGGTATTCTGAGGCTCCTGAATACCCGTAGGTCCCCAGAGATTACTGTCATCGGTTGCCAGCGAGATTACCGGCAGGGAGCGGAGGGCAGTGGAAGAAGGCGCGTTGTAGAAATAGCTGTGGGTTACAGTCTCGGAAGGAAGAATCCGGCGTCCGAATGCAGCTGCCCGGATGATGCTGGTACTGGAGATCCGGATCGGTTCGGTATAGAGTATGCCATTACGGCTAGTCGGTTCACTGCCATCTGTTGTGTAACGGATGAGGACTCCTGATTCGGAGGACGTAAGGTGGAGATCAAATGGTTGATCGTAGAACCCACGGGGAACGTTGACATGGGGAGGGTCAAGAATGCCGTTGATGACGCTCAATCCGTTAGCTGCCCCCGGAGTGGGGTTGGTGAAGTAAGACCAGGAGCGGCGGCTATCCAGACCATATGAGTAGTCGTTGCGCTGGACGGGGAAGCGGGGTTCGATTTGGTCGGCCACGGAGCGAGGCAATTCCGGAGAGAACAGCCCGAGGTATTCTCCGGAGGCGGAGAGTTTGAAATTCGCATGAATTTCTCCATTTCGTGGAGGGGCGCGATCCTTGCCGGAGGCAAACACAACGAGGTATCCATTGGAGGGTATGACGCGGTCCGGCAGGACGAATTTTCCGGGTTGGTCGAGATTGTCGGTAAGGGACCATCCCTCGACGCTGACAGCGCTTTCTCCGAAATTATGAAGCTCGATCCAGTCGGAGGCTTCTTCGTCTTCGTCGAGCAGGCCGTCCCGGTTGGTGGCGACTAATTCGTTGATGCGGATGGTGCTGTCGCTTGCCTCCGGATCGATTAGATAGAACCAGTTGTTTGCAGCGAACCTGTTAGGAGTAATGGCAAGATCGACAATAGAATGACCAGGGGCCCAGTTCAGGGTGAGTTCGCCATCCTGGACGAGGTCAAAGGTGAAAAGGTAGGGTCCAGCGCCATTGCCGGTGACTAGAGTAGCCGGAGTGCCTCCTGCGAGAAGGTCGGCGGCGTCCACGTTGCTGACAGCTTCCGAAAAGGTCACGGAAACTTCCTGCAGTTCCCTAAGGGCGAGGCCCGGAATCGGGGTGATGGCCCTGATTACGGGTGCGATCTCGTCTGTGATGGTATAGATGCGCACCTCTCCCGGGGCATCGTGGTCAAAGGGGTTGGAGGGAGAAGCCGTATCTGTAATCCCGTGATCCACACTCCACGCCAGGGTGGAGGTGCCCCGGGCATTAGCTCCGAAGGTGAAGACATAGCGGTTTCCTTCCCTGGCCTGCACGGAAAGAGCAGAACTCCCATTCAGGGTCAGGTCACTCGCGTTGACTCCGGTCACCGTTTCCGAGAATTCGACTTCGACGCTGGAAAGGGCCAATACGTTTCCGGGAGGAGGCGTGACTGAGAGGACGGTCGGGGCGGAAAGGTCCGGGGCAATGGACACCAGTTCAGCATTCATGAGGAGGTCTGAGCTGTTAATGGTGACGTTGAATACCTGAATGGCGATGGTGTTTGCTCCATCTCGGAGATAGTCCTGCGGGTCTGGAAGGCCAAAGGTCTGGAAGGATCCAGATTCATGACTTCCTCCGGCAGTGGAGTCATGTGTTTGAGAGTCTGGCGGGTTCCTGGAGTGGACGAGGGCGCCGTTTATCCAGACGATGTAGCCGTCATCCCAGTCAACGTTCAGGTTAAGTCTCGCGATCTGCGAGAGGTCGGAAACGTTGAAGGAGCGGCGTATGAACACGGAGGTGTAGTTCCCCCGCATGTCATCCAGAACGGTGCCGCCGCTGCCGTCTCCGTAGCGGATGGGAGTGGCTCCTGTCTCCCACGAGGAGTCATCAAATCCAGTAAATCTCCAGGCGTCGACCGGGGTAGAGGCCTCGGCAGTCCCCTTGAGATATTGCCATGTGGCATTTCTAGGGAGAAGCAGGTCTGGATAGGCTGCAGTTGAGAGCAGGAAGAGGAGGGAGGAGGCGTAAAGGCAACGCACGATCATATTTTAAAGCGTTTCCGTAGATTGGTGAGCCTCTCCTTACCACATCAGGCACGCCAAGTCCGATGAAATGTGACGGAGAGTGGCAATGATTGAAGTTCTCGGTGAAGAAATCCTTGAGGGCCTTTTACGGGGTGCCCGCTTTCTTGCGAATACGGTCGTATTCCGGGTTCACACACTTGTCCTTCCACTGGTTGAGGACTTCCCGCAGGCCTGCATCAGACTCCGGGTATTGCCCCTTGTCGTCAGTGCGTTTCTGCCAGTTTGCGAGTATCTCACGATGATCCTGAAGGACCTTCTGGAAGGCAGGGTCACCGGCAAGGTTCCTTGTTTCATGTGGGTCCTGCTGAAGGTTGTAGAGTTCCTCCCCTGGTCGAGGCCCGAAGAAGATCTTATCAACAAGAGGGGGCAGGGAGCCTGCCTGATGAGCTTTCCGGAGAAAGATAGTGTAGTCCCGGTTGTCCCGATACTGGGGTTGCAGCAGGGGACGGTCTGTAAGGAAGTTGCGAATGTAGCGATAACGATCCGTGCGAACGCTTCGGATGTAATCTATGGTATAGTCGCAGCGGTCGCGGGCGGAGATTACGTGCTTGCGAGGCTTGAATTCGTCCCCGAAGAGATTGACCCCGTCAAAATACCCGGGGATGTCGATTGCCGCGAGAGCCAGGCTTGTGGCTGCAATATCGAGAGTGGAGGTTAGGTCGGCGCGAACGGTGCCGGGTTTGAGGTGTTGTTTGTCCGGTCCGAGGATAATGAGGGGAACGTGGGTTCCAGCCTCGGTGCAGAATTGCTTTGCCCGGAGGGAGTGATTGTTCCCGTGGTCCGTGAACCAGAAAATGATGGTGTTTTCGAGGAGGCCGTCGGCCTTCAGGTTTTCAATGATTCGGCGGGTATCGTCGTCAGTCTGGCGGACAGTATCGTAGTGGTGAGCATGCCATTTTCGAAACAAGGCATTGTTGGGAAAGTAGGGGGGTGGCGTGACTGAAGCGGGATCGACCTTATCGGTCCACTTCCGGGTGTTGCTCTTTCCCCCTGCCAGTTGGATTTGACCGAACCACGGCCTTTTTCCGGACAGTTTTCGCCATGCGGCCAAGTCGCGTTTCCGTCCCTCAATTGAGTAAAGTTCGCTGGTCTTGAATACGAAGTTGTAGTCCTCCTTCCCGGAGTTGAAGGTGTCATAGCCGTTTTTTCGAAAGATTTGGGGGACGGTGGTGATGCCCTTGGGGAGATGGATGGCTCCCGCCTTGCTTCTTGAGGAACGGTGGTTGTGTATCCCGGTGGTGGTCTGATAGGCCCCGGTGATCATCGCGGAGCGGCAGGGAGAGCAGACCGGGCAGGGGACGTAGCACCGGGTGAAGCGAACGCCCCTGGTTGCGAGGGAATCGATGTTGGGAGTCTTCTTTGCGTTGATTTTGTCCCCGTAGCACCCGATCCAGGGCGACATGTCCTCGATGAATACCCAGAGGATGTTGGGCTTGTCCGCAGAGACCTGCGGTGACTGCAGGAATAGAAGGAAGAGGGGAAATATCAGGAGTCGCAGCATCTTGGTGTGTGGTATTAGGTCTCCCGACTGGCGACGTATCTGTTATTCAACCTCCGGGCGCTCGGCACCATGGCGAATGTCCATGGCAGCGGTCACAAATACCGCTTCCTCGGCGATGTTCTTGGCGTGATCACCCACACGCTCAAGCCACCGGACAATAAACTGAAGGTCGAGGTAATCCTTGATGCGGGCACTGTCATTCTCCATGCGGGAGGTCAGTTGCTTGGAAACAGATTTCTGAGCCTCGTTCAGTTCAGCGTCCTCACCCCTGATCTCGAGCGCGTGCTCAAGATTGCCTTCCGCGAAGGCCCCAAGACTTTTCTGTAGCAGACTGATTGCCTTTTTGTATACGGGCTCAACGAGCCTGGTCTCTGCGATTTCCAGGTTCCGGTTCATCTTCCTGGCTCGTCGGGCAATGCTCACAGCCTGGTCGCCTACCCGCTCGAGGTTGCTGGAGACCTTCATGACAGAAATAACTCGTCGGAGGTCGGTGGCAACCGGTTGGTAGAGAGTCATGATCCGGAGTCCTTCCTCGTCGATTTTCATCTCAAGGAGATCGACCTCGGCATCA
>Ga0163179_10001744_pt1 | contig 15223 bp, 13 predicted proteins | sample AtlANTMetagenome_FD_109643 | JGI IMG/M metagenome (GOLD analysis project Ga0163179, IMG submission 109643) | Marine eukaryotic phytoplankton communities from the Atlantic Ocean - Atlantic ANT 2 Metagenome | ecosystem: Environmental > Aquatic > Marine > Oceanic | place: North Atlantic Ocean...
AACGAGCGAGCCAAGCCCGCCAAGTGTTCATCGGCCCGCCGACAGCGCTACACGATGAAAACGACGCCCGCGTAAACTCCTGGAAGTCACACTCGGCATATCTGAAGATAAGCGAAGGCTGCGACCATAAGTGCGCATTCTGTATCATCCCCAAGATGCGCGGTAAGCATCGTAGTCGGAGTATCCCTTCGCTTGTCGAAGAAGCACGGCGTTTAGTGGATGGGGGCGTCAGAGAGCTCAACTTGGTTGCGCAAGACTCAACAGCCTACGGGCGGGATCTCGACGCACTCGGAGATGTCGGACACCTTTTGCAGGCGTTGGCGCTGATTCCCGATCTTTCCTGGATCAGGCTTCATTACCTTTACCCTCACGGCGTCCCAGAACGGCTTCTTGAAGTGTTGGCCAACGAAGAGAAGGTTTGTCGATATATCGATATCCCTTTGCAGCATGCTTCAGGGCCAATGTTGAAAGCGATGAGACGAGGCGTAAGCCGGAAGGGCCAAGAGAAGATTTTACGGCGTATCCGAGACGGTGTACCGAATGTCGCGTTGCGTACAACCTTTATTGTGGGTTTCCCGGGCGAAACAGATCGCGATTTTCAAGAACTCGTCGACTTTGTGCGTGATCAGCGCTTCGACCGCGTAGGTGCGTTTTTGTACAGTCAAGAGGTAGGGACCGAAGCGGCCGAGCTGGCGCAACAAGTTCCCGAGCCGTTGAAGCAAGAACGGCTGGAACAACTCATGGCTGTCCAAGCCGAAATCGCGATGGAGAAACACCAAGCCATGGTCGGGAAGGTATTGCCTGTGATGATCGATGGGGTGAGCACCGAAAGTGAACATTTGCTCGAAGGTCGACTCGAATCGCAAGCGCCAGACGTTGATGGAAAGGTGTTTCTCACCAACCCACGAGCGGGACTGCATCCCGGAAGCATCGTGCCTGTGCAAGTCGTTCAGGCTTCAGAGGTGGACCTAGTAGGGGATCTCGCGATATCGAATGCTTGACGATTCGCCCATCTGCGGTTGTACTGGGCACGGAGGATGAGATGAGGATTTTCTGTGCAGCGTTTTGCGCCGCTCTTTTGGGATGTGGTGCGACTGAGCCCATTCAGACGGTGCCGAGCGATTGGAACGACACAGGTTCCCAAGGCGAAGGCCAGGGGCCGACGATTACCCACACACCGGTCGAAGCCGCACAGGTTTTCGGTGAGGACGTGGCTATCCAGGCGGAAGTCGGTGACGTTGATGGCGATCTTTTTGTAGTTCGGGTTTATTACCGGACCGAGACTTCGACGGACTGGAACTACAGCGCCCTTTCGGGAGATGCGAAGACAGGATTCAGTGGGGCCATTTCAGGCGCCGATGTCTCTTCTGCGGGGATGTACTATTACCTCTACGCGATGGATATCGAGCAGAACGAGACGCTTCTTCCTGTCAACGGGAACAGTACGCCTTGGCACTTTCGAGTGACGTTAGCGGATACCGGTCAGTAAGGAACGCGCGCGGGCATGTGTTGACCGCCGGCGCGTGGACGCGAGCGCGGCGAATCGCTACATCTTTAGGCAGAGGTAAAGGTGAAGTCGCTTTCTATCGTATTGCCCGCATTCAATGAGGCGTTGAATATTCGGCGTTCTGTTGAGCATGCTTCCGCGATGGGGACACGCCTGGCGCTCGACTTTGAGGTTATCGTCGTAGACGACGGGTCGGATGATGCGACCCGGCAGATCGTGCGGTCGTTGGAGAAGCGAGACCCGAGGGTCCGCAGTCTTCACCATGAGCGGAACAGAGGATATGGCGCGGCGCTACGAACCGGGATTTTGGCTTCGCGTAAGGAGTACATCTTCTTTACCGACGCGGATCTGCAGTTCGACATCGACGAGATCGACAGTCTGGTTCAATATGCCGGGCGCTATGACATCATCGCCGGCTTCCGCCAAGAACGTGCTGACGCGGCGACCCGACGGTTCAACGCTTGGGCTTGGGCGCGATTCATTGGGCTCTTGTTCGACTTACACGTTCGAGACATCGACTGCGCTTTCAAGCTTTTTCATCGACGGGTATTCGAAGTCGTAAAGATCGAGTCCATCGGCGCTTTTGTAAACACCGAGTTGTTGGTTCGAGCGCGCGCCGCGGGTTTCGATATTCACGAAGTGCCGGTGAGTCATTTCCCAAGACGTATGGGTGAACAGAGTGGCGCGAACCCGAAGGTAGTCGCCAAGGCGTTTTGGGAGACAGCGTTGCTTTACAACGAGCTTCGAGAGTTAGAGGACGGCCGGCCTAAGAGCAGGTTGAAGCGCAACCTGTTCGCGCAACAGATTACGGCGCGAGTCCGCTCTCGAGGCGGTGCATAACCTCGGGAAGAAACGCCGGGCGGTACCCCTTTCCGGCGGCTTCAGCCAGGTCCGCTAATACAAGTGGTGCAATCTCGTCGGTGGCGAGCGCAAGTAAGACGGATGCGCCTTCTTTCTGCGCGCGATGGTGGTGTCGGGTCAACATCTCGTCTACATCAGAGAGTTCCGCGATTAACTCCGCGGTGACGATAGGGACCTTGGCTTCTCGAAGCGTGGTCCGCCATGAGGTAGGCAATCGGCGTCCGTCGGGGTCGAGGACGAGTAAGTCTCGCTCGGCGAGCATGGTACCGAACTGTCCCGGAATTCCCGCGGGGTGTTCGAGTATCACCGCGCCGGTGATGTGTGGGATAGCGTTTGCGCTCGCTTTGACGTCGTCGTCACCGTCGATGCTTACGAGCACTTCTTTACGCTGGATGACAGCGTCGTGGGCTAATCGGAGTGAGAACGCGTCGAAGGCGGGTAGGGCGAGCGCGAAAGGATGGGCCTGTTCAAGCCAGTCTTTGGTCGATCGGGCTTGTCCCGGTGCGACCACGAGCACGACGCTCAAAAGTGGAGCACGGTCACCCGTAAGCTTTGGCCATCGTTCGAGCGTAGGCTTCAGTAGAAGGGACGAGGCGAGCCGAGAGCCTGCATATACGCGTACTTCATAGTGTAGCGCAGCGGTTTGTGTGACGTACACGACCTGATCGGGGCTGTTTTCAGTGAGCAGCATCTCGATGCGTCTTGATACCGCAGATGGATAGCGATCGGCCGGTACGAGCCAGCCCCTGCTGTGGCTCGTCCAACTGCCGTTTTTGTCTTCTCGTTCTTCTTGCTCATCGAACAACGGTTCGATCTTGCGTAAGATGGTGGCTTGTAGGACGGCGTCGACTTGGCGTTGTACTTGGGCCACATCTTGTGAGGTATCACTGGGCGGGATGGCTGTAGTGGGGGCCGCCGGCGTCTCGGTAGGTAGGTGTGGGTAGTACAGGATACCGAGCGCGCCGATACAGGCGATCACGCACAGAGCGATCACGGCGCGAAGGCTGGTCATTCTGCGCCCTGGACCTTGAGCTTGCGGAGCGCCGCCGTCAATTGGGGATCGGTCTTTGCGCGCTCAAGAACTGCTGGCGGGTTGAGGGGTAGCGATCTCGCGTGGGCTACGTTTGTACGCTGCTTCTCTAAGGCATCCCGAAGTTTCGTTCTATCGGCTTGAGTCAGCCCCTCTAGCCGTTCCAGATGCTGTTGCAGTGCGGCGACTGCGTCCGAAAACTGCTGCTCGGATGGGCCTTGGACGACGATGTCTGGGGTCAAACCAACTCGTGGTTCGATAAACGTGCCGTTTGGCAGTCCGTATCTTGCGACGGTGAGTTTCAGTGCGGATCCATCCTCAAGTTCGATTGCGTTTTGGACTGACCCTTTGCCGTAAGTCTGGGTGCCTATGAGCTTTGCGCGATCTCGTTGCTGCAGTACGCCTGCGACGATCTCTGCAGCGGACGCGCTCGCTCCGTTGACCAACACAAGAATTTCTTCCGTTCTATCGTCTTGATCATCAACGCTGGTGAAGCGTTCGACTGCGCCAGGACCTCGTCCATCGGTATGTACGAGGTCGCCTGCGCCCAGGAGCTGGTCGAGTAAGGCGACGGCCTCTTCCAGGTGGCCACCCGGATTGTCCCGTAAGTCTATAAGTAAAGCGCGGAGTGGTGCGTCGTCTTGGGCTTCTAAACGCTCAATATGTTGTGCAAAGTCGAGTGCTGTGTGCTCTCGGAAGTGCCCGATAGCCAGGTAGCCAACATCGCCGTCGACACGCTCGGAGTGAACAGCTGGAATTCGGACACGGCTACGCGCTACGGTGATGGACACCGGAGTTGTCCCGCGCTGGATGCCAAGCAGCACGTTCGTTCCTGGTTCGCCTCGCAGCCCCTCAGAGGCTTGTTCACCTGTAGCACCTACTGTGGATTGACCATCGATATGTACGATCAAGTCCTTTAGCGTGACGCCAGCGCGCTCCGCGGGGCCTTGTGGAACGACCCCAACCACTCGTAGGCCCGTATCTTCGGGGACAAGCTCTACACCGATTCCGAAATAAGAGCGACTCTCTTGGTCGCGGAATGAAGCCCATTCCTCGGCTGTGAAGTAGGCGCTGTGTGGATCGAGCGCGGACACCATACCCGTGAGGGCGTGCGTCTTCAGAGTGTCCTTTTCTATTGGCTTGACGTAGCGCGTCTCTACTTCGAAAAATGCACGCGCAATGATCGACCAGGGGCTCGTGTCGGATTTTTCAGCGCTATGTGCGGTATATACGGTCAGGAGTCCGGCGAGCGTCGACGTCATGAAGACACCGAAGACGATTACGAAAGCAGTTACGGTTCTTCGCATGGTTCGACTCAGCGAGGCTCGAGCCACTCCAAGGGGTTCTGTGGAGTGGTGTTGTAGCGGATTTCGAAGTGTAGACGATAGCCCGTCGCGTCGAGCATTCCCGAGTTCCCGACGTATCCGAGGACATCACCGGCGCGGACGCGATCCCCTTGCGATACCGCCAGCCCATTCGCGTGGGCGTAAACCGACGAATAGTCTCCGTGATCAACCATCACGGTCAGGCCATATCCACGAATAAAGCGCGCAAGGCTGACCACACCGTCAAAAACGCCTCGGAACGGTGTGCCATAGGCGGCTTCAATGTCGACACCGTGGTTGCGGCTAACTTTCCCAGTCGTGGAGTCCGTGACGTTGCCGAACTTTTGGACGACCTGGCCCACGAGCGGCCAGGGGAGTTTGCCGTGGGCTGTCCGAAAGAGTCCACTCGTGTTGCTCGTTACCGGCGTTGCGGGGCGGGCGGCTTGGGAGCGGTGTTGGCTGAGGGTGGAACTAAAGTCGCGGCTTGCCTGTGTACGTTCGTTGAGCGCTTGTGTCGCGAGGTCCGAACGCTCCCGGACGCTCTCCAAGAATGCGAGCCTTCTCGCCTTTTCATCGCGCGCAGTCGATTCTTTTAGACGCAATTCGGCTTGAAGATTCGAAAGTGCCTTTCGATCCGTATCGACTTGTTTGAGTCCGTCTCTTCGGGTGCCCACCTGATTGATGAAGTGGTGAAGCCTCGCTCTGTCGTGCGCGAGAATAGACAGCAGGTAGTGACTGCGACGGCGAAGCTCGACCGCAGATTCGGCACCGAACAACATGCGGGCCAGCCCGTGTCTTGAGAGTCGATAGAGCGCAGCGCATCGCGCGCCGACTTCGTTTCGCTCAGAATCGAGTGCGTATTGGGCGTCTTCGAGCTTCTTAGCGTGCCCCAGACGCCGGGTTTCGACTTCGTCGATTCGGCTTTGCAGTTCCTGGATTTCACCGTTCAAGGTGTGGAGTTGCTTGTCTATGCGGTCGAGTTCTCCCAAAATCCCGGCCTCTTCCGCACGCGCCTGCGCCAACTCGACGCGGGGATCTTGCGACGTGACCTGATTCGTGGGTGTAGGGACTTGCGCTTGCGCGATGGCGAAAGTGAGCCAAGTCATGAACACGCCACAGCAGGCCAATGGCCATCGTAGATCACGCTTAGTCCAGCTCGATGACATCAAGGTACCTCACGCAGGAAGCGTGACACCGCACCTGCCGACCCGAGGATTCCAAGCGTCATGCCCAGACCCACTAGGGCTAAGCACTCTTGGGGAGGTAGAGCCTGTAAAGGCTGATCGGCGATTGAGATCATCAGCGCTTCTTGTAGGCGTACGATCAGTAAGCTGTGGAGGCCGATGAGTCCCAGCCAGGCGAGCAGTGCGCCTGCGATTCCTTGTAGCGCACCTTCGGCCAGAAACGGGATTGCGATGTGTGTGTCTGTCGCGCCCACAAGACGCATGACCTCGATCTCGTCCCTTCGACTGTAGACCACCAGGTGGATGGTATTGGCAACGAGGAACACCGCGGCGATCGCGATCAACCCCCCAAGGATTAGACCTAGGAGCTGTAGCAGTGACAGGAAGGTGTTGAACCGTTCTACCCATTCTCGCCCGTAGTCGATGTCCGTGAACTCCGGCCTATAGAGCCCTTCGACGAGATTCGTAAGCGCTGTTGGGCTCGTGTAGGCCTCGTGTACGGCGATTTCAATGGACGCCGGTAAGACTTCAGCCCCCAACTCCTCTAAGACGGGCCGTACGTCAGGGATGCGCTCCTCGAGGTATAGGCGGGCGTCTTCTTCCGAGACATAGCGAGCCTGCGCGATTTCCGTCATTGCGCCGATTTCTTCGAGAATCTGGAAGCGGACGTCCACGGGGACGTCATGTTCGAAATACGCCGAGATATGAACGTCTCGATCCCAGGTGTCGACGATGCGGTTGAGGTTGAACATCACGGTGAGAAACAGCCCGACCAGCAGGGTGGCCGCGCAGATCACGCCAGCTGACACGCTGTTCAGGTAAAAGTTCTCCCACGCGCTTCGGAAGGTCCGGCGGAAAAGGTGCCGCATCTTTGACATGGGCTTAGACCCGCGCCAGTCGGCCGCTACGGAGCCGAATCTGTGGTGCTGGGAACCTGTCCATCAGTGCTGTATCGTGGGTGGCTAAGAGTACAGTCGTTCCTCGGACGTGAACGGCTCTTAAGATTTCGATGACTTCGATAGCCATCGCGCCATCGAGGTTACCGGTGGGCTCGTCTGCGAGCATAATCGCGGGATCATTGACGAGGGCGCGCGCTACAGCGACCCGTTGTTGTTCGCCGCCGGAGAGCGTTGCGGGGAGATCCCTCTCTCGCCCTTTTAGACCGACTGTCCCGAGTATCGCGCGCACGCGCCTGTCGATATCTGACTGCTCAGCGCCGAGCACTTCCAGCGCCATCGCGACGTTTTCTCCCACTGTCCTAGAAGGGATCAGTTTGAAGTCTTGGAACACGATGCCCATGTTGCGTCGCAGGAGAGGTATCTGGCGTCGGGGCAAGTTTGCGATGTTTGTGCCGCCGATCATTACGGTCCCTGACGTACAGCGCTCCGCACCGTACAAGAGTTTCATGAGGGTGGACTTTCCGGCACCGCTGGGGCCTGTGACGTAACAGAAGTCGCCCTTGCCGATCGTCAGTGAGACATCGTGCAGGGCGATATGGTCGCCATATCGTTTAGAAACTTCGTAGAGGCTGATCACGGTTCTGCAAACTCGACAGTGGGTTCTGTGACGTCCACAAGCTCGACAGGGTCCAGCGTTGTAGACAAGAAGCGTTTCCCGACAGCGCGAAAACGCTCTACGTTGTCCGTAACCAGAAAGCGGCGCGTGGTGGGGGTGTTGCCGGGATTCTCTATCGCCTTGGCGGACAACAGTTGGCATAGCGCCTGGGCGACCGCCGATGCTGAGTCTACAAGTCGACTTTTGGGGAGCTGATTGCCAATCGTGTGGGCCAGCAGTGGATAGTGCGTACAGCCGAGCACCACTGTGTCCGCATCTTGGAGCGACGAAAGATAGCGTTCGGCTACGAGGTCAGCGATAGGGCCTTCTGTCCAACCCTCTTCCGCCAGGCTCACGAACATCGGGCAGGCGACGGCTTGGATGTGCAGGTTTGGGTCTGCTGCTCGAAGGGCTTCTTGATAGGCGCCACCACGGATGGTGCCTTCGGTTCCGAGCACGGCGATATTTTGCGCGGTGCCGGGTTTCAGCGCGGCCTGTACGCCGGGTTGAATCACGCCAAGCACGGGAAGCCCTAGGGGCTCTGCGCGTGCTCTTAGGGCGTCTAATCCGTGCGCACTGGCCGTGTTGCATGCCACAACCAGCGCTTTGATACCCATCTGAAAGAGGAGGCTCGCGACCCGGAGCGAATACGTACGAACGGTCTCTGGCGAACGCGTCCCGTATGGAACACGAGCGGTGTCCCCTAAATAGATGATCGATTCGTTAGGGAGCGCTCGAGACACGGCGTCGACAACAGTGAGTCCGCCAACACCGGAATCAAAGATGCCTATCGGCATTGTCGAGCGCGTTGAAATCATTGCGGGAGCTTATCGCGTGTGGGGGAATGCGCGTCGAATTCGCGTTCGAAAAGCACCTGAATGGGGTAAGCATCAAAGGTAGGGCGTAGCCAGTGATTACACGCCCAGGGAGCCGGATTGCGCGTTGGGGTGTTCGGAGGCAGCTTTAATCCACCGCATATTGGGCATGCGCTGGTCGCGGCGTGGGCGCTTTGGACCGATCTGGTCGATGAGGTATGGCTTGTACCTGTGTTTGAACACGCCTTTGAAAAGGGGCGGCATTTGGCGCCTTTCGACCGCCGTGTCAGTTGGTGCGAACAGCTCTCGGCGGATGTAGATGCACGTGTGCGTGTATCCACTGTCGAGTCTGACTTACCGACGCCCAGTTACACGCTACACACGTTGCAGGCGCTCTCTACGCAGCACCCTGATCACATGTTTCGATTGATAGTTGGTGCGGACGTCCTCGAGAAAATCGATGAGTGGCATCGCTGGGACGATATTCGAACGGAGTATTCGCCGATCATTGTAGGGCGGTCGGGCTATCCGCCGGTCGAGGGCGCACCGGCGTTCCCACAGGTGAGCAGTACGGAATTGCGCGCGCGTTTAGCGCAAGGTTTGTCCCTCGAGGGGTTTGTGACCTCGAGCGTCGCGAAGGCATTGCGAGAGCGATCTCCATGATGTTGATGTTGTTCGATATTGACGGGACTCTGCTCCGTGCGGGCGGTTCAGGCCGAAAGGCGATGAATGACGCGTTTGATGAGACCTTCGGCGTTGCGAACGCTTTCCGCGACGTGTCTTTCGCCGGCAGCGTTGATCCACAAATCTTTTCTCAGGCATGTGGCACAGCCCAAGTGGTTGTACAGCCGGGCGATCTCGAACGCTTTCAGCGGAACTACATCACCGCGCTAGACCACAGATTGAGAGAGGCTGGCGAGGCTTATCGCCTGTTGCCCGGTGTGCCTGACGTTTTGGACCAAGCCGCAGCACTGGGCTGTTGCGCTTTACTCACCGGGAATTGGCGAATTGGGGCCTTCCGAAAACTCCACGATTTTGCTTTGTGGGATCGGTTTGCGTTCGGGGTGTTTGGCGGAGATGGTCAAGTTCGTGATGACCTGGTTCCGGTGGCGCGACGAAGGGCGCAGGAATTGGGCCTTTCGGTCGATAGGGTAGTCGTGATCGGTGATACCCCGGCAGACGTGCAGTGTGCACGCGCAGGGGACGCCGAAGTCGTCGCTGTTAAGACGGGCTGGTCGAGTGAAGAAGCCCTGATAGCGTCTGCGCCTGATTTACTGATCGAGGACTTCGTACAGGGTGCCGCCGAACTGCGCGCTTTTTTAAGTTAGCGAGGTCTTGCGGTGAAGAGCGCAGCCTTCGAAACCGCGTCTAGGTCGCTATCGAGTCCGCTGGTGACTAATGTGCCGTAGATTGGGTCCGAGATGACCAGAGGCTGCACGGTCTGTCCGGGTAGAGCACCCGATGTGGACCCAATCCCGCAGCCGGCGTCCAAGGGCGTGAACGTGCCGTTTCGTTGGTCGTACACTTCTGCGCAAGCGATCCCGTCGTCAGGTGCGAAATAGAGGTCTGTAATGCTAGAGAAACCGCCGACGATAAGCACACGTCCGTCGGCTAACGGGGTCGCGGAGTGTCCTCCGCGGCGCACACTCATGCTGCCGGTAGCCGTCCAGGCGTTTGTATCCGGGTCGTAAATCCAGCTGGCGTTCGTGGCTTGGAGCGTATCCGCGGTCGCCCCTCCAGGTGTGGACAAGGCTTGAAAAGGGTTGGTCGGTGGTGTCGCGCCACCGGTCAAGAGTACCTTGCCGTCGGGAAGTTCGGCCATCGCGGGCATCACCAAGAAGTTGGGCATGGCACTGGCCACGTTCGCGTTTCCTGCGATGTCGATGGTGTAGCAGTTATCGATCGAGGTCCCCGAGCCGTACGTGTTTGGGCTCAGGTCTAGTGCGACACCCCCACAGACCAGCGCGCCATTTGTACCCATCGGGGCCCCAGCGGCTAACCAGGCGTCGTGTGTCGGAGAGCCTTCGGTGACGGAGAAGGTGCGTGACGCGGTGTCGTACAACTCTATTTGTCCGTTTTGGTTTGTCGTTGATCCGCCGAATATGAGCACGTCTCCAGAACTCATCACCAGCGCGCCATGTTCGGCTCGGCTGTAGACCAGTGCGTCTGAATTGTCGATCTCTTCGAAGGTCAGCGTCTCGGGGTCGAAGAGCATGGTCTGGTAAGTGACCGCGGCGAAGGTGCCTAGCGAGTCCCATCCACCGACTACCAAGATCTTGCCGGCATCGGCGTGCGCGCCTGTCAGGAGCGTGGCTGAGCTGTGTGACCGCGCACGGCCACCCGACAACTCTAGCGTGCTGTGCTCCGGTAGGGTTGCGACCGGCTCAAAGACAAGCGAGCCAGCTGGCGCGAGCTGTAGTCGCATCACCTGATCCGACATTTCACCGTAGAAGTCGTCGGCGATCCCGCCAAAGACGAAGTAGTTCCCCCGACCGTCCGATGCACCAGCGAGGCCCCAGTAGGCGTCGGTGTTGTCATTGAGCCACGCGAATGCGTCTGTGTTGGTGAACAGCATGTCGTAGGCTTGTTCGCCTTCAGTGAGGGTGAGGGGACTGGAATGTCCGATGGCGACGACATCTCCGTTTTGATTCAGGCCTTCTATGGAGATGATGGTGTCGGCAAGAGGGGGCAGTTTGCCCACGTCAGGATTGTCACCGCTCGTGGCAGCACCCATTTCAAAGCGGTCGATCTCTTCGGCGCCTTCCTTGAGCACCAGCTCCATCGAGACGACGTTTTCGAACGGGGATTGGTTCTGCGCGGTCACGGGGGTGAAGTCTAAGTCGAAGTTCGAGTCAGGGCCTCCACACGCCGTCAGCATGAGAAGCAGACTCCAACTGCAACGAGACGCTGCCCACGTCGGGCGCATAGGACCTCCACTCGCGGAGCGTAGGCCCGCCATAGGGCGACTGTCAAGCATGCTTTGGCCTCAGTTGACGTTAGACGACAAAGGAGAGGATCGAGATGTTCCAAGCTGAAGCACTTGTTCGCGCTGGCGTACTTCATGGTTTTACGTCCAGATCGATGCCTGGCAGTCTCTCGCCAACGCTTGGAGAGCGCGACGAAGTCATCGCTCAACGTTGGGCTGAAGCGCTCGGACCGCAAGGACTAAGTCCCGAACGTCTTGTCGTTTTAAACCAAGTCCATGGTGCTAATGTGGTGCGTGTGGACACAGGGAAAGGCCCGATGACGCCTCTCGCTGATGCCGACGCGGCGATCACGACGCAGCGCGGCGTACCGCTATCTGTAAAGGTGGCAGACTGTGTGCCCGTGTTGCTCGCGGCACCGGGGGTCATCGGCGCCGTACATGCGGGATGGCGAGGGACCGCGGCCGGGATCGTACCGGCTTCGGTCGCGGCGCTTTGTGAGGCTGGTGAAGTAAAAGCCCATCAGGTGGTTGCGGCCATTGGTCCGAGCATCGCGCCCTGCTGCTTTGAGGTGGGCGAAGAGGTTGTCTCGGGCTTGAGTGCGCTGGTATCGCCTGACGTATTTGTGCGGGAGGGCAAGACCGACCGACCCTACGTCGATCTTCGCGCGGCAAATCGGCAGATGCTGCTGGATTGTGGGGTCACAGTCGTAGAGACGGTAGGCCCTTGCACCGCGTGCTCCCCTGACTTGTTCTCGTACCGCGCGGAACACGGCGTGACAGGTCGTCAGGTCGGGTTCATCGCGCTCGCCGAGATGGACGCATGAAGGGGCTCCTCCTGCTGGCTTTGATCGGTGGGTGCGGTCAGTCTGATCCAACGGCGCAGGCGCTTGAGGTTTGGGAGCAAGGTCGCGTCGCTGTTGAGGCTGAAGACTGGGCAGCAGCGTTGACGCATTTTGAGGCTGCGTTGCAGTCCGATCCCGATTCTCCCGCGCTTTTGGGATGGAAAGCGCATGTGCAAGCGCGCAGTGGAGATGTCGCGGGGGCGACGATCACCCTTGATGCTGCGCTCCAGCATGCTCCCAGAGACGCTGTTTTGCATTACAACCGCGCCGCATATCTGTCTCGGCTCGAACAATTTGGGGATGCGCATCAGTCGTTATTGGTCGCCTTCTCGCTGGCGCCCGAGTTGAGGGGCCGCGCAGCGGATGACCGCGATTTTGTCGCCTTGAGTGATCGGGTGCCTCAGCTGTTTCGGTCGACCGAGCTCATGGGTACCGCAATGGGTGAGGCAGGATCGGTGTTGATCGGTGAGCCTTACGAGCTTTCACTCACCGCAGAGGTGCCCGCCGGAGAGTCTCTCGAGGTCGCTTATGCTGGCGAGGCTGTGCCGCCGTTTCGGTTGGAGCGTGTCATTGAAACCGTTCGGAAACGTGGCGATAAAGACGAAGTTGCCATCCGATGGTCTCTTGTTCCCTTGAAGACGGGCGAAGGTGATCTCGGCCCGTGGACTTTACGCGCTGGCAGTCAAGGCGCGATGGCCTTGTCCGTGCCTTTTCAGGTGGTCGCTGCGGGCACCGCACGGGCGGTGGGAGAGCCGCTCCCTGCCTCGATGCTCGCTCCTCAACCTTCGCGTTTGTTGGGGGCCGCGAAGGGGCATGGAGTGTCCACGGCTTTGGTCGAGGGATGGGTGGTTGTGGCGCATCCGGACGGTATGGATGTTCAAGCTTTAGCTGGACTGCGTCCCGATAGCGTACGGTTGGAGTCACGCGTGTCGGAGCGGATCATCAGGGTGGGTACAGCTTGGCGTTGGCTTGACGATGCCGTCCAGGCCCGAGTGCGCCTAGACGGGCAGACAGAGGTGTCGGTACAGCGTATCGATTAAGCGTTGGCGGCTACGAGATTAATCGCAGGATTGGCAGCCGTCGTAGTCACCGAGTCCATTACCAACCATCTCATTCGAACAAGAATCGATGGTCTCTGTACCGTCACAGGACATGCCGTATTCGCCGTTCCCAGCGAATGTGTTGTCGGTGGCGGTAACCGTTGTGCCGCTCACAGTCAGTCCGTCATAGCCGTTGTTAGACGCCGCGCTGTTTTTGAGCGTGAGTGCGCCGTCGACAGCCGACAGCCCGTAGCCTGTGTTGTTGCTGAACGTGCCCGTCTCAAAGGTTGCGGTCGACGAGTCAAGCGTAGCCCCGTTGCCGCTGTTGCTTTCAGCGGATGCTGCACCGAGGCTTACCACGCCTCCGGTTATCGAGAACCCATCTTCGGCGTTACCGGATGCGCTCACGTTGGAGCCGGAGAGATTACTCGTGGTGACAAGCAAGCCGTTTCCGACGCAGGTACCGCTGCAGTTTGCATTGTTCGTACTGCTGACGTCGTTCAACGTGGCATTCTGGAGCGCGTAAAGCGTGATCCCGTCGCCTTCAGCGTCGTTTACGGAGATGTTCTCCAGTTCGATCGTGCACGCCTCGAGGTTTGTCTGCCATACGAACAGTCCGCCTCCATTGTCAGCGCCGTCGATCGTGAGCCCATCGACATAGAACTCTGGGGCGTCGCTGCTCCAGTAGGCGTAGATGGCGTCGCCGGAAGTCTCTTCCGACCCCGTGTTGCTGATGTTGAAGGTATCGATTTCCACACTGGAGTCCGAGAACGTGGCCGCGTGACCCGTCGAGGTGTCGATGGTGACGTTTTCGATGCGTGCCGTCGACGAGCTCAAGTACAAGGCATCCAGCGGGTAATCGCTGATACCGGTGCTGTATGGCTTCGCTTCGTCGTTGCGGTAGTAGCTATATTCGTAGTAGCGGTTGACCGCGTTGGTAAACGTGAAGTCTTCGATCTCTACGTCGGCGTCGTAGCCATACACCGCGTAGCCAGAGCTTGAGTCTGCGACGTTATCGGAGAACTCTAAGTTGGCGTAATACGCCTGTACGATCCCGCCGTTGTAATTGCTCCAGCTGTTCCCAGAGACGATCAGCGTGCCATCGTTGATGTAGAGCGCCTCGTCTCCGCCGGAGAACGTGTTGTTTGTCACCGTGGCGTCCGAGCCGATGACGTTGATGTCGTCGCCGCGGCCGGTGTAGACCACGGTGTACTCGTCGTGACCTGACGTGTAGCTATAGCTGTAGTCTCCGATGTGGTCGATGAACGTGTTTTCGGTGATCGTGAAGTCGGAGGAGTAGTACACGTAGACGCCGGGATAGCTGCCCGCGGAACCGTGCTCTGTAAAGGTCGCACCGGAAAGGTAGGTCGTCCCGTTGTAGTCCATTACCGACGAGAACATATTGTTGGCGAAGGTGATGCCTTCTCCGGTCTTCTTGTCGGCCAGCAGCGTCATAGAGCCGTAGACGTTCGTTACGCCCCAACCGGCGTTGTCGCGCACCTCGCCACCCGTCCAGCTCACCGTAGATTCGCTGAAGATCGCAGCGCCAGAACGGTTGACGTAGACGACTTCGGGTGTCTCTACTTCACGCAGTCCTGTGATGGATACGTTGGTGAGGTCTGCGTCCATGGCGCCAAACAACACGCCGTGGCGCCCGTTGTTTTGCCAGCTGGAGTCGGTGATCGTGGCGGTACCACCTTCTCCATCGTAACTCTGTATGAACGAGCCGTAGGTGTTGTAGCCTTCGACCGACGAGTTGCTCATCTCGAAGTTGGTGCCTGTGAAGAAGATCCCGCAGGAGCCGATATAGCCTTCGTCGATGTCCGCGTAGGTCGTGTCTGTAACGACCTCGGGATCACCAGAGATCGTGGTGGACTCAAGGGCCAGTGTTTGGCTCGTGTTGTTGGTGACGTAGTAGATGCCAAACACCTCGGCGTCGACAATTTCGACGCCGTCAAGGCTCGCATCGCCGAGTACCCAGTAAAGTCCGTAGACACTTCCGGTGAGGCTGTCGCCGGTCATTGTGAGCGCGCCTGGACTGTCCGCACCGTAGACGCTCACGATCAAGTTGTCAGATAGCGTGTTGCCGGACATCGACGCCGTCGCGCCGTCTTCCATCCAAACGGCGAAACCGTCGCT
>Ga0163179_10001745_pt1 | contig 15223 bp, 18 predicted proteins | sample AtlANTMetagenome_FD_109643 | JGI IMG/M metagenome (GOLD analysis project Ga0163179, IMG submission 109643) | Marine eukaryotic phytoplankton communities from the Atlantic Ocean - Atlantic ANT 2 Metagenome | ecosystem: Environmental > Aquatic > Marine > Oceanic | place: North Atlantic Ocean...
AACAGAGCAAATGGTAGGTTTGCAATGATGGCTTTCTGGGCTATCTTAGCTGCTTACACTAAGTTCACATACTTTACATAACTAAATAATATTTTAAAAGGAACACAATCCAATGAGCGACTTAGTAGCCGCCCAAGACAGTATATCACCACTAGTAGCAGTCCTCTGGGTCTTTTATCCCATGACTGCTTTGGTGTTGATAGAATTACTTCTTCGTGCATTTAACAATGACGATGATGATGACACCAACGGTGGAAAAGGAATGAGGGTGCAACAAATGCAACCTGTTCCAGTACCATCAGGTGCTTGACAAAATTAAAAAAGGTATATATACTTATAGTATTATTACCTAGTACAATGCCACAAATTATTTTCTTCAGTTTAGTAGGAGCATACGTTTATTTCAATGGAGCCATCAGCACTATCGTTTTTCAATAATATTATAATTAATACTCCAGCAGGTGCTCATGGTTTGTTGGAGTTCGGATTCTTTGTTGCAGTAGGAGTAACTGCTGGATCATTAGGATTGATCTAGCAAAATTGAAAAATGAATACTAAAAAACCCCGAAAATTTTTCGGGGTATTTTTTTGGCCAAAAAGTCGATCAACCAGTTTGTTTCAAGAATTTGTTGACATAATTACTAGACTTCTCATACTTATTATTCTTTCTAAAATCATCAACAAATGATGCAATATACTTTGGTTTTAATAAGTATATTTCTCTCTTCTTTTCGTTCTCTCTAAAGTAATGTTCTGCTACAGGTATTGCATCTACAAAAGAACTTCCAATTTTATTTTGTACGCTCCCATTAATATTTAATTTGTGTGTAGCATTGTAAAATGTTTCATCAACAATAGTTCCTGCTTTGTACTGTGCTATTTCTATTGTTTCGTAGTGATGTATTTCTGCAAAAGGATCCGTGTACTCTGTTGATAATGTTTGATACAACTGACTGCTATTCATAGGCCAATCGTAATGTGCATTGACCATATTGTTGGTGATAAGAATGACCCAATCATAGAATGCATTACCATATGCTTTTTCTGCTAGTGTCTCAGGTCTTTCTCCTTCTTCTATAGCATACTTCTGAAAGAATACAGCTAAAGAAAACACATCCTCATTCACTTTGTATCTTCTGAAGAAGTTCTTTGCCACAGTTATTTCTGACTGTGAGAATGGATACTTGAGTGGTCTCTCGTTATATCCTATGTTAGGTATATTTTGGAAGTACATTAGTAAAGATCTGCCTCTTCTTTGTAGATGAGTTTTGTTTCTTGGAAGTTAAGAGTTAATTCTGTTGCAACCATGTTACCATCATCATAGGTAGCATAACTTCCATCAGGAGTATAGTTTACATCTACCTGTGATAGAGCACACATTTTAAATTGTGGCAACCTTCTATTCTCTGCTCCTCCTTGCATGAATGATACTCTGACTAGATCTGGGACAGATATAAAACCAGCAGTAACACCATCACCTTTAGACCATGCAAAAGTTTGAGTTACTTGAGTACCAGGTAACATATTTCTTTTGAATAGATTAATTATTGCACGGATATTTCCTGCTTCATCTTTATTTCTAGGAACTAATCTATATTTTAATGAGAATGTTCTCATATCAATGTTTTGGAATAGTAGTTCAGCGTTTGGGTTCTCAACTACACCACCAATTCCTCCAAAGACATCACTGTCACTTAATACATCTCCACTAGCACCTTTAACTGCACTTTTTACCCAGTTCATACCAATATTTGATGCCCATCTATCCCACTGTTGACCCATTCTCGTCAGACTTTTCATTTCTTTATTCCATAGACCTTCATCACCTCTTGCTACCAATTCAGCTCTTCCTGCTGCTCCAACAGATTTACCACCCCAGTTTGCTTTGTAACCAGTAGAGATATCATCTGGCATGTATAACATGATTGTTGGATCAATTGTTTCTGTGTATTGATCTGCTCTATTATACACATTAAGAACATTTTTCCTTCCTTGTGCTTTAGCCCATGCTTCTTCTGATTTCTCTTTTTTTGCCCCTTTATATGGTTTAATTGTAGAGTGTAAACCTGTTCCAGTCATTCCTGTAGCACCCATTTCCTGACCATCTGCTTGACCAGAAAATGATCTTCCCCAAGGTGGTTGATACTTATAGAATTTAAAGACAACGTAGTCACTATTCACATCTATAGCAGGACTAGATGGATATCTTAGACTATTACTGTCAACAGTTATTTCTGGATATTGTGTGAGGGGTAGGGGATTATCTCTCTTGTGTTTATCATACCATTCATCAAAATCTCTCCTGGCATCCCTTTTAATATCAAGCTTCGTTTTCTCAAGACCTTTCGCACTATACGGTCCATCTTTATCAAATAGTTGTCCTGAATTGCTCATCGTGCCATCTCTATACTTTGTGATGTACCATATCCTTTGATAATTCTACTAGCTTTGTATTTCTGGTAGAAGTTTTCATCGGTGTCTTCCCAAACATCCTCTCGTCTGATTGGAAATTTTAAGCCGCTTAGATCTCTCACGAAGTTTTCTATAGGTAATAAGACAACAGTGTCCCATTCATTTATAGCAACATCAAGAAGTAATTGTTGATCAACATGCTTCAGAAGATATTTATGCACACTTGACTTAGGTACGTCGATTCTACCTTGCACTAACTTAGATGCTGCAACGATTCTCTTCTTTAATCCAATGTAATGAAAGTTTACTCCCCAGAACTCTTCTTTGGTTGATTTAATTACGTATACAAGTGGATAAGTGTCGTAATATCTTAGTTTAGCAGCAGTAACTGGGTCTTTATATTCAAAGAGATACATGTGGCCTTGAACTGTCCATCTTCTCAGTTCATTCATGTCTTTATTGATTCCATCATCCATACTATCTCTTCTTTCGTCGCGGATAAACTTATCAAAGTTTGTCTTATACTGCATTGATAGTTTCTTAGTAGTGGCACGATACCACTGTAATGATTTCTTTTCTCCTCCTGCTGCTTGTTTTACTTTCTCAAATAGTGTGTTGCCACCACTAGTTAATCCTGCCTTGGCAATATTAGCAGATGCCTTTCTTTGTAGTTCTCCAAATCCTTGTGCCATTGGTTCATACCGCTAAGTTATCCTCTGTAAATATTAAGAATTCCATCTGCCTATCTTCACAAAATCTCTTAGCAGATCTCCACTTAGCGCGGTTCTTTGCGTAGGTTTTTACAGCATTACGATATGAAGCAGTATTTTTATTTTTCGCATTAGGAGGTTTAGTTTGTTTTTTGGGTTTAATCTCCACAATATACTTAGACGTTCCACCTCCTTTCTCTCTGACTTTTATGTAGAAGTCAGGATAGTAGCGACGCATTTTTCCATCAGGAGCATGATATGGTATAATAATTGTTTCACTTCCCCACTCTAATATATTAGAGTTTTTGTCACAGAAAAGCATAAATTTACGTTCCCACAATGATCTATAAATGATGTTACGTGGGTTGCCACGATACTTCTTAGGATTAATGGGTCGATAAATCCCAGAGTAGGCCATAAATATAGTTGTATCATTAGTAGATATTTAGTGTGTCTGTAAGTCGTTTTATACAAAGAGTATCAAAAGACGGTGGTTTAGCGTCTAGTAATGGGTTTATTGTGAGGTTTTTAAATCCTCCAGTAGGACCACTATTTGGTCTAGATGAGACTATAGAATTTTATTGTAATGAGACTCAGTTACCTAACCTTAATACAGCAGAAGGTAGTACTAATGGAATATATGTTGGAAGTGGACAAGTAAAATATCCACATACTAGGGTCTATACTGAAATTCAAATGGGATTTCTTTGTGATGCTAATATGACTGTATTGAAGTTTTTGAATGACTGGCAAGATTCGATGTTTAATCAGAGACCTGGATCTGAGGGTAAAGTACAGAACAGGGATGTAAGGTTAAAATATATGGATGAATATGTATGTGATATTGCTATCATTAAAGCAGAACCAGGTCCAAAGTCTGCTGTACAAAGACAACCAATAACATATATTTTAGAGAGAGCATATCCATATGCTATTGATGCTGTTCCTTTACAATATGGAACTAATCAGGTAACTCAAGTAACTGCTCAGTTTTCATACATGCGTCATTACACAATGAATTATGATATTAGAAGAATTAAAGGTACGATGGATAATATTGGTGAAACAGAAGATCATATGTCCATGCCTTTTGGTGGTGGATTTTCTCTTGGATTTGATGGACGCTGGTAGGCCAGCAAATTCGACTTTTTGATTCCATAAAAGTCGAAAAAATTACTCGGCATTTTTTTACTTGAAAAAGTCGATATATATAAATATGACCCAAACTGATTATTATGGCATTACCGAAAGTCGTACTACCGACATTTGAATTGGATTTGCCCTCAAACGGCAAAACTATTAAATATCGTCCATTTGTTGTAAAAGAGGAAAAAATTCTCTTAATGGCTCTGGATACTGAAGATGAAGCTGCAATAACATCAGCAGTTAAGACTTTATTGAAGAATTGCGTTCAGAGTAGAATTAAGATTGATACTTTACCAACTTTTGATTTAGAATATTTGTTCTTGAATATTCGTGCAGTATCTGTTGGTGAGGATGTTGATATGAATATTACTTGTAAGGATGATAATAAAACAGAGGTAAAATACACATTTAGTTTATTTGACGTAACAGTAGAAAAACCAGAAGGACATGATCCTAAAGTTATGCTTTCTGATGAAATGGGTATTGTATTCAGATATCCTTCATTTAAGGAATTTGTTAAATCTTCTATTATAGGCAAACAACTTGATCCTGAAGGATATATTGATGTTATTGCTGGATGTGTAGATCAGATATTTGATGGTGAAGAAGTTTATGATTCTTCTACTACTAGTCATAAGGAATTTAAGGAATTTATTGAAGGATTGACTACTGTACAATTCAAAAAAGTTCAAGAATTTTTTGAGACTCTTCCTAAACTAGAGCATAAATTTAATATCACTAATCCTGAGACTGGTGTTGAATCTGAATATGTAATCAATGGGTTACAGAATTTTTTCGGATAGCCCTCTTTCATACTTCGTTGGAGGGGTACTACAAGACTAACTTCGCTCTGATGCAATACCATAAATATAGCTTGAGTGAAATTGAAAATATGATGCCTTGGGAAAGGCAAGTCTATACTACTTTGTTAATGCAACATCTCGAAAAAGTAAAATCAGAACAAGCTAAGAAATAATGGCACACGGTTTTCAAAGTATTGGCAAACATGCAGAACAAAAGGACAATAAAGCCTTGCGTGATTGGGCCTGGGATAAATTAAAGAAAGCTGCTAAGTATGCTGGAAAAAAGGCGACGGCACTGGTTTTAAATCGAGATAAGTCCATTTTTCCTGCTGAGGTATCATTTATAGATGTAGATTCTGAAGAAGTTCAAGAAGCAACACAGATTGCTGGACAATCTTCAATGTTTGGTCTTCCATCTAAGAAAGGTGGTGGGATAGTTAGTAATCCGATGTCTGGAAATCCATTATCAACTCCTAAGAGTGATAATGTTTCAGCAGCGAGTTCAATAGTTAATATGACTTCGCAAGGTGGTAATTTCTTTGCTAAGTCTATTGAATCATATGATGCTAATGATCCTTCACAGTTATTACAATCTATTGCTAGTAATACTCAAGAATTAGTAAGAGTAGTTCAAGAACATCAAGACTCTATGGTTCATCAAGCTCTCAGAAAAGAGAGGCATGATGATATCATGGCTGCTAGATCTCGTGCATGGTTAGAGCAGAAAGCATTTGGTGGTGGAACTGTACCTTCTGGTGGAGGTGGTAGTGGTATGTCTGACATGGTTGGGTTAGGTCTTGACCTTGCTATGGGTGGAAAAGGTGGTGGAAAGTCATCAGAAATGGTTAAACTTCTTGGTGGTAGTGTATTAGGAGACCAAGTTGCTAAGTCTATGTCTGGCCTTGGAAAAACTGGTAAGGCAGGATCTATAATGAAACATGGTATTGGTAGAGCTGCCAAACGTCATGCAATTAAGACAGGTGGAAAAGGTCTAGCAAAAATGTCTGGTAAGGCAATTCCTGGTGTTGGTTTGGCATTGGGTGTATTATTTGGTCTTGGTAGAATGATGAAAGGTGAGTTTGCAGCAGGTACTGCTGAGATGCTCTCTGGAGCATTATCAACTTTTGCTCCTGGTCCTGGTACAGCTGCAGGTTTGATGATTGATGGAGCATTAGTAGCTAAAGATATGGCAGATAATGCTGGTAGTGCAGATGCTGGTGGTATTATTGATAAACAAATTCATACTGGTGGATTGGATGGAAAAGGTGGTTCATTAACAATGACTCATCCAGGTGAATTGATTGCTAATACAAATCAGTTAAAAGAGATACCTAATTATTTCCTTGATACATTATCTGAACGTGAACCTGATTTTTCTAAGGCCATTGGATTAGGATTATATTGGAACCAGAAGAAATATCCAATATTCTGGGAAGGAAAAGGTGGTGGAGGTGGTGGTGAAAAGGAACCACCACCTGTAGCAATCCAAATGTTATCACAACTAGGTCGTGGATTAATTGGAAGTAAAGTTGGTGATGGTATGTTTGGTCCATCATTCTTGAGAATATTTAATGAAAATACTGAGCTTGGTCAGCAGTTAAGGGCAGAAGATGAAGTTGTACATGGATCTGGAATTGGAGCAACATTTAGAGCAATGACAGGAGCTAAAATAGGTGATGGATATTGGGGTCCGAAATGGTTAGGATGGAAGAGAGACAATCAACCAACTGTTGATCCTGAACAAGTTCTTCGTTATTTACAAGCTCAAGGTATTGATAGACAAGAGGCAGTTAATTGGACTAATAAGATAGGTGAAAGATCTGGTTTTGTTGGTGATAAAGAAGGAGGATTGTTTGGATGGGAAGGTTCTGATTTCTCTTCAATGAAATCTTCTGTTGGAAAAAATTGGGCAGATGATTGGCAAGGACAACTTAATTATCTTATTAAAGATCAAGTTATTCTTAGAGAAGATCATAAGGATCTTGCAGGTACAAATAATAATTCAGGTGTTACATCTTCAAATAATACTGCAACTAGTAGTGATAATGCAAATAATCTAAATGACTTATCATCTAGTACTACTTCTGCATCAATGAATCCAAATGTAATTGTTAATGTTCCGATACCTGGTGAAGGTGGTGGATCAGTAGGAACTACACCATCTGGATATTTGAATGGTATTAGTATGGCAGATACTGGAACTGAGATTTTTGCTAATCTTAAGATACGGAGTCTTAGATAATGGGTAAAGAGCAATTTCAGAACAGTTTGGATTTTAAAGTTAAATCCGTAAAGATATGGCCAGCTGGTAATCCAACTGGAAATGCTGTTGAAATTAATAGTACTGCTGTAGATTTTTCTTATGTTGAGAGTATTACATCTCCATTTGTAGCAGCAACTTTAACTATTCTTGATAGTGTTGGAATGTTGAGTGGATTGCCTGTACAAGGATCAGAGAGGATAGAGATAACAGTACAGACTAGTTCTCAAGATGATCCAGTGGTATATAATTTAAGAGTATGGAGTGTTGCAAATAGATATGCTAAAGGACAAAAGCAAGCATATACGTTAGGATTGATATCTGGTGAGGGAATTACTAATGAAACTTTAAGAATAACCAAACCACTTAACGGAAAAACTGATTCTATAGTTACTGAACTATTAGAGAATTTTATAAAGACTGATAAACCTATCAACACAGAGATTTCTAGATTTGAAATGAAGATGATGCCTCGTAGAATGAGGCCATTTGATATTATTGCTGAGCTTTGTCTTAAGAGTGTTGGTGAAAAAGGAGTTTCTACTACGATAGTTAAAAATAAGAGGGGTAGAACTACTAAAGAGACAACTGAAACTATTAAGGGAAGTGCTGGATTTTTCTTTTGGGAGAATAAAAGAGGATATAATTTCTTTTCAGTAGATACTTTACTTGCAGAAGATGGATCACAGTTTAAATCTGATAGGTATTCATCTGAAGCATGGGGTCCGTATATAGAAAGAACTGCCAATACAGATGATGTACCAGAGGTTGATGAAAGATCTAATATATTAGAAGCTAGTTTTGGATCACAATTGAATGTTATGGAGTCATTGAGATTGGGTAAGTATGGTTCAATGATTGCATTCTTTAATCATAGTACAGGTGAGTATGAGGAATATCTCTATAATGCTGGTGAAAACTATGATAATATGTCCCATTTAGGAGGACAAGAGAGTACTAATTTACTTGAAAATGATGGAACTGATCTTACAGAACTTCCATCAAGAATTATGTCAGTTTACATTGATCATGAGTCGTGGTATAATAAAGGTTGGCCAGCAAGTCCAGAAGATTCTAATGCAAAGAGTCCTACACCTTTTGCAGATTGGCAAAAATATTATGCAGCTCAAGCTTTAACAAGATATGAGTTTTTGAAAGATCAATTTGCTACTGTTCAAATTGCTGGTAATTCTGGTATTTGTGCAGGAGATTTAGTTGATCTTAGATTATCAAATAAAATGCCAACAGAAGTTACAAAGGATGAGCCATTTGACAAAGAAAGCAGTGGACTGTATTTGGTCGAAGAAGTCACACACGAATATAAAAAATATGAAAATGCTAATGGTCGTTTTATTACGACTTTAAGACTTATGCGTGACTCTTACGGAATGAAGGATAGAATATCCTCACACGGTAAATAAATAATTCTACCACGGTATATTAATTATGACAAAAGAAATCAAACACGATTTAGACCACGAGGTCTATCTAGATCCAAAAGATCATAAGGAGCATATCAATCATGGTATGCTTGAATATAGCGAAGCAGATCTGAAAGATGTTCATGCTAACTATGAAGGATATCACGAAGGTGATGTCGTTGATAAGAATGAAGGTGCTATTAACGATTACCATACTAGACATCAAGATCAACACTTGGAGGTCTATTGTGATAATCATCCTGACGCATTTGAATGTAGAGTATATGACGAGTAATTAATGGATAATTTAGCATCACAACTGATACCAACTAATAGAGTTGGTAACGATGGGTTCAACTGGTGGGTTGGTCAGGTGGAGGAATCTGCTTTGCACCATTTAGATAAGAACATTAAAGGTGGTGCTAGGTATAAAGTTAGAATAGTAGGAGATCATCCTAAGAATCCTGAACTATTACCAACATCAGAACTTCCTTGGTGTCAGGTAATGATGCCAGTTAATGTTCCATTCATGCCTGGTAATACTGCTGGAGCACATCCACAGTTACAGAAGGGATGTTGGGTCATTGGATTCTATATGGATCCAGATAAACAGAAACCAATAATCATGGGGTCTATTGGTCAGACCCCAGGTGCTACAAGTACTGTACTTTATCAAAGACCTGATGATTATCCATTCACTACGGCAATTCCTAGTGATGAAATGATTGTTGGTAGTGAAGGCCAGCCAGCAAATGAGAATGAAAATGGTGGAGAGACTGATAAACTAAAAGATCTTAATAGAACTGGTTGTGGATTAGATACAGGTAAAGTATGTACTGGTAGTGATGACGTTAATGCAGAGACACAACCTGGACGTAATACTTTAACTGTACTTAAAGACGAGAATTGGTGTCAGAGTGTAGCAGAGAAATGTGATAAGGTAGACTTTAAGAAGGATTTAAAATTTTATATTGCAGAGTTTCTAGCAGAAGTACAAAATAATGGTGGAAAGATTGGTACATATCTAATTGATAGAGTAACAGGAAAACTTTTTGATGCTAAGGGTGTTGCTAGAAAGTATATTAAGAAGGTAATGGCGGTTATCAAGAAGTTTATTGCTAAGATTAAGGGATTTATAATAGGTAAATTAAAGGAAGCAGTAAAATGGCTTACTGAAGCAATAATGCGTCCTGATGATAAAGGTAATGCATTAACTCCAGTTACTAAGTTCTTCAACAAACTATTAAAGCAACTCGGTTGTTCAATGGCAGACATTGGTGATCGTTTGATGGAATGGTTAACTAATGTTTTAATGAGTTATGTTGAGCAAATTTATCGTTCCGTTGCTTGTCAGATTGATTCATTAGTCAATGGTATTCTCTCCAAATTGTTTGACTTGTTGAATGGTCTATTAGAAGCTATATTAGGACCATTACAAGCAATTTTAGGAGCAATTGCAGCTCCACTTAACATCATTGGTGGTGCTATAAACTACATTCTTAATCTTTTAGGTATTACTTGCACTGGACCTGATAGAACATGTCAGAAGTATTCTAAGGTATGTGTTGATGGTGTTAAAGTTGATGAAACAGATGCAGATGAAGAAGATAAAGATTGGTTAGATAATTTATTAGATAGTATTGATAATTTATCTCCTTCAACTGGAGAAGATTATAATCAGTATGTTTGTGATGAAGCATATACTGGTAAACCATTAACAGTTACTACTGTTGGATTTACTGGTGGATTACCATTACCAAATGGAGGTGGATCTATACCAGAAAAACAAAAAATTAGATATACTATAGATGATATTAAGGTAACTGAAGGAGATTTTGCTAAATTTACAGTTACTAGAAGTGGATATACAGATATAGCATCATCTTGTACATGGAAGACACTTAAAGAGCAAGGTACTGCTACTCCTGGTGTAGATTATGTTGCAGATGATGGTATTGTTGGATTTGCTCCTTATGAGACTACTAAAGAAATTGAAATAAGAACTTTGTATAATGCTGAATCAGAATTAGAAGAAGATTTCTTTGTATATCTTAAGAAGAGTACTCCTGGAGCAGGTAGTAAGGTAGGAATTAATTTTATTAAAAATCTTGGTAAGTGTACTATTATAGAGAAACAGATTAAAGAGAAGGGTGATCCTTATACACCAAAACCATCAGATCCTGGTACATTAATAGATCTTGTTGATTGGCCTGTTGATGAAGAGGTGGAAGAAGTGGGAACATTAGCAACATATGCTGTTGCTGCTAATAGAACTACCGTACCTGAAGATGAATTTGTAGTATATACTATTTCTACTACTAATGTAGAAAATGGTACTGTTCTTTATTGGACTTTAAGTGGACCTAATATTACTTCTCAAGATATTATTGGTGGAGAATTATATGGATCTTGTGTAGTTAATGATGGGAAATCTTTTATAACAGTTGGTATAGCAGAAGATAGTCAAGTTGAAGAGGTAGAAACATTAACATTTACTCTTAATGGTACTGGTGCTTCAGTTGATGTCTTTATTACTGCTGGTGATAATAATCTTTCTGATTTTGATAATGGTGAAGGAGAAACAGCAGAGAATCAATATCAAGAATTTATTTTACCTACTGTAGGTAATGTAATAACTGATGGTAATGGTAGTATTATTGATATTCCAATAGATCAAACTGGATCTCCTTGGGAAGAACCACCATACATTTTTGTTGCTGGTGAAGGAATAGGAGCAATTGCTGCTGGATTATTAGATGAGGATGGATTCCTCACAGAGATTCGTGTCAAGAAAGGTGGTTATGGATATAAGATCAATGATGCTGCTTCTAACGGAGTTCGTTGCATAATAGATTCATTTACTGTTATAAGACCAGGTGGAGGATATATAGAGAAACCAGTTGTTTATGTTAATGGAGAAACTGATATTGCAGAAGCAGTTATTAGTCCTGATGGATTCCTTATAGGAGCAAGAGTTTTGAGAAGAGAAGTAACATTTGAAGAGTATCCTGAAGTTAGAGTTATTGGTTCAGGATCAGGTGGTAAATTAGTACCATCACTGAAATGTCTAAGCACTGATGAACTGGCCACAGTTGGTGCTACTAAGATTGGTACTGGCCGCTACGTTGATTGTCCATAATGGCTACTATTACAAAAGTTGCAGATTCTATAACTCCTGATGAGACCCAAACTCTTGAGGAGACTCCTAAAATATCTACTGCGTGGAAAGGACACTTTAGTAGATCTGAGATTAATGAATATCTTTTACCTGGCAAAGATAAAACTTCTACTCTCTTGAGGATATGGGGTCCAGCAGAGGGTGGTGCTAGGATTAAGATGGATGATATTGGAACCATTAACTTTATTTGTGGTAGACATGATAAAGAATATGGTAATGGTAGTGGAAAATTGAATATGTCTTCACATGGAGGAATGTGGAAAAATGAAGGTACTCTTCATATAGTTTGTAATTCATCTGAAGATCCAGAAGCTGCTGCACAAAAAGATTCCAGTGGCGAAGCTAAGACTGATAAGGATGGATTGAATGTAAAAATTGAAAGTGGTAATTATACAGAGCAAACTGCTGGTGGACAAAGATATATTGAGGCAAATATAGTTCATATCAAGGCCATAGATCAATTAATATTAGAAGGTTCTAATGGTATTAGAATGATTACAGGAGGTGATATAGTAAGATCTGCAACAGATGAAACAAATATAGTTGATAATAAGATGGATGTCATTTTTGGACAAGATTTAAAAACAGGTGTTAAAGAAAACACAACTGTTTCTTTCGATCCTCGTGCTACTCAAACAGTTCTTACTCCAGGTCATTTAAACCATAAGATCCTTGGAGATTATAAGCTTTGGGTCGCTGGTAATTATCAACATTGGACTGCTGGATTGCAACCTGGCACAAAACTTATAAAAAATGCTCCTGCTTCTGTTGATGTTAGGGCATTCTTAGATGACCTTAAAATAAAGGCAAAGAAAGGCATAGAAATGATAACGGATACTGAAGGTATATACGCTGAAGCAAAGAAAGGAGATATTGATATCCTGACAAAAGACGGTGATATGACCTTTGAGAGCACTGGAGATGCTACAATAGAATCTACATCTGGAGACTTGACTCTAAAAGGAAAGGAGACAACATCCATTTCTGGTAAATCTGTAGAAATTGATTCTACAGGTGGTGATGTTAAGATCTCTACATCAGGTGGCATTATCAAGTTGAACTAGTGTGCCAGTTGTATAACTGTCACAAGGGGGGTTGACCCTCTACCTATAAGATGGCATAATGTATAAATAACTTTACATAGACCATAACTGGTCAGATACAAAGGACTCGAAAGATCGTACCCCTGCGTAGATGTTATAAAGGATCCCATGTCGGGGATCTTATCATCCGCAGGATTTTTTTTATTCTTGCGAGACACTTCAAAACACAATCATGTCAATTAAAACAACAATCGCTGCTATCGCAGCAAGCCCATTTCTTCTCGCTGGAGCAGCTTTTGCTGGCCCTTACGTGAACGTAGAAGCAAATGGATCATATCCTGATGGAGACTATACTTCTGGAAACCTAGAGCTACAAGTTGGCTACGAAGGTGCTACTGAAGGTGGTCTTGCGTGGTACGCATCTGTTGGACCTACAGTTCCTCATACTGAAACTGCTGACGACTTCGGTGATGTAGAAATCGCTGGATACCTTGGTGGTTCTTATGGATTCACTGAGAATCTTAGTGCTTATGCTGAACTTTATGGTCAGACAACACCTACAGACGACAACGACTTCGCTGGTAAGGTCGGTGCTAAGTTCACATTCTAAATTCACATAGTGAATAAATCTAGGAGGGGTTGCGACCCCTCCTTTTTTTTGTACAAAAATAAACAATTATGCGTAAATTATCTTTAATAATACTTACACCATTATTAGTAGGTTGTGGAACAAATATTGGTGGAGGAATATCACTTCCATCTAATTTTAAATGGACACCACCTACTGAAGATCAAATATGGAATTGTACAGTATCAGAATCTGCTGGCACATCAGAACATTGGTGTGAAAATGGATATCCTGACCTGTGTGATTGCTAAATTTGATTTCATGTGCTATAATTCCATCAGAGTTAAATAGGATATGCTATCAAAACAGGTAATAGAAGCACTATGTGATGTAAGAGGTGATTTGCGTAATGCATTAGCACATGCAGCACGTAATGAAAGGCCAATTACAATCAATGCTATTGCAAAGATGTTAAACGATGTAGAGAGTCTACAAGAATTTGATACAATACTAGATAAAGTGGAGGAGGTAATAGATGAAAAGAACTTACACGATTGAAAAGAAGAACCCACAACATAATCAGGTGTGGGAATGGGAAGAAACTCCTGCTGTAAAAAAAGCATTGGAGAAATTAGCAAAATCATCTAAGGATGTAGTAGCGAATGGATGAGTTCCTGCAATTATTGGAAGGTGTATTCTCAAATAAAACACAGGCACAGTGTCATCCAACACGCTATGCCCATATTTGGGTGACCTATAAAAAAATTAGCGAGAACAGATATTATGGCGAACAAGCATATAATTATCTAAAGAATAGACCTTATCTTCAATATGTCATTGATATTGTTGAAGATAATGGTACTTTCCGTACAAAGAATCACGAGATCATTAAGACTCCTGAGAGATATTGTAATGGTGCTAATGTAGAAGAGATAACAGATGAACATCTCAGATTTCGTGAACATTGTGATCTAGTCTTTAAAAAGGTAGGACCAAAGAGATTTGAGGGAGGTACAGAAGGATGTAAGTGTTATGTTGATTGGGCTGGACAAAAAACCTATATCATTAATCAGATTAGGTTGGATGAAAAGGAATTGCATATACTAGATACAGGTAAGGACGTTACCACAAACAAAAGAGTTTGGGGTTCTGAATGGGGGTATCTTCAATTTGTGAGACAGTAACATGCCAATTAAAGATAAGGAAGCAAATAGAAAATATCAGAGAGAATGGGCTAGGAAGAATGGAAAGACCAAGAAAAGGAATCAGGTTGGACATAGAAGAAGAAAACAAATGGTAGATGAGGCCAAGTCTCATCCATGTGTTATTTGCAACAAGCAATATCCAGTGGAAGTCATGGAACTTCATCATATAGATCCTGCTTCCAAGATATCTACCATTTCACAGTTGCAATGTATTGCATCTTATGCTAAACTCAAAGACGAGATAGATAAGTGTGCGCCATTGTGTGCGAATTGTCACAGACTACTTAATCACGGTTATGTCGATTTACCAGAACTTATTTTATTGCCATCATAGCACAGTGGTAGTGCAGGGCTTTTGTAAAGCCAAGGTCGGGGGTTCAAATCCCTCTGATGGCATTGGGGTTGTAGTTCAACTGGTTAGAGCACCTGCCTGTCACGCAGGAAGTTGCGAGTTCGATCCTCGTCAATCCCGTAGAT
>Ga0163179_10001746_pt1 | contig 15217 bp, 13 predicted proteins | sample AtlANTMetagenome_FD_109643 | JGI IMG/M metagenome (GOLD analysis project Ga0163179, IMG submission 109643) | Marine eukaryotic phytoplankton communities from the Atlantic Ocean - Atlantic ANT 2 Metagenome | ecosystem: Environmental > Aquatic > Marine > Oceanic | place: North Atlantic Ocean...
GATGAGAACTACCACCAGTAACATTCAAGGCATAAGATGTATCACCATCTCCTTGAAGTCTAGTATTACCCTGAACCCATAAAGATCTAGGTGGATTATCTGAATCAGTATTAGTATCATTACCAATCATGACAGTTGCATCAATAGATCCAAAGTCACCAGCATTACCAACCTGTAAAGGTCCTTCAATAAAAGCAGAACCTCTTACCTCCTCTTCTCCAGTCTTTAATGCATTAGGTGATCCACACCCAACAAACAATCTCTTACCAACTTCTACGTCTGAAAATTTCATTTAAGTACCTCCTGTTGTTGCATCTTGTTCTCTCTGCCAAGCTTCTTGTTCGGCTTCTGCAGCAAATTGGTCTCTCATAGCTGAAGCATTTTCATCTTTAAGTTTTTTAGCATTCTCTTCTGTACTAGAAGGTCCACATTTACTACCTCTAAGTTTAGTAGCACCATCAGCAAAGTCCATTAGACCACCATAGATATTCATAATAGAATTTCCAATAACATCTAAAGTCTTTTCAGAAAAGAATTTTGCTGATTCTGTTCCTCTAATATCTACTGACTTCGATTTTAATATAATCTTCTCATTACTGTCAAGTCTTATATACCCAGTATTACCATTATATCCATTAGCAAGCAATTCAATATCTTGAGCTTCTATTCTAAGTTTACCTCTTGGTGCTCTGATAATAATATCACCACTCACAGCATCTAATGTAATACCAGCATCATTAGCAAGATTATTATTAGTTACTCTAGCATTATCTCCAGCCTTTACCTGAAAAGAACCAGGTGATCTGCATATTGTACTATGTTTACGAACAGGATCACCAGTATGATCCATAGTAATATAATGTAGCCAATCATGACCACTTCTAAACATTACTGCTGATTCATTATTATCCTGATGAATATGACCGAACTGAATTTCACCATCTCTGGTTCCATATCTAACTGTATGAAAATTTTCTCTTTGTCCTTTTGCCATTTAATTAAGTGTCTTCTGTAGGATAATCTATAACAACATTATCATCAACAATACTACCATCAATACCAGTCTTGGAAGTTATAATATTAATCTCACCAGTTGCTGGATTTTTAACAGCAATTGTTTTATCATCCACTTTAGCTATTAATAAATCAGCAGCAGTTGTGATTGGTGTTGGAGGAGGAGTATAAAGATATGCCTCTTCAGAGTAAGCTCTAGCAGTAGGTTCTGGTTGAGGTTCAGGTGGAGTTGGATAAGGAACTTTACCTACACAATCAACAATAGATATAATTCTATCCTGACGAACATTAGGTTCCTTAACTTCATCCTTAGCAATTCTATCTATACAGAACTTAGGTAAAATAACTGCATTAAATCCTGTGTCAGATTTAATATAGATGTCAGGCATCTCAGTAAATCCTTCACCACCTGCAGTAATCTTAACAGATATAAGACTACCCATATCATTAAACTTAGGAACAGCAAGAGCACCTACATTTGGTTCTATAATAATCTTATCATCAGGACTATATCCATATCCAGGTGAATCTATTATAGCATCACATAAGTATAATACAACTGGGTAAGCTCCAGTACTAGATGTTGGATAAACTCCTTCTGGTTGTCTAGGTGGAAGAGGTGGAGTAGTAAACTTACCTGCTTTCTTAGCAACATAAGGAACACCACCTTTAATCTCTTCATCACCAGTTACAGTAGGAATTGGTTTATCATCAACTGTTTTATATAAAGGAACAGTTCTTTTAACTTCTTTACCACCAACAATTTCAGTTATTACTGCAGTTCCTTGAGGAAGATTTGGATCAGCAGTTGTCTTTCCATCCTTAAACTCTTCTCCAGTTGGAATTTTAATAGTTGTAACAGATGTATCATCAACTCCAGTATCATCTACTGCGTCTGTTAATTCTGATAAAGTAATTGGTTCAGTAGTAACTACTGTACCTGGTGGAAGTAGAACAGTATCTCCTGGAACAACACTTAAAACCACACCAGGAGGACGTGGAATTTCTACATCTCCATTAGCATGAGTGATAGAAGTATCATCTGGTCTAGCCCAAGTTCTACCATCACCACCAGTGCTTCCATCTGGTTGTCCAAGATAATCTATTCCTGGTTGCACTACATTAATATCTACTACTCCTGTCTGTGTATTACCATTATCATCAACATAAGATCCAAGAATAGGTTCTATTACTCCACCTCTTCCCTTACCACAAAGATCAACTACTCTTCCTCTGACATCTGAATCATAATTAGCACCAAATGATTTCATATCAACTCCCATAATCTCACCAAGTCTAGACACAATTAAGTTTCCAGTAGCTCCTGTTCCTTTACCGCCAAATAATTCAAGAAGAGGAGGACCACATGCTATAGGTGCAGTTGAACAAGAATTATGTCCAAATATATCCTTTAAATCTAATCCAGCAAGATCTAATGCTTGACTTTGAGTAAGATTATCTTTAAGACTACCAAGACCACTTGCAATACCACCAATAGCACCAAGATTAAATTTATCAGAGAAACTCTTAGCAACATTAGCAATACCAGCCATACCACCACCTGGATTAGATCCAACACTACCTCCATCCCACAAACTCAACTCATTTATCTGAGAACATCCTGGTGTCTCATCACATGCTAAGAATGATAATACATCATCAATTATATCTAAAATAGAACCTCCTGGAAGTGCTGCTCCTACATTAGTAAGAGAACTAATAGATCCAAATATATCCTTAAGAGTATTCTCAATAGCATTTGCTATTTGCCCCAACATACCACCAACCATATTCTCAATGAAACATGAGGTTGCATTCACTACTTTATTTACAGCATCCTTTAAGAAATTACCAATCATATCCTGTAGACCATTGATTAATTTCCTAAATTGACAAGCAATTAAATCATTAACAGTCTCTACTTCTTTCTTTAATTCTTGTCTTGCATTAGGCATTACATTATAAAAACCATCCTTCATAGCAGTATTAACTTTTTCAGTGGTAGCTTTTTGAATTTGCCCCATAGTCCATTTCATTTCTCCAGCAATCAATTTAGATTGCTCTTTAATTAATGCTTCTATCTTACCATCAAATTCTGTAGTTTCTTTAGAAATAGTATACTTATACTCAGTCTTTGCTCTCTTAATTGCTTCTACGTCTGCTAATAAATTTTTAATTTGTTGTTGAATTTTACCAGTAGGAACAGGTTCACAATCAGAAGCAACAGATAGAGGTTCTTTCTTCTGACCATCTTTCTTCATTTCAGCAGAAGAAACATCCACTCGAGTATTATTACCACCAACACTTTCTAAGTATTGTTTAGTTGGTTCTGACCCACCATCTTGTGATTGTGTAGCAACTTCCTCTTCAGCATCAGAATCTCTAATTATATTAGTAGCAACTTTCTCCTTCTCTGTAAATCCACTAATGGGAATGAAGGCAGTGTTAGTAATATTCTTCATCACTGCTTGGTAATCATTATAACCAAGACAACCCATAATCACAGGAGTCTGACACTGATCTCCATCTAAAAAGAAACCAAAGACCCAACATCCTTGCGTTAAATTAGCGTTCTGATATGATCCACGTCCTCCTCCACCAGCAGTGGTAGGATACATAACACTTGCCCAAGGTAATTCTTCATCAGGTAAATCCTCCTTTCTAGCAGTATGATACCCCATGATACGAACTTTATATCTCTCACCAAATCCTGGCTCCTCAGTATTATCAGCAACAGGATGACCTTTAATATTACCTCTCCACACTGTTTCATCAGGTATCTGTCCTATCCACCAGACAAATCCATCTCTACCAACAAAATGACTTTTAAAATTAGCTGAGTCTATCATTATACTTTATCTCCATATGAATCTCTTACTAAAGAAAGACTGGTCAAAGTACTATCAGGAGTAATCCTATGACATACGTGTGCTATCATATATAGTCCTTCAGATTCAGGGTTAACATTACCACTCTTTGCACCATACATCTCAGGGAAATCGCATTTAACTATATCACCTGCTTTGAGAGAAAAATCACCAGGAATAGTAATATCAGTTCTTATAGTAAACATCTGATTGTATCTCATAATACTTTGCATCATAGTATCTCTTGCATCAAAATTAGGTTTATCCTTTTTATCTTTTGTATCTTCTAATTGTGCTTCCATAGTTCTACCTTTAGGTAAGGTTCCTACATCTAATATATGAGTCATCATTCTAGATGGAGATTGAGTATACTCTTTTGGAACTAATTCAGTAGCCTTAGTAGCACCAAGAGGATTAGTAGCAGATGCTACTTTAACATCCACACCAGTCCCCTCTGCTATAGGCTCTCCTCCCTTTGGTGGTGGAGATGCTACAATATCCTGTTTATAATTAAATGAATAAAAATCAAAGAAGATAGATTTAGTATTATAAACTCCCAACATTAAATTTTCTTGCACATCAATATCACTAGTAATATCATAACTTAAAACTTTAGCATCATATTCTGGTGGCATTTCTGTTGAATTATTATAGATATATTTCTTTTTAGGTTCTTGTAAAAATAATTTATCAATAGCCTTAAAATGATATCCTTCTTTAGTTTGATAAAATAAATATCCTGCTGAACTACCCTTAACATTGCCTCCCTTTTCTGCGTTTACCTGTGGTATTGATTTAGATGCTAACCAAGTACAAATATAAAAAGGTTTCTTATCATTACCAATAAAATTATAAGGTGCTGCAGTTTCATCAACATCCAATTTACCTTCCACTTTGAGAACATCTTTTAAAATTTTTTCAACATTCTGAGATATACTTCCTTCATATCTTTTAGTTACTCTAGTCTGCTCATTAGCAAAACATTCTTTAGAAACAAAATCAAGGTAATAAAGATCTTGTTGAGTACCAGGATCTACATCCCTAACTCTATTAATATACAATCCATCCTCAAAAGTTATTTGATTTTTATCAACATCTTCTATAGTAATATCAGTTCTTTCTCCTCCACGAATAGGAAGACTATCTACAGTTGTAGGAGCATACATCGCACCATCACCACCACCCTTCTCCTGTTTCTGATCTGCTATGAATCCTGTTTCTATTATCGTAGCAGTAGCTGTCACTGTATTAGATAGAACACTCTCATAGTACACGAACTCTACCACACCACCTTGCAAGTCTTTAGCTTCATCTTTAGAATTAGATGAAATCTTAAACTCTTCAATATTACCAGATTGTTCAGGAGAATTCTGTGTCATTACACTTTATAAAGATCTGCTGTTACTTTTTGCTTATTATAAGTATTTAACGCATCTTGAGAACCTACTGTAATAATTGTACCTGCAGAAGATCCTCCTCCACCGCCACCACCAGAACCTCCACCACCTGGTGGATTATTCATAACTATTGTATCTCCTTGTTTCTTTTCATAATCAGCTTGAGTTTCAAGTGCTTCTGTATTCTTTTCTTCTTTCTTTCCTATCTCTGCTTTAGTTGTATCACCAGAAACTTCTGCACCATTTCCTTCACCTTCTGCGTTAGGAGGGAAGAAGGACTTGGTTAAAATAGGTCCCATCTTAAATGGATTTAATAACTGTAAAAGATTAGGGAACTTTGTAACCATACCATCTTTAACGTATCCTAGTCCATCCAACCATTTAGTTAAACCAAGAACTTTAGCAACAGTAGTCATAGCAGTCCATCTACCACCACCCTCTGGTATATCAATAGCAGTTTCCTTTAAGAAGTTCTCAAGATACCTTTTCATTCCACCACCAAGCCATTTTACTACAGCTTGACCACCACTTAAAACTTGTTTAAATTTATCCTTTGCTTTTTGAACTGCTTCACCAGGTCCACCACCTAGAATTAATGAGTACATTAAATCACCCACAAATTCTCCTAACATTTCACCTAAAATTGTTCCAAGAATAGGAATAGGTATAAAGGAACCAGCTAATCCACCTAATGCAGTACCAATAGCCTTAAATGCTGTTTGACCTGGTGGATCACCTGCCAACATGGATGCCAAGGCAACCATAAGAGGACCAATAATTGGGATTCTACCAAAGAGACCTTTGGCAGTCTTCATAATACCACCACCAACTTTTGCCAACTTACCACCTATCTTACCTGCCTTGGCTGCTATTCCACCTGCCTTACTTGCTTTAGCACCAAAACCTAGTGCTCCCTTTATACCCTTAAATGCTCCACCTATCTTACCGCCAACTGCTTTCAATCCTTTACCAACGAAATCTTTAGCACCCTTTACTCCCTTACCAACAAAATTAGCAGCACCTTTAATTCCTTTACCAACAAAATCTTTAGCACCTTTAATTCCTCCAGTAACAAAATTCTTTGCTGCTTTAAATCCTCCACCAACAAAATCCTTTGCTGCCTTAATTCCTCCACCAACTTTACCTGCAATATTCTTTCCTACATTTAAAGTTTGTTTAATACCAGGAAGATTACTAACAAATTTTCCTGCAGTTTTAAGTCCTTGACCTACTGCTTTAAAAGGTTTAGATACAATATCTTTAATCCTTTTAGCAACACCACCTATCCACTCAGACATTCCCTTTCCAGCGGTTGAGAAGAAACCACTAATAGACTTATTAAGTTTCTGGAAAGGACTCATGAATCCTTTGATGATACCTTTTGTTGCTTCCCCTATTGATTTAAGACCTCCCCCTATAGCCTTAGGAAGTTTCATCTCCCATAATAATCCTCTAATTATCCAGAAGAACTTATTAAATCCCTTGACCATTCCTGACCATATATCCTTTATCTTCGTAAGATTCTTTAAAAAGAAATCTACTATGCCACCAACTAAAGTAAAGGCAAGAAATCTTAAAATAAAAGTAAGAGGATTGATAGCCTTATCTTTAATGGCTTTCATTGCCGTTGCACCTGCACCCTTCTTCTTACCTTCTAATTTTGCTTCTTTATCTGCCTTACTTTGTTTTTTCTTTCTTTCCTGTATTGCTGCCAACTCATCCTTTCTTTGTTGAGCAATACCACTAGTTACTGTTACTATACCATCAGTAAGACCAACAATATTATCTAATTTCTCACTTAAAGCTTGAAAATCTGTCTTACCGCTTCCACCATCTTTATCATCCTTATCAACTACAGCTAAAGCACCACCCTTTTGTAAACCTCCTGTTGGTATCAAAGACGTAGTAGGAGTTACAGTAAGAGCACCTCCTCCTGGAAATTCTCCTGCTTGCTGCATTATATTTTTTGCAGTCTGTCTTTTATCCTTCTTCTTTTTTCCAAGAAGTTTATCTTTTATCTTACTCTTTACCTTATCCTTTACTGTATCTTTAACTTTCTTTTTAATTGCGCCTTTTATAGCCTTCTTCGTTAAACCTTTGGCAAGCATTTTCAAACCTGCCTTTATAGCTAAAGCTGTTCCTGTAAATACTGCCATCTATCTTACCCCTGTACCACGTTATAGATGGATTTCACAACTAGAGTAGAAGGATTTCTATGATCAGTTGATGAGAATCTAGTTACCCCTCCTCTATCACCTGCAGATCCTCCACCACTAGCAGAACCACCACCACCTGCTCGAGCAGGAGCACCAACCACTGTAGTGTTTCCACCTGAATTAGGAGGACCAGGTTCTACTTTACCACCACCAGCATATCCTTTTACCTTCATCAAAGATGGTTGATTAGTTCCACCACCTGCAGCATTCATCTGCATCAAATTCTCAACACCAATTTTATTAACAGCACCTTTACTCATCACAAACTCACCTGGAGTTAGCATTGCAGGAACTGTATCTCCAGTACCAGAACCAGGAACCTTACCTCCTTTATTGTACATAGAGTAACCCTTGCTTGGATCAGTAATTCCTCTTGATTGTAAGTCCATATTATGTGCTGCATCCATTTTCGCAAATGTTGCTGCTTGTGCATCGCTATTCATAAGAATAGGTATATAGTCCTTTAAAGGCATATTTACTTTTCTGTTTATAACATCATCTATATTGACATCTTCATATCCTTGCACTGCATTTATAGAAGCAAGCAGTTGATCCTTATGTTCTAATAAATCAGGAACCCCAATAGCAGCTATATCCTCTTCAAATGTTTCTTTACCAATAAGGTCTCCCGATTTATACTTCATAACCTCACGAGTACGTCCAGGCATATTCATGTCTACATCCTCACTAAATGTATCATAATCAGCACCACCACCTTTACCAAATGTTTCTGCTGCCTTAGATGTAAATGAAGTCCTAGAAAGAACTAATGTAGGTGGATTAACTTGTCCTATTCTATATCCTGCAGTTCCATAGTGAGATTTATCTATATTACCAGCAACTTCACCACCACCAGAATAACCTGGAAGAAAATTAGTTACATTAGTGACTAGTCCACCACCAGCCATTCCTTGTACTGCTGCAGGTTCACCTGAAAATTTTGATTTTATTTCATCACCACTAGGTATCATAGGAATCTGAGGAGCTCCAGGAATCTCTGGTAGTACAAATTCTGGTATTTGAAAGTCTACCATTGGTAATAATTTCAATGCCTTATTGATTGCTTTAGTCCATATATTAATTCCCAAATTAAATGCAGAACGTAAAAGAGCTAAAGGTCTAGTAGCTATCCAATGAACTGCTTTTATTACTGCATTTAAAGCTATACTAACTCCATTAATAATATTGATGAAAGGATCAAGAAGTTTCAAAGGATTGGAAATGATATCCAAAACCTTCATAACTATTCCACCTAATAAAACATTAGTAATAAAATTGAGAATAGTTTGAAATAATCCTTGAACTGGTTCAATTACTTTATCAGCAGCCTTAGCCATTATACTTTTCTTTTTACCACCACCTTCTAACTTAGCCTCCCTATCTGCTAACGCATCATCAGAAGCATCATCTTTTAACGCATCACTCTTATCTTTATTAGCATCTATTTGATCTTCAAAATTACCAAGAATCTTTTCTAGATTATTTTCTATCTTAGTAAGACTAGAATCTAAAACAGTATTTAAGAAATTTAATATCTCTTGAACTCTAGGATCTTTTTTATCTTCATCTATCTTTGCTTTATCTCCCTCTGCTTCTGCTTCAGAGTCTTTACTTATAGCATCTACATCTTTTTCTACACCTTTAGTACCTGGTAATAATTTCTGCTTACCTAAAGCAGTTTTTTTACCATCAGCAGAACCACCAGAACCACCCTTCTTAGAAACAACTTTACCTACAAACTTTTTAAAATCTACTTTATTTTTTCTCTTCTTAAAACCTTCCTTCCTTTCTTGTGGAGATAATTGTCTTCCAGCTATAGTACCTGATTGTTGAAGTTCAGTAGAATACTTCTCGTACTCATCTGCTCCTAGAAAACTCTCACCATTAATTCCTCCTCTTGTTCCTTCTTCTATTCCTTCTCCCGCAAATACCTCAGATTCTTCTGCCTCTGATGCAACCAGAGATCCTCCCTTATCTGCTGTAGAAATTATTTTCTCAAGACCAATAACTCGCTTTAAAGTTTTCCCTTGCAATGCAAAGGACTTACTCAATGTCTTATGTAACTGATTTAGTTCGCGAGGTAAATTTTTCTCAAGATCTTCAACTTTACCCGCTAGCTGATAGTGAGGATCATGCTTTGCCCTCATCGCTTCTATCATACTAGGTTTTTTGCTAGGCATTCTGCTGTTGCTTTTGTTTGAGTTCTTCTTCCTCTAAATGTTGCTTGAGTAAGGTGACATAAACATCACGTTCCCAAGGCATCATATTTTCGATCTCAGTTAATGAGTATTTATGGTACTGCATCAAGGCAAAATTCAATTTATAATAACTCATTAGATCCATATGGATCATCCCTACGCGAAAAAAGATGAGAGACCCTCCAGTACTACACTACTCTTCTTCTTTGTCTTTGGATTAGTAACTTCAATTTCATAAGATAACTTAGGCATAGTATCAAAAAACTTTTCAATCTCTTTAAATTGAGATGAATTCATTTGCTCTAAGAATTCCTTAACTTCTTTCTTAGTACAATCAGCAGTAGACCATACTTCCTCTTCATTATAAATTTTATCAATACATCCACCAATCAAATCAAAAGATCTTTCCATATTATTTTCTTCTTTAAAATCAAAATTACTTTGAATAAATTCATCTAAAGAAGGATACTTCATCTCCATCATCAAGGTATTATCTACTTTAACTTGCTTGGTATGTTCTTCATTCTCTTTTACTTTAATATCATCAATCAAAATGGTGACTGGAACCTGAGTTTGTTCATCATCAGGACAAATAACATTAACTTCTACCTCTTCCCCAACAGACTTACCTCTAATATTAAGGAATAGATATTCAATATCAAATGTAGGAAGTTTCTCTACTTTAATACCTTTTGTGATAATACAATTCTTAATCACTGCCTTAATAGCAGTAGTAATTTGTTTATTATCTTCACTTTCTAAAGCAAGGACTAAAAGTTTTTCTTCTTTAACTAAGAAAGGTCTATAGTTAATAGTTTGTTTAGTCGACGGTAATTCCAACTCATAAGTTGGCGTCGCAATCTTGGGTAAAGGCATAATATGCTATTGCAAATCAGTAGTATTATATATATGGGACTTTTAAGCGAAAAATGCAGAAAATAAATTACGATTTATTGAACCACCAGCAGAACTAATGTTTACAGGCTTTCTTTCTCTAACATATCTAATATAAGAAAAAGTAACACTGCATTTTAAAATATCACTAGCACCATATGAAACAGGCATTGAAGTTATAGTCTCAGGAAAAGCACCAACAAAAGTATAAACTAACTGTTGAGGTTTTACAAATCTAGCTGCAGGAGATCTATTACTAGTAACATCCTTTTCAAATTTTGTAAGATATATCTCTGATCTATAATCATTAGGATAACTCATTCTATAGTTAGCATACCTACTCTTATACATATTTCTATTTTGATTAACTCCTACTCCAGTCATATAATCAATCCATCCTTCAAAAAATTCTATTACATTATAGTCATGATCAACCATGAAATTTAATTCTATAGATCCATCATACATTCTCCTATAAACCATCTTCTCAGTCACACCAGCATAATCATTGGTTACATCATGTGTAGCAGTTCCAGAACCTGGAAGAAGAGCTGACTCACAAAGTAATTCTATATTTTCTCCAAATCTATTATAATCTAAACCTCTATCACTTTCTCTCAACAATGAAAACACCGCTGAAGGTGGGTGCATCTTCAATTGATAAACAGATGTCTGAGCAAGATTAGTTATCCTACTCTTCAAATCCGAAGTTTTATATGGGGTGGGCGTTACGTTCGCCATCTATAAATAATTTTAACTACCATTACTATGTATATGAGATATTGCAATGGCTGGTACATATAAAAGTATTTTTAAACCAAAACATCCTAAAAAATACATTGGTGATTCCAGCAATATTATCTGCAGAAGTAATTGGGAAAGAGAATTTTGTAATTACTGTGACTCTAATAAAAATATAGTCACTTGGGCTTCAGAAGAATTTTCTATTCCCTATATTTCTCCCCTAGATAATAGAAGACATCGTTATTTTCCTGACTTCTTAATTCAAGTTAAAGAATCAGATGGAAAATTGAAAAAGTACGTTATTGAAATCAAACCCAAAAGACAAACAGTTGAACCAAAGAAAAGATCTAGGGTAACTAAATCATACATCACTGAAGTGAGAACTTATGCTGTTAATCAAGCCAAATGGCAATATGCACGTGAGTTCTGTAAAGATAATAGTTTAGAATTTAAAATCATCACGGAAGATCAACTCTATGGACGAGGAACTGGAAAGGTATCACGAAGATCGAACAAATAGACTAGAACATGTAGCGAGCGAAATTAATGAGATGCAAGATCCAGATGATATGATGCTTGCTATTACTGAGATCTTAACAGATACTGAATTAACTCCAGATGTTGGAAAATTCTATACCTTTATATACTCACCTAAGACTCCTAGAATTAGGTATGATCAATTTCCTTTGATTGCATGTGTTGGTATTTTCAGGTGGGGATTTAGAGGAATGAACTATCACTGGGGTGGTGAGTTTAGAAATTATACTTGGGAAGAAGTGCTAGGACAGCTACATTTAGCATATCCTATGGAGATGCCTGACCTAAGATCTTTTCCTTATCAAAATTTCAAGATAAATAACTAAAAAATAGTGTCATATGTCTGCGGATACTACAGGTTGGAACGTCTATACAGACGACGATACTGAAACTAATAAATCTAATAAATTTAGAGGAGATATCTTACTAAAAAAATTAGTAGGAACAACTCAAACTGTAACAAATGCAATAGTAATTACCAATAAAGGTAGTGGGGATTATAACGTTTACGAAGATAATGGTTTGTTAGAAGGTCTTGGAACTGAACTCTACAATTTTACTGCTTCATCAGCAAAGAAAGTAATTAATAATCAAACAGAATATGATGCTATATTTACTGGCGCAAACGCTGCTCAATACACAAATTTAGATAAGATAACCAAAAAGGCTACATTAGCATTAGCAAAGAATTCAATAGGAACTAATGATCCTCAATCTCTAGCAAACTGGACAAGATTAATTAATACAAAAGGATACAAATCATTAGGTGCAAATGCTGCTGCTGTTGCGCTCAATGATATGAATAATGATTTGAGAAATGATGCACCAGTTCCTAGAGGAGATGTATCTGATCCAAATAAAGTACAAGCACAATCATTTAGTGTTGGTGGAACCAAACAAGTATTAAGATATCCTCGTCAGAGTTTAGAGCAATTTGGATATGATTATATTCAGATTACTGCTTTTGATTATGAACCATCTGGAATGAGTTCAGCTAGTGCTGAAAGCCTAGGTGGAGGTAAAGGTGGAGGAGGAAAAGCATCAGGATTTAGTGGACCTAACCCTAGATTTAAAAATCAATTTGAAACTATCCAACTACCAATGCAACCAGGTTTACAGGAAGCTATGGGAGTAGATTGGGGTCAAGATAAACTCAATGCCATGAGAATGACTATGGCCAATGCTGCTTCAGCAGGTATTGAAAATGTTTCTGCTTCTCTTGGTGGGGGTTTAAATATTGATGAAAAAATGGCTGCTGGTAAGAATATGGCAGGTGTGATGAGAGATATAGGTGGTAAAGCTACTGATGAAGGCACAGCAGCATTTGTTAAAGCATGGTTTGCTGGACAAGCAGTTGGTAGTAACAACGTTACAGCACGTGCTACAGGAACTGTTATTAACCCTAACTTAGAACTACTCTTTGGTGGTCCTCAGTTAAGACAATTCAACTTTAACTTTAATCTCACTCCAAGAGACAGAGAAGAAGCAAGAATTATTCGTAAAATAATCAGAGCAATGAAAAGAAACATGGCTCCTCAAAGATCTGAATCTGGACTGTTCTTAAAAACTCCTAGAATCTTTAAAATAGAATACATATATGGAGAAGGTAATACAGAACAACCTTTCATGAATAAATTTAAACCATGTGCTTGTCAGAACTTTGCTGTGAATTATACACCTGATGGTTCCTATATGACTTATGCTGGTGAACCTTCAATGACATCTTATCAAATTAGTATGTCATTTGGAGAGATTGAACCAATATATGCTGATGAATATGGTGGAAAAGGTGGAGTAGATGAAGATCAAACAATGGGATTCTAACAAATGGCTAATAAATCTTATTTCAATTACATTCCAGATTTCGATTACGTAAGTAGGCTTCCTAAAGCCCAAAGCATATCAGATTATATAAGGGTAAAAAACCTTTTCAAAAGAACCAAGCTAGCAGAAAGTGTCTTCAATGATCTTACGTACTTCACCAAGTATCAAATTATTGGTGATGAAAGACCAGATAATATAGCATATAAAATCTATGGAGATGCAAACTTAGATTGGATGATAATGTTAGCAAATAACATTACCAATCTTCAAAGTGAATGGCCATTAGATCCTAATGCATTCTATAAATTCTTAATACAAAAGTATGGTTCAGAAGAAAAATTACAAGGAGTTCATCATTACATAACTGAAGAGGTTATAACAAGCACAGGTAAAGTAGTGGTTCCTAAAGGATTAGAAGTTAATGAAGACTTCTCTATAACCTATTATGATTCTGGCTTTGGTGGAGAAAGAGTTGCTACTAATATTACTGGTCCTGTAACTAATCAAGAGTATGAAGAGAAAATTTATGATGATAAAAGAAACATCAATGTAATTAAACCAAAATTCCTTGGTTTAATTTTAGAAGAAATGAAACGTGTAATGAAGTACAAACCAGGAAGTACACAGTTTGTTTCTAAAGACGTAGTTAAAGGAGAAAATATAAGAATATACGAATAATGTATCTAGATTATAGAAAGAATGATCATTCTGCCAACGGAGAGGATGGAATTCTAGAAAAACTTTTCTCGGATCTTAATATTACAAATGGAATTGTTTGCGAATTTGGAGCATGGGATGGTTTAAATGATAGTAACACTGCTATGCTATGGACACATGGATACCAAGCAGTTCTAATAGAGAATGATAAGAATAGATTTGAACAACTTAAACAAAATACATCTAAGCATGATGTTGAATGTATTAATGTAGCAGTACAAGGAGCTAGAAAAAAAGGTATGAGAGGTATAGAAGAATGGGAAGCCTCAGATTTTCCCACTGTAGAAGATAGAGAAAAGGCTGATATAGATTATTGTATAGATAATATCTTAGAAAAATCAAAGTTTAATATAACTTCTGATAATTTCGCTTTAATGAGTATAGATATTGATTCTTATGATTACTATGTCTTTAATAGTATAGAAAAATATTTTCCTAAAGTTTTAATTCTTGAAGTAAGTTCTGGTTATCTTCCAGCTCGTGACCATATTAGTGAAAGTGATGGTTGCTCTATAAAATCAGCATATGAATTAGGAATAGAGAAAGGTTATAAAATGGTATGCCATTGCGGAAATGTAATCTTTGTTAGAGATGACTTAGTTAATAAATTACCTGACTATGATTATAGTATAGAAAACTTATATCAAACTCCTGATGACTTAAAGAAGTGGGAAGTAGGAGAATAAAAAAGTAATAGGGACAAAAAAAATGGGGAGATTTTTTCCCCCCATTTTTGGAATTAAAAGTTGAATTTCCCTCAGCTCTCTGCAAGTTTTGCAAAGTAACTTAGTGGATCTTCTTCGTCCTCA
>Ga0163179_10001748_pt1 | contig 15204 bp, 15 predicted proteins | sample AtlANTMetagenome_FD_109643 | JGI IMG/M metagenome (GOLD analysis project Ga0163179, IMG submission 109643) | Marine eukaryotic phytoplankton communities from the Atlantic Ocean - Atlantic ANT 2 Metagenome | ecosystem: Environmental > Aquatic > Marine > Oceanic | place: North Atlantic Ocean...
AACCGTTAAGACATTTACTGTATCTTCAAGGTTAGATATTGTACTCGCTTGCTGTGCAGTCCACCAAATAAAACCACCGATCTGGGCTATAACAACCCCGACTACAGCAATACTTACTTTTGGTAACTTATCAGACATCAGGTAGACCCATTGATTTGTGCAGGGGCTGTTACCGTTATAGTCGTAGCTCGAACTTCACCACCCGTCCAAGCCTCTCCACAATCTGGACAATTACCATCAGGGTATGATGCTATCTCTGCAGGTGTGTCTACTAAGTTTCCACAGCTTTCACACTGCACTACATCTGTAGAAGTAGAGGGTGACCACTTTGAACCATCAGGCATATTTATTACTGTATCAGACATAACAACTCCTTATGTTATACTTACCGTTACCCCACCCACACCAGAAGTAGCAGATGCAGCAGTTCCAGTCAAAGAATAGGCAGATGCTGTAGTCACAGAACCCGCTGCAGAAGTAGCAGTCGCGGTTGTACCTGCAATAGTATATGTACTCTCTATATTAACGGCACTAACCTGTCCCTGACCTGTAAAGAATACTGGCTGCTCTATTTCTGCAGAAGCATCGAAGGTTACAACCTGACCTACTTGACCTGTACCCGACCTAAAAAACTCAATGTTTACTGGTACTGTTACATTAGGATCGATGGTAATTCTAACTTCACCTGTGGAAAGCATCCACATATCGCCCGGTTGCAGACCTGCAGCATAGGCTTCTACATTGTTCGCAAACTGCCGTATACCGCCACCTTCAGGTTTAAGGTTTAACTCATTGGCTGTTACCTTGCCCGGATTTGACAGTTGTTCTTGGAACAAAGAGAAAGTTCTTACCAACTCACGCATGTAGTTTGGATCATAGTCTCTCGGTGGTACACCGAAAAAGTATCGCGGGAGTGGATTGTCTGCCATTACCTCTTCCCGTCTGGCCTAATGTCTAGTCTATTTAGACCTGTTCTCCATGTTGTTCCTACCTGATCTGAGCTTATCTTTACAGAAATAGCCCTGCCTCTAACTCTAAGATCAACCTTTTCTGTGTACTGCTCTACAGGAACAGAAGAAGACTTAACGATATTTGCTGTGTCTGAACTTACTTGTAGACCACCATTGTAGTTAAAAGCATCTATAGTGAAGTCTACTTGAGGTGCAGGGTTTGTGCTTGTTCTAAAAGTAACGTCAGGTATCATTTTTCTAACATAGCTAAACACCTCTCCATCTCCCAAATCTATAGGAGCAGATTGTATAAAAGACTCTATGGCAACAGGAGATGTTCCGCTTTGATCGTCTGCCTCGTACTCGTGGTTATATAGTATGCCATCTGTACCTGCAGCTACTGGGTAATCTGTAACACCTCTATCAATCCAAGCGGTTCTATTCAAAGTGCCGTAATACCAGATGTTAGCGTCATAATTGTAGACAACATACTTATCTACGTCATTGCTGTTTAGAGATGGATAAAACCACCATATCTCTTGATAGCCAGAGTTAACCCCAACAAATATCTTTTCTAATTGATCGTCATTTATATCTCTTAGAATCTTCTCTCTTACAGTACACTGCAGTTGGTTAACGTTACCATTATAAACATAAAACTGATCTTTACCCATCCAGTATACAGCGTCACCAATAGCAACAGCAGCGTTGGGGCTTCGAATGGTTATGTTCTCTGATATTCTGTTAATACCAAAAGTATATGGTGGGCCTATAAACTGCATCGAATGTAAAGCTTGGTCTGTAAAAACAAGTATTTCTTGTCTTGTCTCAACAGCTTGGACTATTGCTGTACCAGAACCTATACGAAGATCTCCTGCTGTGTTGGTGGTCAAAGGTCTCCAATCCGCAGGGTTCTCTTGCGCTGAAAACCTAATAAGCAAAGGATCTTGTACATTAGACCCAAGTGGGTTGCAGCCAAAAGCAATAACATGTCTATCAACGTCTGATACCATTACCTGTTTCGCTACAATAGGAGAAGCATCGGCATTAGTTAGATCTTTTAAAAAAATACCTCTTTGCGAAGCGCCTCCAGATGCATCCCAGTAGAATATAGGACCGTTCCTTATGTTGAAAATAAGGTCTTCTCCAAAAGTGTCGTGTTGCCATAGACGTAAGATTTCTGACTGAACCACAATGGTTGCTCTTGAGTTCCAAGCACCTCTAGACCAAACACCTGCACCCCAACCGTTACCGAACAATGTAACGTCTATACCTGTCTGCACCTGATAAGCGCCTACAGTAGAGCCGCCGCCCGTGTTCGTATCACCTGCTGTAGCGACTACTAACGCAGCGCTGTCATCTATAGCTCCACCTGTGTAATACTGATTTACACCTGTGGTAGCTGCTCTTGCATGAATTGTATATGTAGCTGTTGTTGGAGCAGTTTGGATCTGATATTCTTGATTAAGAACAGCCGCAGTAATAGCACCGCCTAAACTAGCCGCTCCGCTAAAAGTAACGAAGTCGCCTTGCCTAGCGCCGTGATTGGTGTCCGTTACAGTTATGACATGGCTACCTTGAGATGCAGAAAATGTTACATCACCTGCACCTGTTGTTTCTCTAATAGGTGTAATGTCATAAAATACACCACCGTCTTCGATAAAGTACTTTAAAGAAGTGCCTATACCGATGAGATTGTCTCTATCTAATGTAGTCCACTGCTTCATGGCACGAGCAGCGCCTATGAATTGATTATCGCCTTTTTTAGCCCAACCACCTATTTTCTCTGGGTAGCCTACACGAAACCGTATTTTATCTCCGTCACTCCAACCGTTTTCGTTGGCGTAATCAGGAAGTTCTGTGTTTATTCCGGGTCTAAATTCAAGTTTTTGTAATACCATGCTATTTCCTCATAGCCTCTATATGCGCTGCCAACATTACATGTGGTCGTCTTATTCTAATATGAGACTCTTTAGATTTAACTTTATTTGAAAAAATTGTTATATAACCTTTTTCATTGGCTATTTGTTTTACTTTATCAGCTAATTCACTGCTCCCTAAAAATTCACTTTTTTCTACTACTACTGAGTCTAACTCTTTGGAAATAATTAAATTGTCATTAGCGTCATACCTGTCTATCAACATACCTAATTGATCACCTGTATTATCTCTCCAATAATCTTCTCTCTCAATTAAATTTCCACTAGAATTATACTTAAAAGCAACCGCAGAAACATCCTGTCTTCCTTCATCGCCTGTGGCTAATCTTAGGCTGTCAGTCCCAATACTGTCTAAATCTACACCATACCTTGGAAGATATTGATATGCTTGTGAAGCCTGAACCGTAGTTGGGTACATTTTGGCCTCTAATATTTCAGTTGGAACATTGCCATTTAGTATAGCGCTTAAACAATCAAGACTTTCTGTTACAACAGAAACGCTTTCCACACCATCACGCCAACAGTATACAACTTCCGTTAATTGGCTTTTTATATCAGATGATAGGTTATTAAGTGCAGGAGATAAAAAACTGAAATCCTCGGCAACAGCAAATCTTGAATACATATTTTACCCTAACCCGTTATTGTTATAGTGCCACTAGACGTAAAGTTGGTTGTAGCGCCATTAAATGTAATTGTTGCGTATCCTGCGGCTCCATCACCCCCTTTATAACTTCCATGAAACGCACCTGCTCCACCACTACCAATAGTTATACTAATAGTAGTTCCGCTTGTAACTGTGTGTGAGCCTGTCACTCTAGTTGATGCGCCACCTCCTTCACCTGTATACCCTGTGCTATCGAGTTTATTGTTGGACAGGTCGCCGCCACCACCGCCACCACCTGCGCCATAAGATGATGAGGGAGCATCAGAACCGTAGCCGGGGTCAGTGTTTGTACCTCTAGTACCACCGGGGCCATAAACAGATGCATCTCCGTCCTTATCGGCTGTATTAGTCGCAGGATGAAAATAACCGCTTCTACCACCAGTACCTCCAGATGCGCTGGCTACTGAAATGACAGAAGGTATAAAGATACTAGAGCCTCCCCCATTAGGAGCGGGCGAACCATTAGCGCCACCATCAAAGCCGTGACCACCACCGCCACCACCACCTATAAGCTCATAGGAAAAAGTGACAACATTCGATTTGCCGTAGAAATCACTTATAGAGAGAGGGCTACCTGAAGAAGGTACACCACTAGCAGCAGAGTAATACTCACTCAAACTTTTAGCGCCACTTCCCCCAAATTCACCTTCTATCTGAGCTATACTTAATGGGCCTGAAGTAGGTAAAGCCATTATACACTTCCAAATGCCGTTACATCGTTTATAGCTACTGTAGCACCGCTAGAGGTTATCTTAAATCTAGGGCTTCCATTGTAGAAGAATTTCAAATCACTTCCTGATTCTTGTATAGTCCAACTACCTAGGGCGACTGTATTAGCTTTGACCTCACCGCTGTTTCCGTAAACAACAGCTTTTTGAGCAACAACAGTATTCTTTACCGCTCCGTCTAAAAGCACTAAATCTGCAAGTTGTAAGGTAGTGGCATCCGCACCATCGAGCATGTTAAGATCTGCAGCGGATGATGATATAAGGACACCGTTTTGTTTAAGCTGACCTAGCTCAGAACTAAGCGATAGGTTTACAACATTATTACTACCGTCAGCGTATATGATTGCGAAAGAACCCGTAGCTACGTTTGCTGTAGTCGCTCCAGATCCTTGAGTAAATGTAACTGTTTTGGTTGCATCGTTCTTTACATAGTAAACCTTCTGTGCATCTGCGGGGAGTATGGTGATAGTATGAGCTGCCGCCAGAGTTCCGCTGCAAAGAAGAACTTTGTTTTGCCCGTCTGATGTAGCACCGTTGCTTGTTGTAAGGTTGCTGGATGTCCCTACAAGGCTTAACCCAACAACACCGTTTACAGCTCGATCAAGTATATCACTATTTGTGTTTACGGTTATACCCCAAGAACCAGATTGCTCACCCTGTGCGGGCTTTTCTATACCTGTGTTCGTTGTAAATGTACTGGGCATGTTATGCTCCTATGCTGCTACGTCTAGATCTGTCCACACACGATCTGGCTCTTCAGTTAAGTCTACTTCACTATACACATCATCAGCAGGGACGTCTATAACTAAGGCTGAGTATGGAGATAGTGGTACGTCTAATAAGTCTACTGGTGTGAAATGTCTAGTTGTTCCAACAACACCTCGTCCAAAGACGCCAGTTACTTGTACAGAGGCGATACCTACTATTGATGCACTTCCTACACCACCAGTAGCGCCTACACTTGTAACATCGACACCTGAAACTGGATTGACTGAAGAAGTAGATGCTGTTGCGCTTAGACCTGTTACTCCAGTGTTTGCGGTTGCAGATACAGCGATAGTTCCCACATTACCACTACCCTGCAGTCCTGTTGCAGGTATACTTGCAGCGCCAGTAATAGTTACGTCTTCTGTAGAAATGTTAGCCGCTATGCCTGTCACAGACACATTCATGGCTACACTTGAAGTGGCTGATCCTACAGAGGCTGTAGCACTAACGCCTGTGACATCGACATTCACACCCGCAAGTATGACTGGAGAACCTATTACACCAGTAGCCTCAAGACCTGTTGCAGGAGCGTTTGCCAAACCTTCGACAGTAACGGAACCAGAAGTTGTGTTAGATGATACGCCTGTTACGGAAACAACCGTCTGGTTATCTGCTGTGACTGATCCTACACCTGTAGTCGCCTCAACACCTGCTACTGTTATATCGTTTGGTATACTTGCTACCGCTGTACCCGCAGATCCAGTACCTGCAACGCCTGTGGCGTCAATGTTACCAATGCCTGTGACGGTAAGAGTTCCAACTCCACCTGTGGAGCCAAGACCTGTCTGTGGGGTGTCTACAGCACCTAATACTGTAGAAGCGGCTGTGGAGCCTGTAGCCCCAACGCCCGTAGTACTTGTGCTTGCGCCACCTGTGGCTGTTACTGATCCAGAAGAGCCTGTAGCTCCTACAGCAGATGTAACTACCTGAGTCGCTGTTCCTACGGTGCTTACAGAGCCAATCGATCCTGTAGAGCTAACACCTGTAACAGCAGCGAGTGCGCTACCAATCGCTGTAGTACTTCCTAAAGATGCTGTTGCGCCTAACCCAGTAACGGAGAAAGTAACCGGAATGGATACCCCCGCCTGATCATCAGCTATCGGAGCCGATGCTACTGGATAAAAGCCAAACATCTAAGTGGTTCCTACGACTCTCTAGCGTCTACCCAAGCAGCGACTTGTGCCTTGACTTCATCAGTAGTCAATTCTACGTCATCGTCACCGGGTTCTGCACCCGGTTTTGTAAAAGCGTTAGCACTGTGCAATGCTAAAACCCTAGTCTCTAGCTCTGTCGCTGTAAGAGTGGTTACTGTGTCTGGAATATAGTATTCTCTATCAGCCTCATCTGGTGACCAACCAATAACAGTGTGGTCTGACTTTCCATAGTACCCACCATCTTCTATCCACTCAGGGTTTCTCATACCCCCTGCAGTCATATGCATTTTGTATTCAAGTATCATCTTTTTCCTCCGGTTTTTCTAATCTTAACATATATTCGGGATTCAGAAAATCTGATTTACCAAATATTCTTTCAGCAGTCTTGTCTGCATTCTTATAATACTTATCTGCCATTTGATCCATAAATTCTTCAAGATCGTTTGAATGCGGTAGTATATGGTTTTTTATCTTCTGTGCAGTGACTTGAATATACCCTGACACTTCAGTCATAGCCACCTGTGGGTGAACGCCATACTGTTGCATGTATTCTATAGTCGAGGTTGATACTCTGCCACCATCCATCAAGTTTCGGTACATAAGCTCAAAGCCCCTACGGACATGGTGACGCTTCTCTTCTCTTTCAAAAAGCTCCTCATCCCAGACATCTATGTCCCACTTCTCTTTTATGTTCTCATAGCTATCAATAAGCACTGCTATGTCTTTGATAGAGCCGTTTATCTTATGCTCCATCATTGTAAGCCCATGTCTACCTGCTTTGAGTTTAGCCTCAGAAACAATGTCATCTGCTTCTTCAAGCTCTAGTAGTTCTACACGCTTCTCAGCATGGCTAACCTGCGCTTCCGCAAGTGCCATCTTACGTTTCTCCACCTCTGCTGTAATCTGACGAAGCATACGCATAGGCGAGTGACCGTTGAGCATAGTGAGTGTCATCATAGACAGAGTTGTCGCTGAGTTATTACGATCAAACGCTCTGGTTGCCTGATCTATCTCTGGTAACTTCTCTGCCACCCTTGCAGCAGCTACCTGATTGATATTCTCAGACGCCTCTATAGGTAACGAAAACGTGATTGGCTTCGTTACTACGTTAGTCTTCTTTTTAGTTTTAGTCTTTCCCATTTTTTTCTCCTTTAAGATGCCGCACCTGATGTACCTACCGCTACGGCTAATGCGTTTACAAGATCAGCAAAATCTGCTGCGTTTGCTGCTGTTTGTATTGTGTAAAAGTCCATATTAGTAGTAGCCGAACCGCTAACAGCGCCTCCAAAACTCACACCTCTTGTCGTGTTTGCTACACCTGCAAGAGAGTACTGAGAATTAAATGTTAGATTGCCAAAGTCTACGGCGTTTGCAGCAGTCTGTGTTGTAACATAACACATCTGATTTGTATTATCAGCATTGCCACCATCTCGACCCCCTGAGAAAACCGTTCTTGTAGCGTCTGAGCAACCCGCTGGCATCCCACCGTACAGTACAAGATCTCCAAAGTCTGTAGCGTTACCCGGAGATGAGTAAGTAAAGTAATCTATATTTCTGTCTGAATTTCCTGCAGCATTAGCGAATAATCCTCTAGTCGCATCTCCAACAGTTCCTTGGGTTCCTCTAGCAGGTTCAGCTATTACAGTATCTCCAAAATCAGTGGCGTTTCCTGCACTAGCAACGGTGATGTAATCCATAGTGTTTGTAAAGTAACCACCACCATGCAAACCCCCACTAAAAACTGCCCTTGTTCCATTACTAGTAGCGCCTCTAGGTTGTCTGGCTAAAGTTAAATCTCCAAAATCAGTAGCATTGCCCGGTGATGAGGGTGTGACGTACTGAATAACATTCGTCCTGCCACTTAACCCACTATCGTAACCACCCACAAAAAGACCTCTGGCGGAAGATCCTGTTGACGAAAAATAAGTCGTAGTATTATTAAGAAGGTCACCAAAATCTACAGAATTTCCTGCAGTTGTAATATCAAACCGTTGTATCTCATTATAATGACCTGAAACAGCTCTACCTGAAGCTAAAGCTCGATCACCACTCCAAGCGTTACTGGCGGCAGTTATACCAAGTTCTTTAAATCCACTATCCATATACTTGTATAGCTTATCGTTACCAGTATCCCACCAGTAATCTCCATTGCTAGGAGAGGATGGTTCTGAGCCACTAGCAGTATATCCTTGCTCTACGGAAGCACCGCCCACTTTAAGTTTGTTGGGTAGATCAATGGCATCTGTGGGTTGATCGCCGAATATCTCATCTACCTTAATTGTACTCATGAAGCCGCTCCCGAAGTAGCCCTAACTCCTAAATTTGATCCAGATAAATCTCCAAAATCAGATGCGTTTCCTGCGGTTTGTATTGTCACACGATCTATTACGTTAGTTCGACCACTAGCTGCACCTCCACCACCCCTAACAGCATAAATATCGTCATTAGTGCCAGATGGGGTTTCTACTTGTTCTGTTAGATCTCCAAAGTCGGTAGCGTTACCCGCTGTCTGCGTTGTAACGTAAGAAATAACATTACTCCTATAGGGATTACCAGATGTTTGACCGCCCATAAACAAAGATCTAGTAGCATCACTTGCCCCTGCTAACTTTTGAGTTACTTGCGTCAGGTCGCCAAAGTCCACGGCATTACCTGCACTAGCTGTTGTGATGTATTGAATAGTATTGGTGTTGTTAACACTGCCTCCTGCAATTAAGCCGCGAGTAGCATCAGAAGTCCCTGCCTGACGCCTATCGGCTGTTAACATGTCTCCAAAATCTGCCATGTTCCCTGCAGTATCAATAGTCACAAACTCGATCCTGTTTACTATCGCTGCACTGGTAGCGTAATAACCACCTGCAATGATACCTTTGGTTCCATCAGAAAGAGCAGTCATGCCACTAGATGCTTCTGACATATCACCAAAGTCTGTAGCATTTCCTGTTGTCGCTGTGGTAACGTAATCTATAACATTTTGAAGCCCTGCATTAGCGTAACCGCCACTATAAATAGCCCTAGTTCCGTTAGAACATGTACCTCCATCTGTTCTGCCAACTGTTAAGTCACCAAAGTCTGTAACATTTCCAGTGGTAGCAGGAGCAACGTATTCTATAGTAACTATATTTGTAGCAGCTTCGGTTGTGTATCCGCCCATAAACAATGCCCTAGCACCAAACCAAATCGCGCTACTGGCAGTAGTCCCTAACCAATCTTTCCATTCTCCATCAATATAAACTTTGTATATATTGTTGTCTGTGTCTAACCACGCATCTCCATTCGATGGGCTAGAAGGTTCATTTGCACTTTCTGTATGAGCAAAGCCGCTTATGCCGCTATCAGATCCCGCTACGTTAAAACCGTTGGTAAAGTCAGGCGCACCTGTTCCTGCCCTGTCTGTGATCTTTTCTATGCCGACTACGTCACTCATGATTTCAGTCCTGCTCTAAGTACCCGAACATGCTGTGCCATATTCGGAATTTGTTGTATTCAAATCACCAAAATCAGTGGCATTCGCTGCTGTTGCTATGGTTACTTTTTGTATTGAATTGCCGGGTATGGCACTACTAGCGATAGCCCCACCCGCAATTACCCCAGTAGTGCCGTCAGCACATGTGCCGGGGTTGAGAATACCTGCCATCATATCGCCAAAATCTGTAGCGTTGCCAGTGGTTTGAATGGTTATATAGTCTATAACGTTATTATACCCGCCTCCATAACCACCCATAAGCAACCCTCTAGTAAGACTAGCAATAACTCCACTATTTAGAGCATATCTTGCAACTGTTAAATCTCCAAAATCTGTTACGTTACCTGCTGTCTGTGTTGTAACATACTCCAAATAATTCCTTATTATGTTCTGTGCGCCACTTGGCCCGTAATCCTCTCCTCCTGCAAATACTGTTCGCGTTGCATCTGAGGTTGCTGTTATGTAATCTCTCCAATAAGATAAGTCGCCAAAATTTGTAGCATTCCCCGCAGTTCCAGTGGTTATATAATCTATTGTTCTGCTTTCTGTTCTGTTTCCCGGCGCTCCTGTATTACTCAGTCCACTACCACCTGAGAAAAGAGATCTAGTAGCATCACCTGCACTTGCCAAAAAAGCTCTTGCTTCAGTTAGGTCTCCAAAATCAGTACCATTACCCGCAGTTCCTATTGTAGCATATTGTAGAGTATTTACATAAGTTGACCCATTATAACCGCCCCCAGAAACAGCTCTAGACCCGTTTGAATGACACGCATGATAGTATTGCTCTATGGTCATGTCACCAAAGTCTGTTGCATTGCCCGGAGTTGCTATAGTAACATATTGCATGGTATTATTACTGGCTCCTGAAATGCTTCCACCCATAATAAGCCCTCTAACACCCATAAAAGCAGGGGTAGCGTCTGCAGCTATAGTAAGCTCCTTAAACCCACCATCTATATATCGATATAATTTATCGTTACTGCTGTCCCACCAGAAGTCACCTGTTGAAGGACTACCGGGTTCGCTACCAGACGAAGTGTAACCTTGTATGATACTCAGACCGCCTATCTTGAAGTTATTAGGTAGATTAATGGCGCTGCTTCTGTTTTTTACAGTGTCTACTTTTATTGTACTCATGATGCTGCTCCTGAACTTCCACCATTGTTATAGCTAAGTCCAGTAAGGTCTCCATGATCAACCGCATTACCCGCTGTACCCAATGTAACTCTTTCTATAACATTAATGTTACTTCCTGAACTATTCTGACCGCCCATAAACGTACCATAAGTACCATTACTGGTTGATGAACCACTTAGCTTTTGAGCCGTAAGGTCTCCAAAGTCGGTGGAGTTACCTGTTGTTGCAGGAGTTATAAAATCTATAGTATTATGATAACCTCCCGCATATCCACCCGCAAATAATGTTCTTAATGCTCCTGCACATTCGCCTTTATATCTGGAGTTTGATGTTAGCGCCATGTCTCCAAAATCTGTTGCATTTCCGGGGTTTGCAGTAGTCACATACTGTATAACATTAGTATTACCTGCACCTGCGAATACTGCACGGGTAGCATCACCCCCTGATGATGCATAACTTCCTGCAGCTAGTAGGTCTCCAAAATCAGTAGCATTACCTAGACTTCCTATAGTTACTCTGTCTATTACGTTTGACGGCCCCGGTGGGCTTAAGTTGCTACCTCCTGCAAATATTCCATATGTGCCATCTCCATGACCTCCTAAAGTAGCTCTTGCTGCAGTAAGGTCTCCAAAATCTGCAGCATTTGACGCTGTTGCTGATGCATAATAATCAATACCTTGTTTTTGGTTTGACCCATCATAACCACTAGCCACTAATATTCTACTAGCGTTTGAGGCAGTGCCTACACCATAAACAGAAGTAAGCAAGTCAGCAAAGTCTACAGCATTACCAGAAGTCGTTATATCAAAACGCTCTATCTTATTGGTATAGCTAGTACCGCCTCCCATTGAGAAGCCTCTGTCTCCACCCCAAGTAAAGGGAGAGGCGGAAGTTCCTAGCCAGTCTTTCCATGCATTGTCCATGTAGACTTTATAGATGTCGTTACCACTATCCCACCAAGTGTCTCCGTTGTTAGGGCTTCCGGGTTCACTTGATCCTTCTGTGTGCGTGTGAGGATTTATGCCACTGTCAGAACCTGCAAACTTTACACCAAAGGTAAAATTAGGAGCGCCTGTACCCGCTCTGTCTTTAATCTCAGTTATTCTATCTATTTCACTCATGATGCCGCTCCTGACACTCCGTCTGCGCTACTAAGATAATTAGGTGTTACTAAATCACCAAAGTCCGTAGCATTTGCGGGGGTTCCTATAGTTATTTTGTCTATCCTGTCATCAAGACTGGCTCCCTCACCAGTGGTTATACATCCTGTAGTACCATCTGAACACTGAGATCCAGTTATACCTGCTTGAGTCATATCACCAAAATCGGTAGCGTTAGCCGCAGTTTGTATTGTAATTTTTTGAATTACGTTTGTCTTGGTATAACTTGTTGTTTCATGGTAACCGCCCGAAAAACAACCAATAGTATTATTGCTCACAACACCAACCATAGTATAATAACAACTTGCGGCAATAGTGTCGCCAAAATCTGTAGAGTTACCTGCACTAGCCATAGTTATGTAATCTATTCTGTTTAAACCTGCTGTACCAATGTAACCACCAAAGAAAACTCCTCTAGTTTCATCATTAGTTGAACCTAATCCATTCCCACCTTGTGATAAGTCACCAAAGTCTGTTGCGTTCCCAGTGTTTGCTATCGTTATATATTCTACAATATTTGGCCCTGATTGACTCCAAGTTCCGCTTGTACTTGCAGCACCGTAACCACCTCCGTATATACCTCTAGTGCCATTTCCAACAGCAGCGTGTCTAGCTGTGTAGCAAGTAGAGTCGCCAAAGTCAGTAGCATTTCCTGTAGTAGCGGGTGCAACATAATCCATAACATTAGAGTAATTCGAAGACCAACTACCGCCTCCATTTACTCCATGTTTATGAACAACCCTTGATTGGTTACTCGCAGATGATCCGCCATCGCTTACCGCTGTTAAGTCACCAAAATCAGTGCCGTTTCCGGGGGTTGTGATGGTGATGTACTGTATGGCATTATGTCTGCCTGAGTTGGTTACACCACCTACAAAAAGTCCCCTAATGCCACCCCAAACAGGGGCAGCGGCAGCGGCAGAAGAGTTTAACTCAATCTCCTTAAACTCACTGTCTATATAGACAAAAACTTTGTCGTTAGCGCTGTCCCACCACAAGGCTCCATTTTTAGGGGTGCTTGGCTCCGTACCAGAAGATGTATACGAGTGTGTGTTTAGTGTGCTTATAGCTGCGTTGCTTCCTACAGTTGGAGCGACAGGTAAGTTTGGTTTACCTGATCCTGCTAGGTTGGTTATGTTATCTACTTTTAATTCTGTCATGATGCGGCTCCTGCTGCCCCTACATTTGTATAATATGAGTGACTAGTTGATATAAGATTTCCAAAGTCTGTGGCATTGGCTGCTGTTTGTATAGTTACTTTCTGTATCTTATCATGGTCGCCACTACTACTAGGAAAATCTCCACCACCCATTACTACCCCAAGTGTTCCGTTACTAGTCCCTGCAGGAGAAGCCCTATTAGTATCAAGGTTTCCAAAATCAGTAGCATTCCCTGTAGTTTGTATAGTTATGTACGCCATTTGATCAGTTGCCCAAGGGCTACTTCCTACATATCCCCCTACAAATAAGCCCCTTGTTGCATCCGCTATAACTCCCGTATGCCCTTCGTATACAGCCACTACAAGATTTCCAAAGTCAGTGGCATTTCCTGCTGTTTGTGTTGTAACGTAATCTAGAGTGTCTTTGTAACCCGGCTCACCCGCTCCAAAGACAGAACGAGTTGCATCGTTTGTACTACTTATATAATCTTCGGATACTGTACGGTCACCAAAATCTGTCGCATTTCCTGCTGAAGCTATCGTTATGTAGTCCATAACATTCGATCTATTGCTTCCGTCTTGACCTCCTCCCCAGATACCTCTGGTGGCATCCCCTGCCGCGCCTATTCGCCTTCTAGCTACCGTTAAGTCACCAAAGTCTGTTGCGTTTCCAGTTGATGCAGAGGCCCAATATTGAAGAACGTTTGAAACTGCTGCAGGGCTAGTAACCCTGTACCCCCCGCCAGTAACAATTCTAGAGCCATTTGATACAGCGGCTCCACTATGAACAGCAAACAACAAATCTCCAAAATCTACAGCGTTGCCGCTACCTGCGGAAATATCAAAGTATTGTATGTAGTTGGAAGTCCCGTTACCACCCGCACTAAAACCTCTAGAGCCAAGGTAGGCAGGTGTACCTGCAGGATAATCAGAATTTAAAGATATTTCTTTAAACTCACTGTTTATGTAAACCATTACTTTATTGTTAGAGCTATCCCACCAGATAGCCCCGTTTTTAGGGCTACTTGGTTCTGTTCCTGACGATGTGTAAGAGTAAGTATTTAAAGTGCTTAAAGCAGATCCGCCAGAATGAGTCGGGCTAACAGGAAAATTTGGCTTACCTGTACCCGCTAAATTTACAACTGCGTCTACTTTAATTTCAGGCATTAAACTACAACCCACCTAACTCCTGAAGGGACTGTTACTGTTATACCGTTATTTACTGTTATTGGCCCTGCGCTCATAGCATTGTGACTTGCGCTTATTGAATAGTTAGTTGTCACAGCCTGATCGTTCTCATAGAAAACTTCGTCACTACCGCCGCCTGTAGCTCCACCGCCACTACCCCCTGATATTGTTGAGAAACTAAGAACACCGCTACCATTAGTTACAAGAGCCTGTCCGTTAGTTCCGTCTGCCGTGGGGTGACTGATGCCATCTAAAACAACCTTACCAGATCCGTTAGGTGTAATCGCAATGTTCCTATTGGATGTTGATACTATGCCATGCGTAACGACATCTAAATCGCCACCTAACTGTGGAGAAGTATCTTCAGATATATTACCTAAACCACCAGTAGACATTGTTGTAAAACTAAGATTTCCTGATCCGTCTGTTTTTATAACTTGATTTGCAGACCCGTCTGCTGTTGGATGAGAGAGACCGTCAATAATAACTTTACCAGAACCATTTGGCGTGATTGAGATGTCCCCATTTGCACCGTCAGCGATAGTTACCGTTCCAGAGTTTGTTCCTGAGTTAGTGTTCAGGGTTAAGTCTCCAGTGCCTTGCGTGGTAATCGTTGCATTGGCGTTGTTGTCGCCAACCATCACCGTATCAGCACCTAAGTTAACGTCACCAGTGCCGTGGGGGATAATATCTATGTTAGCATTAGATGTTGAAACGATGTCATTACCGTTTACATCAAGGTTACCACCTAGCTGTGGAGAAGTGTCTTCGACTACATTTGAGTTACCATATGCGGTCTTTACCGTACCGCCCATATTACTATGGTTAGGGCAATAGGTATAAAGGGTATCTGCTACGTCTTGTTCTAACGTAACTTCTACATAAGC
>Ga0163179_10001749_pt1 | contig 15202 bp, 13 predicted proteins | sample AtlANTMetagenome_FD_109643 | JGI IMG/M metagenome (GOLD analysis project Ga0163179, IMG submission 109643) | Marine eukaryotic phytoplankton communities from the Atlantic Ocean - Atlantic ANT 2 Metagenome | ecosystem: Environmental > Aquatic > Marine > Oceanic | place: North Atlantic Ocean...
GGTTTATACTGGTAATTCCATTGATAAATTTGATTTTTCATCAAATCTTGAACCTGACTTTTGGAATAGAGAACATGTTTGGCCAAAGTCTCATGGAGAATTTGATAATGGCGACCCATTTGAAGAGCCTGCTTATACTGATGCTCATAATTTAAAACCTGTAGATAGCAGTATAAATACATTTCGTGGTGAAAAAGATTTTGACAATGGTGGTGAAGTTGTATTAAATGGAAGTGTTGAAACATCTTGTTATTCTACCTCCTCTACTTTTGAACCTAGAGATGAAGTAAAAGGAGACATCGCTAGAATTATTTTATACATGGATTTAAGATATGAAGGTGGTTCAGGAGAGCCTAATTTGGTTGTTGTAGATGGATTAACTACATATCCATATCCTCAAATTGGAGATAAAGCTACTCTTTTAGAGTGGCATACACAAGATCCACCTGATGCATTTGAAAAAAGAAGAAATGATGTGATTTTTAAATGGCAAGGAAATAGAAATCCATTTATTGATTACCCTGAATTTGTAGATTATATTTATTCTGACACCGAGCCAGTAATTAATCCTATACAATTCACAAGTGTATCATTAAATCCTGAAAATATTGAAGGTGGTTCAAGTTTTACAGTTTCAGCAAACATTATAAGCGCAATAAATTGCCCAATTGAAAGTATGACTTTAAATTACGGTAATAGTTGGGGGGATATATCAAATAGTATTACTATGACTATAAATGAAAATGGAGAATACGAATGTCAAGTTCCTGAACAGGTATATAATACAATGTTTTGCTATAGTATAACAGCTACGATTTGTGAAGAAGTCTCTCAAACTTTTTTTGGATCTGAAATTATTCCTCCTTTCCCTTTTGAAGGTCTAATTACACCAATAAATGAAATTCAAGGAGGAACAGAATCTTCTCCATTTGAAGGTCAATTTATAAATACGGCGGGAATTGTAACTGGTTCTTTTGCAAATAGTTTTTATATTCAAAATGGGTCTGAACCTTGGTCAGGGATATATGTATATAGTAGTGCTGGATTACCGCAAATGGGAGATAGTGTAATTGTAGCAGGTGAGGTGAGTGAGTTTTGCTGGGAAGACGGCGCCCTATGTGATGGACCCGGGACAACCGAAATTTATCAACCTGACGATATTTACATTATTAGTAATAATAATCCTATTCCTGAGCCTATATTAGTTACTAGTGGCGACGCTCTACAAGAACAATATGAGGGTGTTCTAATAAAAATGAATGATGTTGAATGTATTTCTAATGCCAATGGATATGGTGTTTGGAATGTAAATGACGGTTCTGGAATTTGTGGAATTCATAATACACCTGACGGATATGAACATAATGAAGAAATAGGTGAAGTATATACCATAACTGGTATTGTTTCTTCCACATTTAATGATTGGAAAGTAGATTTACGTATGCCGTCAGATGTTGAGTCAGGAGCTGACACAACACCACCTTACATCGTAAATCACGAATGCTACGAAGTTGGAGAGAATTACTATATATACTTATTCTTCAATGAAGAAATAGATAACTCTTTTGTGAGTGAATATTATTTTTATGTTAGTGGAGGAGATATTCAAAGTGTTTCTATGGATATGTTTGACCCCACAAAAGTAATTATATCATTGTCTAATATTAATTCATCTAGTTTTATTGTAAATGTTTTTGAAATGTATGATTTAAATGGAAATCTTGCCGAAAATATTTTTTATCAATTTAATTGTAATTTCAATATTAACATTGATGAAGACTATTCTGAATATATTTTATTCTCTAATCCAAGTAATGGATTACTTAACTTAAACTTACAGGATAATTTAAACAATATAAATATTTATGATATTCAAGGTAGATTAGTTTTTTCTAAAGTATTTCCAAAAGGAAAAAATCAAATTAATATAAAAAATCCTGGATTCTATTATTTACAAATTAACGATTTGAACTTTGTGCCAATAATCATAAAATAATTAACTGACAAACTGCATTAAAATTCCACAAAACCAAGCAGCATAAGTTCCAAGGGCATAACCAAGAACTGCTAACAACACTCCAACTGGAGCTAATGATGGATGAAAAGCAGATGCAACTACCGGAGCAGATGCCGCTCCTCCAACATTTGCTTGGCTGCCAACAGCAACAAAGAAGAAAGGAGCCCTAATTAATTTAGCTACTGATAATAATAAAATAACATGAATTAACATCCATATAAAACCTAATACAAATAACCCTGGATTATCTAAAATAGCTAAGGCATCCATCTTCATTCCAATAGTAGCCACCAAAACATATAAAAAAACACTTCCTATAGTCGAGGCTCCTGCACCTTCATATTTTCTAAACTTAGTAAAAGATAAAGCAAGTCCCCCGGTAGTAGCAATAACTATTAACCAAAAAAATGGACTGGTTAAGCTAAATTTTTCTAAATACGGAAAATTATTCTGAATATAAGGGCTTATTATGTCTGAACAAAAATGTGCAAATCCAGTTATTCCAAATCCTATAGCAAGAATCATCATAAAATCTAAAAGAGATGGGATTCTTTGATTCTTCTTTTTATAATTAATTAATTTATTTTTCAAATCTTCAATCGCGGAAGAATCTGCTTTTAGCCATTTATCTACACGTTGATTTATGCCAGCACCAAAAAGTAAAAAGCCCATCCATACATTCGCAACAATCACATCTACCGTAATCATCGAGCTAAATATTTGATCATCTACATTAAACATTTCCTTCATAGCCGCTTGATTAGCACCTCCACCTATCCAACTTCCTGCAACCGTAGTTAAACCTCTCCATAAATCTTCAGGATTGATAGGGACCAAACCAAAATATGATGCAATTAATAAACTAATTGGCCCCCCAATTAAAATACCTACTGTCCCTGTAAGAAACATAATAATGGCTTTTGGGCCAAGATTAATAATACTTTTTAAATCAATACTTAAAGTCAATAAAACTAAACTAGCTGGTAATAAATACCTAGAGGCTACATAATATAAATTTTTAGAAACATCAGGCGAAACTAGGCCTAAACTATTCAATATTGACGGCACAAAATAACAAAGTAATAAACCTGGAACATATGTGAAAAATTTAACTAAAAAATTATTATTACTTTTTTCAGCATAAAATATTCCTGCAAGAATAATAATTAATATACCTAAAACTGGGGCTTCTGTATTAAAAAAATATGTTGATGTATTCATATATATAATATTATAAAATAATTTTTTTTAGTTCTTTAATAAATTTCTCTTTTTGATCAAAATGAACCCAATGATTTGCCTTTTCAATAGTAATTAATTCAGAATTTAAAAAATATTTTTTGATTAATTTATAATCTGAATCTAAAATGTATACGGACTCTCCTCCTCTAATAAAATAACTTAACCCATTCCAAGAAAAATCTAAATAATTAAAACTCATTAATTCTTCTATAGAATTTTCTATAGCCTCTATATTAAAACGGAATTTTAATTTTTCATCCTGCCAAAACAAATTTTTTAATAAAAATTGGATTGTTTGGTTGTCAATCTTCTTATCCTCTAAAATTAATTGCGCTTTTTTTCTAGACTTTAAATGAGCATTATTTATTTCAATCAAAGTAGATATTAATACATTATAATCATTAATGTAATTTTTTGGCCCTATATCAAGAATAATTAATTTTTTTAAACTATTTGGAAAATGAAAAGCAAATACCATTGCTGTTTTCCCTCCCATAGAATGACCTAAAATAATAGGATCCTTTATTTCATGATAATGAATATAATTATATAAATCATTACTCATTAAATCATAATTATGATTGTTGTCATGAAAAGACTTACCATGATTTCTTTGATCTATAATATGAACTTGGAAAAATAAGGATAATTCTTTCGCAATACTATACCAATTATCTAAAGACCCAAACAGCCCATGTAAAATAATTAAAACCTTTTCTTTATTTCCTATGATTTTGGAATTTAAAATCATTTTAAGTTTCTTTTATACATTTGAATAGTATTTTCTAAACCAAAATATAACGCGTCACAAATTAATGCATGCCCAATTGAAACTTCTTTTAAATTTTTAATTTTTGATGAAAAGTAACTTAAATTCTGTAAGTTCAAATCATGACCAGCGTTAATTTCTAAATTAATTTTTTCAGCTAAATTAGCTACTCTAACAAATGGCTCTATTGCTTTTTCCTTATTATTAGAAAAACTTTTTGCGTAACTTTCAGTATATAGCTCCACCCTATCTGTATTTGTATCTTTAGCCGCAAGAATCATTTCATCTACAGTCTCAATAAATATTGAAGTTCTAATACCTTCAATATGAAAGCGCTTAATTACATCTTTTAAAAACTTTTGATTTTTGATTGTATCCCAGCCTGAATTTGATGTTAGAACATTAGGTGAGTCGGGCACTAAAGTAACTTGATCAGGTTTAACTGTTAAAACTAATTTTATAAATTCTTTAGAGGGGTACCCTTCAATGTTAAACTCTGTTTCGACAATATTTTTTAATAATATTACATCTTCTATTCTTACATGCCTTTCATCTGGGCGAGGATGAACAGTTATACCATCTGCTCCAAACCTTTCACAATCCATTGCAAATTGAATCAAATTTGGATTGTTGCCACCTCTGGAGTTTCTTAAAGTTGCTGCTTTATTAATATTAACACTTAATCTACTCATTAGAAAAATTTATATAAGATAAAAATAGTAAGTTTGTTTTAATTATATTATTTATGAACTTAAAAGAATTATTAAAAAATGATATTCCGACAATAAACCAAAATACAACTGGGAATATGGCTCTTTTAATAATGGAAGAGTATAAAACATCACATTTAATTGTACTTTCTGAAGTAGAATTTAAAGGAATCTTAAATCAAGATGCTATTTTAGAAATGGAAGATTTAACAAGCTCCATTAAGTCCATTTTAAATCAAGCAAAAAATATATCTCTAAACACAAATAATCATATTTGTATTGCATTGAAAGCTTTTAGTGAGCATAAAGTTTCAATGATTCCCGTTTTTGAAGAAAATAAATATTTTGGATACATCACTATCGCTGATGTGATTTATAAAATTGGCGAGCCTTATCAGCTCACAGAGATAGGTATTTTAACAATTGAATGTACTTTAGAAGATTATTCTTTATCAGAAATAAGTAGATTAATAGAGGAAAATAAAGGAAAGGTTATAAGTTCTTTTATGCAAATCAATCCAAATTCAAAAAATGTGTTTGTTGACATCATTATCAATCAAAAAAATTTAACTAGAATTATTAAATCACTTAATCGATTTAATTGGAATGTTATAGAAACATATGACACTTCTTTAATTGACAACTTAGATAATCGATTTGATTCTTTTTTGAGATACTTAAATACTTAAAATAACATGAAAATTATTTTATATAGTCAAAAAATAACAAGTGAAAATTCTAATTATATTCAATTATGTATAAACGAGTTATTAAAACACAAAACCAGACTATTTGTTTTAGAAAGTTTGTATAATGATTCGAAAAAGAAAATTAATTTTCCTAATAAAATTCACATTATAAAACAAATCTCCAAAGTACATAAAATTGATTTTTTAATTTGTTTTGGTGGTGATGGCACCATGTTAAAAGCGGCCCATTTAGTGGGAAAATTAAACATTCCTATTACTGGAATTAACACTGGGAGATTGGGCTTTCTCGCAAATATTCCAAAACAAAATATTACTGATTTAATTACTTCTATTTATGAAAAAAAATTTCATATTAGCCCAAGAAGTTTAATTAAAGTTTTCACAAAGCCAAAACTAAAGAAAAGTATATTTCAATTTGCTTTAAATGAGGTTTCTATATATGAAAAAAATCATCTTTCAATGATTAGCATAAACACGTATATAAATAACGAATTTTTAAATACTTATTGGGGCGATGGATTAATTGTATCTACTCCAACTGGATCAACAGCTCATTCATTAAGTTGTGGGGGGCCCATAGTTATGCCAGATTCAAATAATTTTATAATTACACCTATTTCTTCACACAATTTAAATGTTAGACCTCTGGTTTTTTCAGATGATAATATAATTCAGGTTCATTTAGATCAAAGATTCAAATCATTTAATCTGTCCATTGATGGACAAACAGAAAGAATTACAAATAAACACATTGTTTTTATACAAAAAGAAAGTTTTAAAATTAATTTTCTAATAACAGAAAAAAATAATTATTTTGATACTTTGCGGAATAAATTGCTCTGGGGTTTAGACAAAAGAAATACTGAAAGAGACTTATAATTAACAATTCCGTATATTGTATATTATATCTTATTTGATATGTACATATTTAAAAAAATATTATTAGTTTTTTTTCTTTTTACAGCACCATTCTCATTCTCACAAACTGAATTAGGATTGTTTTTAGGAACTTCTATTTTTCACGGTGACATTGGCTACAACTCTTTAAAATTTGGTAATACTGATAGGTTATTTATTAATTCAAGATTAGCAATAGGATTAAATTTTAGAAAAAATATTAATCCAAGAATGGCATTTAATATTTCTTTTAAAAAAGGAGAAATCACATCATATGATAAAGACTCTGAAGATTTTTATATTACACTAAGAAATTTGGATTTTAAATCTAATATTATTGAGCTATCTAGTAATTTTGAATTTAACTTCTCACCATATAAAATTGGATCTAAAAAATTCAACAAATCTGTATATATCTTTACTGGTATTAGTGGATTTAAATTTAACCCAAAAGGTTATTATAATGGGGGTTGGGTAGAATTACAACCATTAGGAACAGAAGGTCAGGGAAGTTTCTTGTACCCAGAAAGAGAAAAATACAACCTATTTTCTATTGGTGTCCCAATAGGACTTGGGTACAAATTCAATTTAAATAATAATTTGGCAATAAATATTGCTTGGTCTTGGACACTAACTAGAACTGATTACATAGATGATGTAAGTTTAGATTATGTAAACCCGAATGTGTTAAGTGAACAAGCCCAAAATTTAGCCAATAAATCTTATTCCGAATTCATGGAAGGTTCTCAAAGAGGAAACTCCGAAAATATGGATAAATTTGGTTTTGTGGGGCTTACTATCGTATATAAAATTCCTAAAAAAACTTTCTGCTCTCAGATTAATTATTGATGACTTTATTTTCTAAAATTGATTCTAATAATATACCAAAACATATATGTGTTATTATGGATGGAAATGGGCGTTGGGCTAAAATACTAGGAAAAGAGCGAACTTTTGGTCATCAAAAAGGAATTAATTCAGTAAAAAAAATTTTAGAAGAATGTTTAAAATTAGGAGTAAAATATTTAACCTTATTTGCTTTTTCAAAAGAAAATTGGGAAAGACCAAAATATGAGGTAAAAATGATTATGAAGTTATTAGAAAAATCTGTTCTAAAATATAAAGAGACATTAATTGAAAATGGCGTGCAACTAAATACAATTGGTGACTTAAATGATTTACCGGAGAATACTAAAGAAGCTATTAAAATAATTTCAGATTTAACAAATAAGAATAAAAAAATAACGTTAACTATTGCATTAAGTTATAGTTCCAGATGGGAAATAACAAATTCAGTAAAAAAAATAATTACTGATTATGAAAATAATAAATTTAATATTAAAAATATAAATGAAGAAACCGTAAATACTTACCTTTGCACAAACACTCTACCTTATCCAGATCTTTTAATTAGAACGGGTGGAGAAAAAAGAATAAGTAATTTTCTTTTATGGCAATTAGCTTATGCTGAATTGTATTTTTGTGATACTAACTGGCCAGATTTTGAGAAAGAGGATTTTTATAAGTCTATTTTAGAGTATCAAAAACGTGAAAGAAGATTTGGAAAAATTGATTAAGATGAGAAGCTTTTATTTAAATATATATTTTCTGTTAACACTCACAGCGCAATCTGTTTTATTTAGTCAAGTAAATACTACCGCGCAAACTCAATATATGATTGGAGGAATTACTTTTTCTGGAAATTCCACTTTAGAAAACAATACTATTTTATCCTTAATTAATCTAAATGTTGGAGATAATATTTTTGTACCTGGTGAAGAAATAAAAAATGGATTAAAAACACTTTGGGACCAAAATTTATTTTCTGATATTCAAATATTTCAAACAAAAACAGAGGAAAGTATAATTTTTTTAGAAATATATTTAGAGGAGCTTCCCAAATTAGAAAAATTTCAATTTAAAGGTTTGAAAAAATCTGAAATTGATAAACTGAGAGATGAACTAAATTTGGTTAAAGGAATCTCGATAGGAAAACAAATCACAAAACAAACAAAAAATCATATAGTAAAACATTTTCGTCAAAAAGGATACTTTAATGTAGAATGTGAAATTTTAGAAGAATTTAATCAAACTTTAAATTCATCAACATTAATCATAGATGTTAAAAAGAATGATCGAGTAAAAATAAAAGAGATAGTTTTTAATGATGATGGAAATTCATTTAAAGTAGGGAAATTAAAACGACAATTAAAAAATACTAAAGAAAAAGGCTTAAAAAACATATTTAGTTCTTCGAAATTTATTGAACAAGATTTTAAAGAAGATTTACAAAGCCTAATTGCAATGTATCGAGAAAATGGATTTAGAGATGCTCAAATAATTAATCATTCTGTTTCTGTTAATGAAAAAAACGAAATAATTTTAACTATTGATGTTTCCGAAGGTGAAAAATATTTTTTTGGTGATATAAAATGGATTGGGAACTCAAAATATAACTCTGACAAGTTAAATGAATTATTATCTATAAAATCTAATGACATATTTGATCAAACGTTATTAGAAGAAAGATTATATATGAGTCGAAATGGAAATGATATTAGCTCACTATATATGGATGATGGGTATCTTTTTTTTCAAGCAAACCCTATAGAGGTTGGTATAGATGGTCAAAAAATTAATTTGGAAATTAGAGTTAATGAGGGTAAAAGAGCTATTGTAAATAATGTAACTGTTTCTGGAAACACTAAAGTCAAAGACCATGTTATTATGAGGGAAGTCCGATCTTTACCTGGCTCTATGTTTAAAAGGTCTGACATTATTAGAACACAAGAAGAGTTTAATCGTTTAGGATACTTTAACCCAGAATCACTTGGGGTTAACCCTGTTCCTAATCCAGAAACTGGAACAGTTGACATTGAATATAGTGTTGAATCAAAATCATCTGATCAATTAGAGCTTCAAGGAGGTTGGGGAAATGGGATGGTTGTGGGCGCTTTTTCAGTAGTCTTTAATAATTTCTCAACTAAAAATCTATTTAAAAAAGGTGGCTGGAACCCAATGCCTCATGGAGATGGTCAAAAGATTAGATTAAGAGCAGCATCTAATGGAACATATTATCAGAATTACAGCTTGTCTTTTGAAGAACCATGGATGGGGGGGAGGAAACCTAATAGTTTTTCTATATCACTATGGAAGACAATTCAGTCATTTTCTGAAGGATCTAAAATGGACATTTCTGGTTTAAGTGTTGGGTTTGGCAAAAGACTGAATTGGCCTGATGATTATTTTACAATTACCCATTCTATGAATTTCCAAAGATATAATCTTGAAGATTATCAAACTAGTTTATTTGATTTTAGTGATGGCTTTTCAAATAATATAAATTATGCAACAACATTTTCTAGAAATTCTATTTTCAATCCTATTTACCCAAGAAGTGGGTCTAAATTTACTATATACTTTGAATTAACCCCTCCATACTCTTTATTTAGAGAAGCAGGTTATTATGAGAATCTTACTGATGACCAAGAAAGATATAAATTTTTAGAATATAATAAATTCAAATTTGATGGAACTTGGTATAATGCATTAATCGGGGATTTAGTTATCCGAACTCATTTTGAATTAGGGTTTCTAGGAACCTATAATCAATCTGTTGGACTTCCTCCTTTTGAAAGATTTTTTGTCGGAGGTGATGGTTTAAGTGGGTATTCTATAGATGGTCGTGAAATTATAGCACTTAGGGGATATCCTAATGGATCTTTAAGTTCAGACTCAGGAGATGCTCTTTATAATAAGTATAACATAGAATTGCGATACCCTATTTCTTTAAATCCAAATTCAACTATTTATGGTCTTTTATTTACAGAGGCTGGTAATTCATGGTCAAATTATAATAATTTTAATCCTTTTGAACTAAAAAAATCTGCAGGAGTAGGCATTCGTATTTTTATGCCTATGTTTGGATTATTAGGTTTAGATTTTGCTCATGGTTTTGACAATTTAACTAATTCAACAATTAAAAGTGGATGGCAAACACATTTTATTATTGGTCAACAATTTTAATTGTTTAAATTTGCTATGTTTTTAAAATTAATATTTTGTTTATGATGAAAAGAAGTTTGTTAATAATTACATTATTTATAATCAATTTTGCATTTTCTCAAAAAGTAGCTTATGTAGATTCAAAATATATTTTAAGTAATATTCCTGAATTTACAACAGCTCAAGAAGAAATTGAGGAGTTATCTAAAAAATGGGAAGAGGAAATTCAAAATTTATATTTAGATGTTGAAAAAATGTATAAAAGTTATCAAACTGAAAAATACCTTCTTCCTGAAAAGGACAAAAAAGTAATGGAAGAAAATATCATAGCAAAAGAAAAAGAAGTGCGAGAATACCAAAAAAGTTTATTTGGGCCAAACGGAAAACTATATGAAAAACAGCGAGAAAAAATTGAGCCCATTCAAGAAATTATTTATACTGCTATTCAAGAATATGCAGAAAAAAATAGATATGAAATTATTTTTGATAAATCTTCGGAATTAATCATGTTGTATTCAAGTGAAGATTTAGACATAAGTAATGATATTTTAGATCAACTAGGTTATAATTATTAAAATTTTAAATATGAAAAAATTATTTTTAAGTTCACTATTTTGTTTGTTTTCAATATGCATTTTTGCTCAAACTAAAATAGGACATGTCAACTCTCAAGAAATTATGTCAAACATGCCTGATATAAAAGTAATAGAAGGTAAAATACAAACAGAATCCAAAAAAATGGATGCAAATTATGCAACAATGGCGCAAGAAGCACAAAAAGCAGCTCAAGAATTTACAGAAGCACAAAACACCAAAGGTATTTCAGATTCAGAATTACAAGCAAAGTATAAAGCTGCTCTTGATTTAGATCAAAGAACACAAGAATATGTGCAAAATGCTCAAAGAGAATTACAAACTCTACAAAATAATTTACTTGCACCAGTTGTTGAAAAAGTACAAAAGGCAATCAATGAAGTTGCGAAAAATGGCAAATTTAGTTACATCCTTGATACAGGTACTGGATTTAATGTTGTACTTTATAATGAGGGGCCAAATTCCCATGATATTACTGATGATGTTAAAAAGAAATTAAACTTATAATTTTTGAAATCCGATTTGCCTATAGGAATTTTTGATTCCGGTATTGGAGGACTGACAGTAGCAAGAGAAATTATTGATTTAATGCCTAATGAAAAGGTCATTTATTTTGGTGACACTCTTCATCTTCCTTATGGTGAAAAATCTAAAGAAAAAGTAATTAATTATTGTTCTAATATTTGTGATTTTTTATTAAATAAAAAATGCAAAGTGATTGTAGCGGCCTGCAACACCGCCTCATCTATAGCAATAAAAAATATTAAACAAAAAGTTGGAAAAGAGTGTATTATATTTAATGTCATTGACCCCGTGATTGAACATCTTAAAAGTTTAAAAATAAAAAAAATTGGAATAATCGGAACAAATGCAACTATCAACTCCCACGTTTATGAAAAAAAAATAACTGAAATAAAATCAGAAATTTCTGTCTTTTCATTAGCAACACCACTTTTAGCACCTATGATTGAATCTGGATTTCATGACGCTTCAATTAAGAAAAAAATTATTGCTACTTATTTAAATCATGAAAATTTAAAAAATATAGAAACATTAATTTTGGGATGTACTCATTACCCATTGATTGAACTTGAAATTAATGAATTTTATAAAAATAAAATCCCTGTTCTTAGCTCTCTAAATTCTATTGGCTTATATATTCGAAAAAAACTTGAAAAAAATAACCTGTTAAATAAAACACAAAATGTTAAAAGCCATGAGTTTTTTGTTTCTGACTGTACTACAAGTTTTCAAAAAAGCGCCAAGTCATTTTTTAATAATGATATTAATTTAAAAGAAATACACATTTTCAATGAAAAATAAAATATATACTATTTATTCTGAATATACACCTAACCCTGATGTAATGAAATTTGTTTCAAATCATATTCTTTCAAAAAAAATGATTGAATTTGAACTAACTCCTAATATAAAGGAATACCCGTTAATTTATGAGTTATTTCTGTTTCCATTTGTGAAAAATGTTTTTTTAGGAATGAACTTTATTTCTATTGAAAAAGATCCTAAAATAAATTGGGATGATATTTCATTTGAAATCAGAAATTTAATTCAAGAAAAATTGAACTCAGGTGTGTTAATTTCTACAAATCTAAAATCTAATGAAAATCAAAATTTAAAAGTTGAAATAAATAGAAAACGAACAAAAAAAGAAATTTTAATAGAAGAAATTTTTGAAAATGAAATAAGGCCCTATGTCATGCAAGATGGTGGTGATATTTCTTTAATTTCTTATGAAAAGGGTGTTGTAAAAGTTTTACTTCAAGGGGCTTGTAATGGTTGTCCCTCTGCTACATTTACTTTAAAACAGGGGATAGAAGAAAAACTAAAAAAAATAATGGGTGAAGAAATATTAAAAGTGATTCCTGTTAATTAAATGATAATTAGAGTAGCCAAATAATTAAATAAAAAACTGGACATATTTATTTTTTTAAAGTATCTTCATTAATACAAATTTTAAAGCTTACTCTACTACAAAATGAAAAAAATCAATAGTGCTTTCATATCTGTTTTTAATAAAGAAAACCTAAAGCCTTTAGTCTCAACTTTAAATAACTTAAATATCAAATTATATTCCTCTGGTGGAACAAAATTAGAATTAGAAAAACTAGAATGCACAGTTACCTCCGTGGAAGAAATCACTGAATACCCATCAATATTAGGTGGTCGCGTAAAAACACTACATCCAAAAATTTTTGGAGGCATCTTAAATCGTCGAAATAATGAATCGGATTTACAGGATGTGAAAAAATATCAAATTCCTAATTTTGATTTAGTAATAGTAGATTTATATCCATTTGAAGAAACCGTAAAGAATAATGCTAGTGAACATGAAATTATCGAAAAAATAGATATTGGAGGAATCTCGCTTATAAGAGCTGGGGCAAAAAATTTTAATAATGTTTTAATCGTTCCTTCAAAGGAATTAATTCCAAAATGTATTGAAATACTTGAAAAAAATAATGGGAAAACATTATTAGAAGACAGATTGTTTTTTGCAAAAAAAGCATTTGAAATATCATCAAATTACGACACAAATATTTTTAATTGGTTTGAAAATTCTAACTCTGATCGATTGAAAATTTCTATTTCTGAGTCAAAAAAACTACGATATGGGGAAAACCCTCATCAAAAAGGAGTTTATTATGGAAAATTAAATGAATTCTTCTCACAATTAAATGGAAAAGAAATTTCTTATAATAATTTATTAGACATAGATGCTGCAATTAATTTAATTAATGATTGTAAAGAGCCAACATTTGCTATTTTAAAACATAATAACGCATGTGGAATTGCAATAGATAATGATGTTTTTAAGGCATGGGAAAAAGCATTAGCAGGAGATCCTATTTCTGCATTTGGGGGAGTTTTAATAACTAATCAGAAAATTGATATAAAAACTGCTCAAAGTATAAATAAATTATTTTTTGAAATTATAATCGCTCCTAATTATAGGCCTAATACATTAGAAATTTTAAAATCAAAGAAAAATAGAATTATTTTAGAATTAAATAATAACCATCTGAATACTAATATTCAATATAGATCTATTTTAAATGGAATTTTAGCTCAAGAGAAAGATATTTTGATAGATTCTAAGGAAAATTTGGAGAAAATAACTAAATTAAAACCTTCCAAATCTCAAGTTGAAGATTTATTGTTTGCTAGCACAATTTGTAAACACACAAAATCTAATGCTATAGTTTTGGTGAAAAATAAACAACTAATTGGAATAGGTTGTGGTCAAACATCTAGAATAGATGCCCTAAAACAAGCTGTTAAAAAGGCAAAAAATTTTCAATTTGATTTGAAAAATAGTGTTATGGCATCTGATGCTTTTTTTCCATTTCCAGATTGTATTGAAATTGCAGCTCAAGAAAATATTTCTGCTGTTATTCAGCCTGGAGGATCAATTAACGACCATCTTTCGATTGAGTGTTGTAATAAAAATAATATTAGTATGGTTTTAACGAAAACCAGACATTTTAAACATTAGAAAAATTATTTACTATGGGTATACTTGATTTTATGAACCTTACAGAAGATATTGCAATTGATTTAGGAACTGCTAACACCTTGATTATACATAATGATAAAGTGGTTGTAAATGAACCATCTATTGTTGCAATGGAGACCAAAACTGGGAAATTCATTGAAGTAGGGAATAAGGCGCAACAAATGCATGGAAAAGCACATAAGGGAATTGAAACAACAAGACCTTTAAAAGATGGTGTGATTGCAGATTTTGATGCTGCAGAATCAATGATAAGAGAGTTTATTAAAAAAATACCTGCTCTAAAAAGGCGAATATTTTCTCCTGCTTTGAGAATGGTAATCTGTATACCGTCTGGAATCACAGAGGTAGAAAAACGTGCTGTCAGAGATTCAGCTGAACATTCTGGTGCAAAAGAAGTTTATTTAATTCATGAGCCAATGGCTGCTGCAATTGGTATTGGTATTGATGTACAAGAACCTAAAGGTAATATGGTTATTGATATTGGAGGTGGAACTACTGAAATTGCTGTAATTTCTTTAGGCGGCATTGTGTGTGATAAATCAGTAAAAGTAGCCGGAGATATTTTCACATCTGATATAAAATTTTACATGCGAACACATCATAATTTAGTAGTTGGTGATCGTTCAGCTGAAGAAATTAAAATTCAGTGTGGGGCCGCAACATCCGAATTAGAAAACCCACCAGAGGATTGGCCTGTACAAGGAAGAGATTTAACTACAGGAA
>Ga0163179_10001750_pt1 | contig 15199 bp, 12 predicted proteins | sample AtlANTMetagenome_FD_109643 | JGI IMG/M metagenome (GOLD analysis project Ga0163179, IMG submission 109643) | Marine eukaryotic phytoplankton communities from the Atlantic Ocean - Atlantic ANT 2 Metagenome | ecosystem: Environmental > Aquatic > Marine > Oceanic | place: North Atlantic Ocean...
AACCTACTTGCGTGCTCCTTCAACCTCCGCAAGATCAGTCGACATATCCTCGAGGAGAAGGGCGCTACATTCACCACGGTCGACCAGGACTTGTTGTGGACGGACGATCTCGATTTTCATCCAACCGATGTTCTCGAGGATGCTGATGGAAGCTTGATCGTCATTGATACAGGGGGCTGGTACAAACTGTGTTGTCCGACGTCTCAGCTCGAAAAGCCTGATGTGCTGGGAGCGATCTATCGACTCTCTCCGGCGAAATCTCGCGCTCCTCAGGATCCTCGTGGAAATCTGATTCCGTGGGAAACATTGAAGGCTACTGAACTCGCCCAATTACTGGGGGATGAACGACATGTCGTAAGACAGCGTGCGCGCGATCGATTGGTGAAGGCCGAAGCGGTTGAGCCGCTACGAAGATTGATTCAAGAGAGCGATGATGCAGGCACGCGTCGAGCTGCGGTTTGGACATGTATTCAGATTGCTACAGATGAAGCTCGCGCAGGCGTTCGCCTCGCGTTGACTGACAAAAATTCTCAGGTGCGACAGGCTGCTGCTCATGGTGCCAGCGTCTGGCGAGATCCGTTCGCCTTCGCCCCACTATTAGACTTGCTCGCGGATCCGAATCGAGCCAATCAGCGGGTGGCTGCCGAAGCGATTGGTCGGCTCGAGAATCCCGAAGGTTCGCCACATTTGCTCGCCGCTCTCGAAACGGTCGAAGACCCGACGGTTGAGCACTCTTTGATCTATGCGTTAATTGAGATTCATGCGTCGAGCGGACTCCAGGATGATTCCCCGCTGATGGAAGCCTTAAGCGATCCCGATCCCCGAGTGCGAAGAGGGGCGATGATTGCCGTAGATCAAATGAACAAGGATGAATTGGCGAAAGTGACTGTTTTCGAGGCGTTCGATGATGACGATCCACGCCTGAGGGATGCCGCCGTCTGGATTGCTCGACAACATGCTGATTGGGGAAAAGAGATTGTCGACCACATTCGACCACGTATCGGGACGGCGGACGAAGCAGATTCATCCTCCGCTCAATTAATTGCTCTGCTATCTACTTTTATTGCTGACCCTACGGTCCAGCAGGCGATGGCCGAGCTCGTCGTCGAGAAACGAGCTTTGTCAGCAACTCGCAAGACGATACTAGCCACCATGGCCAATAGCCGCCTGGGAACCTTGCCACCAAGTTGGCTCGAAAGTTTGCGGCTGTTGCTGGTGCAATCCGACTCGGAGATGGTCGAGCAAGCACTGCTCGCCGTACGTCAGGGCAATCTGGCAAAGACCGCCCCCAAGTCGTTGACTCAATTAATCGATGCCATGGCCAACGATCGAAATGTCGATAAACCGTTGAGAACTCTGGCAGCCGCAACGATTCCCGGCGGGATGGGGGCGATGCCAGACGAACTGTTTACCGTTGTGAAGTCCGAACTTTCCGTCGATGTCGACATCGATCGGAGGCTTAATGCGATTGATGCGTTGGTGAATAGTCAGTTAAACGAATCGCAGCGGCGAATGCTATTAACTGAGGTCCGCCGGATCGGACCAATGGAACTCGGGCCATTGCTCAACGTCTATCAACAGGCCGAAACGACCGACGAAGGTCTCCTCTTGATCGATGCGTTGAGAGAGTCCAGGTCGGCAGCGGCATTGCCTGCTCCGGTGGTTGTGGCGAGTGTTGCACATTTGAGTGCTGAGGTGCGTGAGCAAGCTAATGAATTGTTGAAAGAGTATCAGGTCGATAACGAAGCACAGCAACGGAAGTTACAGGAACTATTGGAGTCGTTGCCCGAGGGCGACGTGCGGAGAGGGCAACAAGTTTTCAACAGTGCGAAAACATCCTGCATTGCCTGTCACTCGATGGGATATCTCGGGGGAAAGGCGGGACCCGATTTGACGCGAATCGGAAAAATTCGCTCTCGAAAGGATCTGCTCGAATCCATTGTGTTTCCTAATGCCAGCTTTGTGCGAAGCTATGAGCCAATTGTGGTGACGACCACCACCGGTCGCACCGTGACAGGCATTCCCACGGAAAACGACTCCTCGGGAATTACCCTCATCGACACGCAAAGACGTTCGTTCTTGATTCCCAGATCGGACATCGAAGAGGTGTTGCCTGGGAAGCAATCGATTATGCCTAGCGGGCTTGATCAGCAGCTAACCGAGCAAGAGTTGTCGGATCTAATTAGCTTTCTTCAGGCTTCTCAGTAATTGACCCCGCTCCAGGGGGGGTTGGAAACAATCGCCGATCGAGGGCGCAACTTCTGTCTGATTGAATTAGAATCAGACTCAGATGATTTATTAGATGACCAGCCCCTTGGATGAAGGATGGACGGCAATGACTCGTGCTCAAACAAAGGCTTCACGAAGAAACTTTTTGAAAACCTCGGCATGGGTCGCGACGACGATTGGACTGCCGACGATTGTTCCCGCATCCGTGATGGGGCTCGAGAACAAGCCCGCTCCGAGCAATCGAATTGCGATGGGGTTCATCGGGACCGGCGGTAAGGGGCAACACAACATGCGTGGCTTTCTTGGCTTTAACGATTGCCAAGTCACGAGCGTCTGTGATGTGGAGCAGGGACGCATGCAAACGGCAAAAGCTGCCGTCGACAAGCACTACAACAACGCCGACTGTCGCGTGTTTAATGACTTTCGTGAGATAGCGACTCTTGGTGATCTCGATGCTATTTGCGTATCGACCCCGGATCACTGGCACGCTTTAGCGAGTGTCGCGGCATTGAATGCAGGAAAAGATGTCTATTGTGAAAAACCCTTGGCGAATTCGGTCGCTGAAGGTCGGGCGATCTGTCGAGCTGCAGCGCTAAACGATCGTATTGTACAGACGGGCAGCCATGAGCGTTCTGGTGCTGGACGCCGTCACGCCTGCGAACTGGTTCGCAATGGACGGATTGGTAATCTGCATACGATAAGAATTAATCTTCCGACCACGGATGCCCATCACCTTGATGTGAAGAAGTGGCAGCAGCCGCAACCCGAGATGCCAGTCCCAGAAGGATTGGATTGGGATATGTGGTTGGGACATACTCCCAATGCACCTTATACCGAAAAGCGATGTCACTTCTGGTGGCGTTTTATTTTGGCCTATGGCGGTGGCGAGATGACCGATCGCGGAGCCCATGTTATCGATCTCGCACAATTGGCCGCAGGTAAAGATCACACTGGACCGGTTGAGTGCATTGCGAATGGTACCGCGAACGCTTCTGGTATCTTTGATGCCTACATGGACTATGTGTTCGTCAATATTTACGACGATGGATTAAAGATGATTGGTGCCACGAAGGGGCCCCGCGGCGTGAAGTTTGAGGGAGACGAAGGTTGGATCTTTATTCACGTACACGGTCAAAAGGTAGAGGCGAGTGACCCGCGGATTCTCGAGTCGAAAATTGGAAATCGCGAGATTCAGTTGGGACGGAGCCCTGGCCACCATCGGGATTTTGCTGATTGCGTGAAAAGCCGGAAGGATACGATGGCAACTGCCGAAATCGGGCATCGCACAGGAACAATCTGCCATCTCAACAATATCTCGATGAAGCTTCGTCGGCCGATTCAATGGGATCCGGTGAACGAAGTCGTCATTAATGATGATGAGGCGAACGCATTGCTAGGACCGGCGATGCGAGAACCCTGGTCGATTTAGCGTCTCAAAAGCTTCTTTTGCCATGGCTTGAGTCTCCGTAAAGAGACTAATGGATGCATATTCAGATTGTTACTCCGGCCGCTCTCGGATCGCGGATGGGAAACCGGATCACCGCGGTGCGTTGGGCACGGATCCTCAAGCAACTTGGCCATCATGTCCAGATCGGTAATCGCTACGATGGACAGGCTGCGGATGTGTTGATCGGGTTGCATGCCCGTAAGAGCGCTTCGTCGGTTCGGTCTTTTTGCGACCGCTATCCGGAGCGACCCTGTGTCGTTGCCTTGACCGGGACGGATCTCTACGGAGATTTACAGCGATCCACGTCAGCTCAGGATAGTTTGAAACTTGCGAGCCGATTGGTCTTGTTGCAACCTGCGGGGGTCCAGGAAATACCGATTGCGTTGCGTGGGCGTTGTCGTGTCATCTTTCAATCGGCAATCGGAATTCGAAAAGTGCAGCCTCTGCGGCGGAGCTTCGAAGTTGTTGTGGCGGGCCATTTACGGCCTGTGAAGGATCCCTTTCGAACTGCCTACGCTGTCCGTCAACTGCCTGCTTCCTCGCTCATTAAGGTGACTCATGTCGGAGCCGCTCTGTCGACTCGCATGCGGGAAATGGCGGAAGCTGAAATGGAACGCAACTCGCGGTATCGCTGGCTTGGTGAGCAAACTCATGGACGCACTCGGCGACTCATTGCACGAGCAAGTCTGTTGGTGTTGAGTTCCCGTATGGAGGGTGGAGCGAGTGTGATTGCGGAGGCACTCGTAAATGGGACGCCCGTGATCGCGTCTGATGTTTCGGGGAATCGAGGAATGTTGGGGGATCGTTACCCTGCCCTTTATCCGCTTGCAGACGCGCGTGCGCTACGTCAGTTGCTCGTTAGATTCGAAACGGATCGAGAGTTTGCGCGGGAGATCAGGCGGTGGTGCCGTGATCTAGCACCGCAACATGCTCTCAGCCATGAAGTGCGTTGTTGGAAGACGCTTCTTGCGGAGATCAATTGATGGTCGCGACCGTTTCCAGCGCATCGACATTCATGGTCGGTTGAATCGAAACGAGTTGCGTATTGACTCCGTCGTTCATTTCAACTTGCGGATCAGCCGTCTCGCAGCCATTGGTGTAACGCAGCACGAGTGCTGCGGCTGTTTCTAGAACCTCTTCGTTCTGATACCCCGTGCCAATGACAAGGACTCGTGGTCCGGGAAATCCTTGAGGTGTAAGCAATGTGGTCGACGGTTGGTGTTCCGCTTCATGCATATGGCGAAGCGATTCGTTATCCGACTCGTTTCGGCCGACAACGATCTTGGTGTTGCTGTCGAAGCGGAAGTGCCGGCCGTATTTGAGCAGGTCGAAACTCCAGAGATCGTTTTGATCTGTGTGTTTGAAGAGATCAAACACCTTGCGACTAAAACGGGGTTCAGTCAGGGCACAGCCCGTCGACGGTGCTGGAATGCTTTGCAGGCCGAGTTGCTTGGCGAGCTCGATGAGACCTTTGCGACTACGGCCGAAAAAGTCATAAAGTTTCTCGCGGTCGACCCAGCCCTCGCGTTCTGGCAAGGTGGGTGGCAGCAGCTTGGCAGAAAGTGGCCGCAGAAGACGGTCATCCAAGTCGGAATGGTGGGAAATGATCTCGAGATCACGCTTCTTCTGACTCTTGGGTCGCTGACCAACGACCTCGCCGCTCACCATGAAATCCGCGCCAAACTGCTCCATGTACTTGGCGGCTTTACGAAACATGTAGACGCGGCAGTCGACACACGGATTCGCTCCACGACCATAGCCAAACGAAGGCTTTTCGATCAGATCGAGATAATCTTCTTCCTGCCCCACAACGGTGAGAGTGATATCCAGTTCATGCGCCGCCTGCCCTGCCTGGTCCTGGCAGCAAGTGAAGATCGTTTTGAAGTTAACTCCCTCAACCTCAATGCCCTGCTCCTGCATCAAGCGTATGGCAAGCATGCTGTCGAGCCCACCCGAGAGCAACGCGATACAACGTCTTGGCATGGATCAATTACTCCTGCGACACGCGGTCATAAACACGCGGTCACAAAATTAGGAAATCCGCTTGTTCAGATTCACCGTTTATTCGGTTTCATTGAACGGCAGTGCATCTCCGTTGAGTCCGGCGAGAGCGTTTGCGGCAGCACGCTGTTCCGCGGTCTTTTTGTTTTCACCCCAGGCGGGGTGAAAAGTGCGCTCATTGAAACGAGCTGCGACGCAAAAACGCTTGTCGTGATCAGGGCCTCGCGATTCCATTAAGTCATAGGTCGGTGTTGTTCCGAAATCTCGCTGCACGACTTGTTGCAACAACGACTTGTAATTGTCGTCGCTCGCCCCCGATGCCGCTAGTTCAATTTCTTCCCGAATGACTCGCCGTACAAACGTTTTGGCCGGCTCGTTACCGCCGTCAATATGGATCGCTGCCACCAGAGACTCGAAGACGTCGGCCAGCAGTGAACGAGGAACGGGCTGCTCGGTAGAGATTCCCTTGCCCACGATTAAGAGAGGTTCCAGGCCCAGGTTCTGGCTCAGCTTTGCACATGTTTGGCGGCTGACGACCACCGATTTTATACGGGTCAGCTGCCCTTCTAGATAATCTGGGAATTGCTCGAATAGCATTTCACAGACGACATAGCCGAGAATTGCATCGCCTAAGAACTCGAGGCGTTCATTGGATGCGAGACGGTGTTGGGCTCCCGAAGCGTGCGTTAATGCTGAGCGGAGTAACGACTGGTCCTGGAAGCAGTAGCCGATTCTTTCTTCGCACAGGGATAGCCGAGACGCGATGTCGGATGATGTAACGGCTTCAGGATCCATAAGGTCTCTCAATGATTTTGGCCAAATTGATAAACATTGGGCCTAATGAAAATCTAAAACGAAAGATGCCATTATGCCACCCTAAATTGCCGGATTTCCATGCCGTCAAGCTTTCCTTGCATTCCGGAGCGATTCTGCGAGTGGAGGCAGTCGTGTCGTCTGCGCGCTTGACCTTGAATGGGTAACCACGAAGAATTCATGGTCGTACCTGTTGGCCCTTCGGCAAGTTGCAGTCGGGTAAGACCTTTTGACGGGAAAAGGTCGAACACCCTAGGGCTGGCAGGAATATCTCAAAATGGGTTCTGGTACATGTGTCGAATTCCGCGAATTGCGTTGGGAACAATCCAGAAAAAAATCGATCTACAGCCTCTTCTCGCGGCTCTGCTCAAGGCTTTGGATCGTGCCGATCGAATCGCTCAACTCTTTTCTTCGCAATCGTGTTTCAGGGGTGCGGAGTCATTTTCGCGATGTGGTGGAATGCGACAACGATACTTGGACAGCTGGCTAATGAGTCCGGCCATGTGTCGGCAGAGCTTCTGTCTCGGCGCCAGGGGCTGCGATCTCTCGCTTGTCTTTGGTCAATTCGCGACCGAATTCGAATCGGAATTGCCAGGGGGGAGTCTGGAGCAACTCTGTGAGTGGCTCGAGCTTCCGCGGATTATTGTTTTGGATGTGGGCGAAAGTCGCCACTGCTACTTACCAAAAATCCCTGAGATGGCTTGCGGTGTGATCCTTCTGGGAGTCCGCTCGATTGAAGATCGAGTCTACTGGCAGACCTACCTTGAATCGCATTTCGGAGTTCGTTTGATTGGTGCGCTCGCGGCCACGGCTGCAGAATTGTCGGCTTGGCAGCAGGAAACCGAACGAGACGGTCAGAATCGATGGGTTGAACCCTTCGCGGATCAGATGACAACCCGGCTCAATTGGAATCTTTTGTCTGAAATTGCGACTAATGTGGAACCCGTAGAACGGGCTGATGACGAATGGACATTCCTCGAGCGATCGTCGAGTGTGAATGTTGCGATTGCCTACGACGACGCCTTCAATTGTTATTTTCCAGATACTCTCGAGCTTCTTGAAATGCAGGGGGCCCGGTTGCATGACTTTTCCCCGCTCAGAGGTGACAGTCTGCCCGCCCCGTGCGACCTAGTGCTGGTAGGATGCGGGCAACCGGAACGCTTTGCCGCGAAACTTTCAGGCAACTATTGCATGAAGCAGGCATTGCATGAGCATGTCAGTCGTGGCGGACGTCTCTACGCGGAAGGTGGTGGACTCGCTTATGCTTGCCAGAGTCTGGAGTGTGAGGCTGGGCAGTTTCCGATGGCCGGCTTGTTGCCAGCGAAGTCCCGTTGGCAGACGGGTGAAAGTCATCCGGTGGAAATTCGGCTCGATAGGGCCAATTGGTTGGCTGACATTCAGTCGTCGATCCTGGGTTATCGGAGCACTTCCTGGGCGATCGAGCCCCAAATGGGGCTCCAGTATTATTGTGACGATCCGCAGTTTCGGTTCGATATCGTGGGCTACCGAGGGGTCATTGGCAGTCGAATGCTCCTCCATTTCGCCTCGCAGCCAAGAATGATGCAGAATTTGTTACGTCCCGTTCGCGAAGTTGAGTGCTAAAACGGCACGAGACAACGTTGAAGCCGCGTGTCGTCCTTGAGCGATTGGCCGGACTTGATTAAAACCATCCGAAGAGAGGCGAGACTGCCTCGTCGAACCTCGTTCCCCTTCGGTTGAGATCTCCGAGAATCCGAACCTCTGATGTTCCTGAGGTTCCGGTTGGAAAGCACGACATGATCAATACGCTCTTCCTGCCCGAACTGCGAGAGATGTTGAAATCTCAGAACGTAGACGAACTGCGGGAATTCTGCGAGGCGATCCACCCCGCTGCCACGGCGGATTTTATGTCGGGGCTCACGTCGCATGAAGCGTGGCAAGTGCTGAATCACACAAGTCCCAGCACTCGGGCTGAAATCTTTCATTATTTTGACCGGGATCGGCAATTCGAAATCCTTCGCGATCAAGATCGTGAAAGCGTCGTTGAGCTTGTGGCGAACATGGCGCCCGACGATCGCGTCGACCTGCTTAACGAACTCAAGGATGATTTCGCCGCGGAATTGGTCGATTTGCTTCCGCCCGAAGACCGTTTGGAAACATTGCGGCTCAGTGCTTACCCGGAGGATACGGCTGGCGCGGTGATGACGCCAGACCTGGTCAAATTGCCGGAAAGACTAACGGTCACTGAAGCCTTGGCCGAATTGCAACGGTTGGCAGGCGAAGTCGAGACCATCTATTACATCTACCTGGTCGACGATTCTGATCATTTGCGTGGCGTACTTTCCACACGCGATCTCATCTCCTCACTTTCGAATCCTGAGAAACAGCTCAATGAGATCATGGAGACTGAACCGATCACGGTGGATGTCTATGATGATCAAGAAGATGTGGCTCGCAAAGTCGCCCAATATGACCTGCTGGCAATCCCTGTAGTCGACGAGCAGCATCGGATGTTAGGCATTATCACGCATGACGACATCATTGACGTCGTTCGTGAGGAAGCTACGGAGGATGCACAGAGGATCGGTGGTGTGGCACCACTCGAATCGGGCTATCTGCAGACACCCATCTGGCGACTGTTTTGGAACCGAGGAATCTGGCTTCTGCCACTGTTCTTCGGGGCCCTGTTAACGGCAGGAGCAATCCAGAACTATGAGTTTCAACTCGATCAATGGGGATTCCTTATCTGGTTCCTGCCTTTGATCATTTCATCCGGTGGAAACTCAGGAAATCAATCGGCGACACTTGTGATTACGGCGCTGACCAGTGGCAATATCAGATTGTCCGATTGGCTCACCGTGATGATTCGAGAGATCTGGATGGGGCTGATGCTGGGGACTCTATTGGGCCTGGTGTTTTTGCCCGTTGGATTCACCGTGGCATGTGATGCCATGATCGTCGTTCCCATCACACTCGTGTTGGTCGTGCTGTGTGGGACTATTGTCGGTTCCGTATTGCCGTTGGTGTTTCAGCGATTGGGCCAGGATCCTGCGTTGATGAGTAACCCGTTTGTTGCAGGGATCGTGGATATTGTCGGCATCATTGTATACGTGAATGTCGCAATCATGGTTTGCCCCGCTCCCACCTAAGAGCGTAGGTTCGAGTTACTCGATCCTCCGCCGCAAGATCTGTCCCTTACGGTTCTTGGCTCTTGTCTTTCTCTCGTAACGCCTTTTTCCAGGCTCGTTTGCCACCGACAATCGGTAATTCGAGTGACGTTTCGTTGAGATTAATCGTCAGTTCCGTGCCAGGATTCGGCCACAGCGTGAAGTCTTGATCGCTGGAAAAAATCATGAGGGCAATCTGCTGCCCCTTGGGAATGATCTGATCGTCAGGTTGCAGGTCGAAGCTCATCGAATAGAACTTGCCAGGAACTAATGGTTTCCCGTCTGTCAGTGACTGATGATTCTGAGGGTCTGCCCAACCTCTCGTAATGATATTGTCCGTGATTTTGGCATTGCTTCGTTTGTTCCACGGAAGTGAGACGAGCCAAACAGACAGATTTGCGGCTTCGCGATCACAGGCGAGTGAGATATTAATCCGGGGCGTTCCCGAAAGGTGGACCGACTGTTTCAATTCTGGCGTCAAGTAAATCAGCCGATGCTCGGTCGATTCCGCTCTGGCGAGTGCCTCTCCATCAAAAGAATAGTTGTCAATCAGCGTTTCGTTGTTTTCTGCTTTTCGAGCCTTGGTGTTTAGTTTTCCCTGTTTGGGGGCAGCGCCCTGGAGATGGAAAAGGACTCGCTTGGCTTTTGGGTGAGGATAGTCTTCGTAGGCGGTGGGTTTATCTCGTTCTGCGTTTTCCCGAACGATCCAAGATCGCGCGTCCTCTTCGACTCCGTTTTCAACACCATGTAGGTATCGAGTGAACCACCGGTTCATGAGCTTCATCGGAGGGGGGCCACCGTGACCTCCCTGGTGAAAGTAAACCTGGTGACTGAGTCCCTTTTTTCTGGCCGCCTCGAGGATGCGAACGCTATGTTCCGGGACAACGTTCCAGTCATTGAAGGCATGAGCCATCAAGAGAGCAGCCTTCATTGGATTCATCTGGTTCAGGTAGTCTCTGCCGGCCCAAAAGTCGTTGTAGTCGCCGGTGACACGATCGAAGTTTTTCAGCATGGTCTCATCGCGTACTCGCATGTCACACGAGGCTCGCATCTTATCTGGACCACTGTGAATAAACTCATAAAGGCAGTCGATGTCTTCGCCCATGTAACCAAAGGGATGGCGGATAAGGCCGTTCGAGCGGTAATAGTGGTAGTACGAAGTGTTGGGGGCGATGGGAATAATGGCCTTCAGTCCATCGACTCCGGTGGTCGCTGCTGCCAAAGGGATCGTCCCGTTGTAAGAGGTGCCGGTCATGCCAACATGATGGTTTGACCAACCCGCATACACGCGATCAAATCCGTCCGCGGTGGTGAAGCCGTCGGCGCGTCCGCAAAGCCAATCAACGACCGCCTTGGGGGCCAACGACTCGTTGGAACCCCCAACAGTTGGGCACCCCTGCGATAAGCCCGTGCCGGGCGAAGACGAATGGACCACGACGTATCCGCGTGGTACCCATTGCTTCGCGTGCGACTTGGAGATGATGGGACGCATGCCCCGTCTTTTGACAGGGGGTTGGAAGGTGCGGTCCGGCGGTTGTTGGCCAAGCTCCTGGTGCGGATCCCAGAAGTATTCGGAACCTGCCTGGCCAGTTCCTGCAAAATAAGGGCTCGAAATGTAGACCACCGGCAATTTGAGACCTTCGGATTCTGTTTGTCGCGGTCGTGTGACGCTCACGTGCATGCGGTCGAGACGACCGTCATTGTCTGAATCAAATTCCGTTTCAACCCAGAGGTCGTGCCGAATCCAATAATCAGGATCCTTGAAGCCGTCTACGATCTGGGCCTCGCCGTCTTTGAAGATCGGTACGGTTCGGTCGACTTCATTTTCCTGGCTCGAAACGTGTTCAGCAAAGGTGGACAATGACAGGAGAATAATAAAAGCGTTGTTCAGTGTTTTCATGGTGGAGTCGCAGATGAAATGGAGTGACATCGCCCTTATTTATACAGTACGATCGGCTTTTCTTCCGGTATAGAATCGGCCGTATTGCTAATTGTCCGCGGCGAGCCAATCGGAGTGTAGCCTTGAAGAAGTTAGGCTTTCTTAGCAACGATGCGGCGGTCAGGCTGCGGGAGGTGATTGCGTAGCTGTCTCCGTCAAGATTTCGGCACCTTTGGGCCACAAGAGAAGCTGTCTTGCGAAGTACGCAAGGCACGGTCCTCAAATCGCTCGCCCGTTGAAAGTTAACTCTGAGTCGCTGCTAGCGAGTGATAGTGAAATACAGGAATAAGTGATTGACACATCTTGAAGCAGATTTCATTGTTGTCGGAGCGGGGACGAGTGGCTGCCTGGTCGCGCGACGTCTCCTAGAGCGAACGGATGCGACAGTGTTGCTCTTGGAGTCAGGACCGGCGTATCCAGCCTTTGTTCTCGATGTTCCTCTGGCTAGTTTAAGTTTGCGGCGAAAGTGGTCATGGTCATTGCGTTCTATTCCGCAAGCAAGTTTGTTGGGACGATCCATCTTGTTTCCGATGGGACGCGTCGTAGGCGGCAGTTCGGCAGTGAATGCCATGATTGCCGTGCCTGGGATGCCGCAGACATTTGATGCATGGGGCGACGCTGGCGGCGAAGGTTGGCGAGGATCCGAGATGATGCAGGCCTTTGGTCGGGCCGCTGCAGAAGACGGTTCAGCACCGATCACTATTTCAGAATCACGCCACCGAGCTCCGTTTTCGGAGGCTTTCCTCGACGCATGCGTCGAGTCGGGTCTGAAGCAAACTCGGCTGCTACGCGGAGACGCTGCTGAGACATGTGGCTGGTTTCCCGTCTTTCAGAACCAAGGAAAACGTCAAAGCGCCGGTCGAGTGGTTCTCGCCACCAATAGCCATTCACAGCGTTTGCGGTTGTTGACTGGAGTCGATGTGCGCCGTGTTGTGTTTGACAATAGGATCGCGACGGGAGTTGAACTTGAGTCTACCGGTAAACGAGTTCAGACGCATGCACGCCAGGGTGTGATTTTGGCTGCCGGAGCTCTCGGGTCACCTAAACTGTTGCTTTGTTCGGGGATAGGATCGGCAGATGTACTTTGTGGAACAGGTGTGAATCTAGAAGTCGATCTTCCCGGAGTCGGAGAAAACCTCCAAGATCATTTCGGAGTGCCACTCGTTTACGCGTCGAAGCAGCCAAGTCCAGGCCGGAAATCTCGTTGGGTCACGGCCGCTTGGCAATATCTTCGATCTCGGGATGGAGTGATGGCCTCAACCTGTGGAGAAGTTGGCTGTTTTTTGACCGTTGGGAATGAGAATCAACAATCGATGATCGAGCTATTTGCGATGTTTCAAACGAATCGCGTACCTCAAGGTATCGAGTTGATGTGTGTCTTGTCCCAGCCCATGAGTTCTGGATCAATTCGCTTGAATCCAGACGACCCCTGGGGATCGGCGGTGATCGACCCAAACTATCTTTCCCATTCCCAGGATTTGGATACCCTCATCAAGGGGATGCACCGTGCACGGGAAATTGCCAGCTGCCCTGCCCTTCGCAGTTTCGGTTTGGCGGATGAATCGCGGCCAAAAGGAATGAACGATCGGGAATATATTTCAACGCATGGGACAACGTTTCATCATCCCGTGGGAGGGTGTTGCATGGGGCAGGATGAGATGGCCGTCGTAGATCCGGAATTGCGAGTTCGTGGAACAGATCGATTGTGGGTTGCTGACAACTCCATTGCTCCCTGTATCACCAATGCCCATACGGCAGCGCTGGCCCTGATGATTGGCGAAAGAGCCGCCGATCTGATCACTGCTGAAACGAGGAAAGCTATCTAGATCTGAGTGACGGCAGCGACATCAAATACCTGTGAGTTTTCAAGAGCGTTGAATCGACTGCCCATGGTATGCCGTAAATGCCGAAATCCACGGCGAGACCAGGGGCTTGTTAGCAATCGACGCCAGCTGGGATGAATGACAACCGCGACACGGATGGGTGTCGATTCGAAGCCCGCACTTCGTTTAAATTGTGCGATTGAGGCCTGGCGAGGAATCATATCCCGTCCGGAGCATACCAGTGAAATATCAGGACGGGCAATCATGATTCGCCCCAGTCCGTGAATGACTTTGTGCGATGGGCGAAAGTCTGATAATTCTGAATGGTGGTGCATCATTAATCCATCACAGCGATCTCCGTCGATCCAGGCGACGATGAATGCTGCTAGTTTGCCATTCACGAGACACCCAATCGTGACGAGGTTTTCATCCTGAGACACTACTTCGCAGAATTCCGCCCAACGATGTGGGTCTGCATAGGAAGCGGCTACGTCTTGTCTTTGACGAGCTGTGTCACGATTGATCGAAAGACCCTCATCCCGAAGTTGTTTCCAGTCAATTTGACGAACCTCGCATCGGTTCTCGCATCGCTTTAGATGCTGCCGAAACTGCCTCTTGACTGAATTGATCCCATAGTTTGGATCTTGAATTGTGTAGGCGATAGAGTTGACACCAGTCGGTAGTGACGTGGCGAAACTTCCTGCCAGAGCGCCAGTGTCCTGCAGGAGATCGTCTAACTCTTCGCGGTTGACATCGAAGATCTTACCGCACGGCGGTTTGATTAATGTGAATCGTCCCACCTTGATCCATAGGTTATCGCCACGTTCGTACGTGCGATTTCCGAGGCAACGGTAGAGCGGGGTGAGTGGATGCATGGCTTCAGTTGAGAAGGAAGTCGTAAATCAAATACGAAGCCATTGTAATGGAAAAGAAAGAGCTTCTTTTTCTTTTCTGTTGATCGCCTCGCGGCGATCCCGCGTGCGATTGGCAGGTAGGCGGACCCCTTGTCCATGATGGATGGGGAGGACGGATTTGCCGTCTGGTCTTGTCCTCCTCGCTTCCTGCTGCGATCGGCTACTGACGGTTGTCTGTTAAATATCAGGAGCCGGTTCACCGAGATAAAGCTCAAGAATCTGACTTTGTACCTTAATGGCTCGGATCAATACCCAGATCTGTTCCTGACTGAACTTGTCAGGATCGGATTGGGCAAGGTCCTCCAGCTCTTGAGTCATGGCCGCATGTTGATCCGTGGCGGCTTGTAAGCGAAGACTCATGTCCTGCCAGGCATGGGTCAACTTATTGGTGTCCTCAAGCTCCTCAACGCTCTCGGAAGCGTTTGATAGCAGCAGGCAAATGCGAGCGACTTGTTGAAGTTCAGCAGTGGGTTCGATCTTTTGGACAGTCTTGGCGAGTGTTTGGCAGTTGATCATGGTTGCGTCATCGATGGGTGCGGGAGTCGTCTAAAATGTTCTGGGGAATGGCCTCGGGCACTCGCGTGATATCACGCTCGTTTTCATAACTTAGCTTAGGAAATGATGCCGGTAGGACGGACTTTCATTTAACTTTTTCAAGAAAGAATCGCGTTGTAGTGATGCATCAAACGACCGGCTGCCGTGTGTCGATCAAATGCCTCAACTGCTCGCCTTCGGGCCGATTTTTCCAGCTCCTGACGCCTCGTTGGTGAGGACAGTAATTCTTGGAGGCTGCACGTTGCCTCATCGAAACGATCCGCTTTAAACAAAACAGCAGAATCGCTTTCAGGTGGGAAAATCTCAACAGTCCCCCCCACGTCGGAGGCCAC
>Ga0163179_10001751_pt1 | contig 15197 bp, 21 predicted proteins | sample AtlANTMetagenome_FD_109643 | JGI IMG/M metagenome (GOLD analysis project Ga0163179, IMG submission 109643) | Marine eukaryotic phytoplankton communities from the Atlantic Ocean - Atlantic ANT 2 Metagenome | ecosystem: Environmental > Aquatic > Marine > Oceanic | place: North Atlantic Ocean...
AGAGAAATTAATGCTTTTACCACCACAACATTATCGTACATTACAAGAATCAGTAGGCAAATTAATTACAGAAGCAGAATTCGATAGACTAGCAGAAAAGAAAGATGCTTGTTATCACAAAGTTAAATCAAGATATAAAGTTTGGCCCAGTGCATACGCCAGTGGAGCATTAGTGCAATGCAGAAAGAAAGGTGCTAAGAATTGGGGCAACAAATCTAAAAAGAAGAAGTAACATGAGATTATACGAAATATATCAAACAGAAGATGTGACTCAGTTAGCAGATCCTGGAGTATTCCGCAAGGAATGGAAAATACCACATGAAGAAGTTGAAGCGGCAATACACAGATGGGTAAATCAAGATGACCACATACAGTTAAGTAATGGTATGCAAATTTTAAATGGTGAGAATCAAGGTTATGCAGACAATGTAGCACTTGTTATTGGCAAAGACTATAAAATACTAGACAGCGATGATGACATTGTTGACTTAATGCAACAATTTACACCTATTGAGATAGATCCAGAAATAGTAGAAACTATAGTTGAAAAGTGTTGGAAAGGTTATGAGAAGAAAGGCATGAAGACTATGTTTGGTAAACGTGTTCCTAATTGTGTAAAAAGAGAAGCAGTAGAAGAAGATAAACCTACATCAGGTGATAGGAACATTGCTTTGGATTTACCACGTGGTGAAATGAAAGTACTCAAAGCAGAAGAAAAAGATTACGACAGAGGACTACTAGTAAAATTATTAGACGATGGCGGATATGAGATGGCATATTGGTATGAGAAACATGTACCATTTGAAGTTGAAGTTTTAGTAGACGGTAAGTCAATTAAGAAAGATGCTAGGATAGTTGAAATGAAATTTCATCCTGAGTTAATACCAGGACAAGAAGACAAAGTCAATAAGTTTAGACTATATGATATAGAAGCAGACTTAGATGATTTAAAAAAGGACATTGACGATGCTGATAAGTGAAATTATTCTTAATGAAAATTTAAGAGCATGGTTTGGCAAAGGCAAAAAAGGTGGTGCTGGCGGCGGAGGCTGGGACCGTTATAATACCAAAGGTGAAAGAATTGGTAAGTGTGGAGACAGTAAAAAGGGTGAAGGGAAACCTAAATGTCTAAGCAAAAGCAGAGCCGCAAGTTTACGAGCCAAAGGTGGTAAGAAAGCCATTGGTGCCGCAGTAAGTAAAAAACGTAGGAATGATCCTAACAAAAACAGAAGAGGCAAGGCTAAAAACGTAAGCAATACAACTAAAAAATCTAAGAAGTAAAATGCATTGGTTATTCATTCTAACATTAAAAAGTATATTATCAAGTATTATAGGAAGTAGTTTCTATCAATGGTTCAAAAACACCAAGGTTGGTGTATGGTTTCAAAAACATTTAGACAATCTAATGGCATGGGTTGCCAAGAGATATGACATAGAAATTTTATCTAGAGAAGAAAAGTGGTTACAACAATATCCACTACTTGGAGATAGAATAGTTAAACTAGAAAAAGAAGTTGCCAAACTTAAGAAAGAATCAAAATCTTTTAAATAAATACATGCATCAAATAACTCTGTAGTATGAGTTAAACTCGAGGGGCGATGGCAAGAAGCAGTTTTAAAGTAACGCATGTAGCAACAAGGAAATCATCTTCCATTGGTAACGGCGGTCGTGGTAGAAGAACTAAAATAAGTACATCTACAATGAACAAGCATAAAAGAAGGTCACACAAAAAATATAGAGGACAAGGGAGATAGATATGCCAGTAAAATTTTCAAAATCTTTCAAGCAAATGGACAAAGTAACTAGAAAAGTTTCTACAGTTCATGACTATATCAAAAACAAAACTAATAAAGACTTATTCGAGTATATCAATAACGATAGTGGTAAACCTAAAATCAAACAAAAATGTCGCAACGAATTAGTTCGACGTGGAATCACTATTGTAAGAGTTCCAAAGACCGAAGAAGATTCCTAGTTAAAATAACATAATTGTGATAAATAGTTGTTAAATAGGATACAACTATGCAATTTAATGATTTAATAACAGAGTCTTTTAAACACTATAAAGTCAAACACAAAAGCAGTGGTAAAGAATATAAAGTCACTGCTATGCATGATAAAAGTGCCAAAGAAAAAGCAAGAGCTCAACATGGTGGAACAGCATCACGTTACACTGGTACGTCAACAGATGATTTTGAGATTGTAGAAGGTACTAATCCAGTCAACGAATCATTACAAGCATTAGCAAGACATGTCAAAGAAGGAAGAGCATTATGCGATAGTCCTTTTAGGCATGGAAGTCAATCCTACCTAGAAACATTTCAATACGCAAAAAAATTACGTGAAGCAGGTGCTCTACCAGAACTAGATTGGGAAAGCGAAGAAATGCTTGCCACAGACATAGGCGAACAAGTAACACTTAAAGGTGGTGAAAAAGTTTGGCTAGATATTCCATATTTAATAGAAGACGAAAACGACAATGGAATGATTGGCGAGCCTGATGGCTATTACGATGCTGAAGAAAGACAAAAAGCATATGATGAAATGCAAGATGACTTAGACAGATTTGACAGAAATGACCAAGAATACATTAAAGACGGTATATGTCCAGGTTGTGGTGGAAACGGGTACATGGATGGTGAAGAGGAAATGTACAACGATGAAACAGGCGAGTACGAAGAAGGATTAGAATGTGATGGTGTTGGTATCTTTGGTTGTGACCAAGGTGAAATAACAGGTGCAGATTGGCTTGAAATTATACAACACGATGAACGTAATGCAGAAAGAAAACAATCAAAAGACCAGTATCCAGGTGACGAAACAGTTATAAAACAACTTGTAAAAATGTTACCACATATGAAAGACCCTAGATTAGCAGGACAACAACTAAAAGCAGACTATCCTTTTATGGGAATTGCACAAAGAGGAAGTTTAGTTGGTAAAGCAATGAAACAAGCATTTGGTGAAACTTATGTAGGTGCACCAGATTATAATCCTGCAAAAGGCGAATACAATGATGACGGGGAGGCAATGGTTGCCAGAATGCTTGCCAAAGCATTAGGCGATGATAACCGTTGGACTGAAATGTCAGCATCAGAACTTTATTCAGAATTAGAAAGTATTAATCCAGAAGCCGCAGATATGATTAAAGATGTTGCTAAAATGGTTTACAATGTTAGACTAGAAGAAAGAGTATTTAAAGATGTTGGTGTTGCAGACGTAGTTAAAGACCAACGTGGTAAAGAATTTAAGTTTGATAAAGACAGTAAAAAGTTTAAAGCAGTTGGCGGTGGTGAAGAAGCAGATGTTAGTACTAAGTTAGGTAAAGACTTAATGAGAATTCGCAAGAATCAAATGAAGAGAACATCACCTAGTTATCCAAAGAACAAAAAAATGATGGATGGTAAAAGTCCACATAAAAAAGGAACAGCAAAATATAAAAAACACATGGCGGCTATACATGCCGGTGAGAGTGTTACCAACGAAGCAGAATATAATGGTAAAAAAGTAAAATTAAACAAACCAATGAGAAGTTCCGGTGGTGGTAAAAAATATAAAGTTTATGTTAAAAATCCTAAAACAGGCAGAGTCAAAAAAATAAGTTTTGGTGATGCTGGATTAAAAACAAAGTCGAGTAATAAGAAAAGAGCAAAATCGTTTGCCGCAAGACATAATTGCGAAAAGAAAAACGACAAAATGAAGGCAGGTTATTGGGCATGTCGTTTGCCACGTTATGGTCTGGTCAAAGGCGGTAAGTGGTGGTAGGCTATGTCGAAACCTTACGCACAAACTCACATAGCAGAAAACATATTTGAAAGAGTATTCGATTTATCCGTAGACAACGAAGAACTTGTTTGGCACAGAGATAGAAATTCAAGATTTGTAAAAGTAATAGAAGGAGTTGGTTGGAAGTTTCAATTTGATAACCAACTACCAAAAGAGATAGGACCAGGATCAACAATCCATATAAACAAACTTTGTTACCATAGACTTATAAAAGGTTCAACTCCATTAAAGGTTAGAATTGTAGAACTATGAAAAAAGTTGTAATATATCCAGGCAGATTTCAACCGATGTTACCACATCATGCCGAAGTATATAAAAAACTTCAAGCAACATTTCCAGATGCAGAAATATTTGTAGCAACTTCAGATAAAGTAGATGGAAGTAAAAGTCCATTTAATTTTAAAGAAAAAGCAGAGATTATGGCTCAACTACATGACATACCTGTAGATAAAATTATACAAGCAAACCAACCTTACTTAGTAGATTCATATAAAAACTTTAACCAAGAAGATAATATGGTAATATTTGCTGTTGGTGAAAAAGATGCAGAAGAACGTTTTCCTATGAAAAATGTTGACGAAAAGACAGGATTAGACATGAGAGTACGAGGAGAACCAGGTCCAAAGTACTATCAGATGATAAATACATTAAAGCAACATCCAGCACTACCAATGAGTGAACGAGGATATATTTATATTGCTCCAAACGTTGGCAAAGATGGTGAAGTTGCAAGTGCAAGTGCTTTTAGACGAGCATTCACAAGTGTTGGAAGTGAACAAGAGCAAAGAGAAGTTTTCGAAAGATACTTTGGAAACTTTAACCAAACAATATTTGCCTTGTTCAAAAACAAAATATTAGGTGATAAAATGAAAGAAGATTTAGATATTTTAAAAAAATTAGCAGGTTTATCAGAAGCACCAATTAACTTTGGAGATGTCGACACTGGAATGACAAATGATGATGACGATGAATACGCAACAAGTCCTGGTTACAATCAAGACAACATGATTAACCAATTAGGTAAAGTAATTGACAGTGAAGATGCAGGTAAAGATGCAGAAGCAATGAAAATTAAAAAGTTTAGTCCTGTAACTAGTGTTACCACAGATGATGGTAAAACAGTTGATATTAGTCCTGCAGAAGCAAAAGCATTAAAAGGCATGTTTGAAATGCTACCTAGTCAAAGAGGTGGCGAAGAAAAATCACCTAGAGAAAAGTTTCAAGATGCAATTCAACAAGAAGAAGGTCTTATGAAGATGTTAGACTTTGCTAAAAGTAAAGACATGATTAAGACAGAAGAAGCAGAACTTCCTCAATTAGACTTATCTGATATAAGAAATGATTATGGTATAGAAGAAGAAGCAGTTGAAGAAGGTAGATTAAAAGATGTTATCATAGATGCTATGGAAATGAGTCCAGAAGAATTTAAAAAAGAACATGGCGATTCATTTGACCAAGAAGAATTAAGAAAACAATATGATGACAGTCATCCAGATTATCAAGAACAACCAGAACCAGACATGGAAGAAAGTGCTCCTTTCGGTGAGCCAAGTCAAGAAGACATGATGTATGACAAACTAATTACTGCATATGAAAACGGTGAAGAAGACTTAGCAGAAGTTATGGGTATGAGCATGGAAGAGTTAGATGACGAACTAACAGACCATGCAATGGAAAAAGGTTTACATATGGACGACGACAGGGACGAAGTAGTACAAGGCTATATCGAAGATGTTGTAAATAGTGCAGACTATAAGGATCACGGAGAATACGAAGGAGAACCAATGGAAGATTTAAATAGATTAAGAGAACTTGCAGGTATGGAAGAAGCAAGTCCAAGTGCGGCGGCTACTAAGGCGGCAAGAGGCACAGGTCAATCAGCGGCACAAATTGCCAAAGGTATTGACATGATAGGTAAAAGAGGTGACAGAGCATCACAAGGTGCTAGTGAAATGGCAAGAAATATGGAAATGCTTTTAAATTCACCATTTGGACCTAGAGTAATGTCTATGATTGAAAAGTTAAAATCAGAACAAGGTGGCGAGCCACAACAGTAGTTAGGAGAATATTATGCCAAAATCAGATTTAGATAGAGAAATGTTTAAAACATCCGGCATGCAACGTGCCGCTAAAAGAGACTCTATGGGTAAACAATTTGGTATTGGTAATTTCTTTGCTTGGGCAATGGAAAAATATCCTAGATTAACTTTAGGACAATTAGAAGATAAAATGCCTAGTTTAGAAAGAGAATACAATCAGGAAAAAACTATGAGAAAAGAACGTCCTGATGAAATACCTACTGTAAGTCCTTTCAGTGATGATGAAAAAGAAGTTAAAAAAGCAAAAGGTATTAAAGAACCTGAGGCTTTCGAAGGACTTAATAGAATTAAACAATTAGCAGGACTTCCTATCACAGAAGACGAAGGTTCTGTTACTAAGGTAGCAGTAGGTCATGTTGATGATGAATCTGACATGATGAGAAAAGAACTATACAAAATAGGAAAGTATAGTGTAGAATTATACAAAATGTTAGGCGAATTACCTGACGGTGACTTCCCTCACTGGTGGCAAGGCAAAGTAATTAAAGCAGGAGAATATATTAGTTCTGCTAAACATTACTTAGAAGGCGAAATGTATGCTCCAGAAGAAGAGAGTCCATTAGATAGAGAGCCTGAGGACAAAGACGAAATAAATCCATCAGGAGTCTAAAATGCAATTAGACTGGGTAGTCGATTATTCCCAAAACAAACTTACGTTAGAATTAGATAATATTGTCTATCAAACTTTTGACGGCGGTCAAAACATAGACAAATACATAGATGGTGAGTTTGATAAACGCATAAGACAATATCCATATAAACCTTATGATTGGGTTCAACCTCATATGGAAAAACCTCCTAGTGCAGAATTTGATGAATGGTGTAGAGAATTAGATTGGATTATAGAAACTTTTCCGCATGTAGGAGAAAGGCATCCTGTTTTAACATACAAAGAACAAGACGGTAGTATTACAAATACTCAAAATCCAAGAGGTCAAGGTGCAAACAATTTAACTGACTTGATAAGTGTAAATAGATTAGGTCAACCTGCAAGTGTGCAAGAACGTTGGGATTGGGATTTCATTGCTACAACAGATTGTTTTGAACACATATCCAACACTATGCATGATAAAGATCCACACATTAATAAAGCACAGGCAGGACTCAGTTGGGTCCGTAACAAACGTACAGGTGTAATAGAAAGAATAGGTTCTAGTCAGAACTGTCCATGTCATGTATTTCCTGAAATTTACCCTCCAGTAGAAATTCACCCAGATGATTTATACGAAGATGTTACCAATTATGGTGGACACTTTATAGAACCATAAATAAATACTGTTATATTTAAAAGGAACACTTATGACAGTAGAAGCATATATACCTAAACACAAATACATTGCAACAACATTGCAATCATCTAATATAGACATTGATTTATCAAATGCAAAAGTTTTAGAACTTTGGGGAAATGCAGGAACTTTATTAAAAGATCCAGAGAATCAAGTTGCAGAAGAAAACTACACAGTATTTGAATATGATGCAGAAGCCATTGAAGCAGGAATAGAAGAATTTCCAAATGCTGATTTTAGAAGATGGAATCATCATAATCAAATGAATAATCCAACTGGTGATATAGATTCACCTATGCCTTTTGTTACTGATGAAAAGTTTGATTTAATTATCAGTTATATGAAAAGTGCAAATGTTGATCCTGAGATTTTGGAAAACATTCTCAAAGAATGCTATGAACATCTAAATCCAGGCGGTACTATTATGTTTGGCGTGTTTATAAGAGAGATTTCTTTAAATTATTTTGTTGTTAGAAGAACACATGAATACGGTATGCTTGATGAAGGTTTGATTGAAACTACAGAAACTGCTGACCATTTTTGTTTAATTAACAACGATGACATTAGACCACACATTAAACGTGTTCCAACAGAAGGCGATGATGGTGTGCTAGAAGCAACACATTATACTTGGTTTTGGAATGCAGATTATATGGGAGAATATTTACAAGAAACATTCCCTAATGCAGATATCGGAACAAGACGTTTACCTCCTATGTGGAGTATTCAATCACCGTTTACTATACGGAAAACTTCCTAACAGTTTCAGAACTTAAACTAGCAATTAGATGAACTCTTTCTGTGTTACTGTAATTTGTAGCACAATGCATTTGCTGAGTATTCAAAAGATAAGAATTACCTGATTTAAAATTAGCCATTTGTAATTTTACTTCTTCGCCATCATCTTTAGGCGTGCCAAAGTTGTTGGGCCAGTTTACTAAAAAACATCTATTATTCGTTGTTATTGGAAAATGCAATCGCCAGTCCATTACTGCACCTCCGCCTTGTAAAGTGTACATGAGAGGACTACCATCAACATGTATGCTTAAAGTAGTTCTTGGCGGTAATATACTTAATCGCCATCTATACACATCTTTATAATTAGATATTAGTTCTTCTAAATATGTTCCTTTAATTTGATTTATAGGATGTATATATAATTTTTCGTTAAGCATCTCATTGCTATCACGTTGTAACTGTGTATTTAAGTTTATAGAATTATCACTTTGTGTTTTGTTTATAAAAGTTTTACCTGCTATACCATCTGTCCAATCGCTACTATTTTCTTCTGATACTGTTAAACTTATATTTCTATTTGATAACTTTTCATATTCAGTATTCACTGCTTCTGCTTTAATCTTTTCAAAAACAGATAATACGTCTTGTTGTAAAGACGCAAAGTCAAAAGTTTCATTTATTTTAATAAAAGCCTTCATGCTATAACAAATTCTTTTTTATCTGATAGATGCAATGCACCAGGTCTTACACATCCTGTTATAGTTAAGCAGTACCTGGGCCAATAACCTACATTACCTGTAGCATGGTATATACCTTCGGGCCAACAATGTATGTCGCCAATTTTATATTGATGAATAACATCGTTACCTACTAATACATAATGACCCCAGTTCCAATCATTTAATTGAACCAAGTATCTAATAACTTCTGTATCATCACTTACTTTTGCAAAGTTTCTTCTATAATTATTATAACTATCTCTATGCCAAGGTATTGCTTTGCCAGGTGGTTGCTCTAAGAACATTATTTGAGGATTCCATAAACCACTTGCTTCTCCTAATATAGTAAAAAACCCTGGTAAATTTCTAGTTTGTCTGCCACCTGTATTGTGAGGTGTGAATCCTGCTTTTGTTAAATCATTATGATAACCTTCCATAATAATTCTTGCTTCTTCATTGTATGGTTCGCCTTTATAACTTACTTCGTCATATTCATCGTCTGGAGTAAAAAAGTTTATTGCTTCTTGAACATGCTGTTCTAGTTTGTCATTTATAAATCTTCCAACATAAGTTACGTCAGAATGGTTACTACTTGGATCATAATGCCAAGGAAAATTCTTTTTATTCCATTCCCAATAACTACTCATCTTTTATATATTCCCCACAAATAAAAAACCTTCTATGTTCTTTTGTTGTACAAAAATCTGTACCGTGCCATGAATTTGGTCCTGTACGCCAAACTAACAAAGTACCATTTTTAAAAGGTATTTCTTTGTGCAATTTAAATCCAAGTCTCTTTTGCTTATAAATTTTAGTACCATAATCTGGATAATCCATATCTTTAGCAATATAAACTAAAAACTTTAAATAGCCTGGGTATTCTGCACCTTCTGAATACAGTTGTACTGGATCATCTGTGTGCGGGTCTAAACTTGGTGCAGTATCACTTAAATTTGTTTCTGCAATATTAAAAGACCATTTACCTTCAGGCATATCTGTACTAAAATATTTAGTTCTTATTTCTTCTATTATACCATGTAAAAGGCTCCAAAGTTCAGAAGACACAGTAACGTTTGGTACACCATCGTTGTGTTGTTCTTCTCCATTTACATACATTCTACCATAATCTAATTGTGAATTATTGCATTGTAAAAATAAGTCTTTACAAAGATTAGTAAGATTGATGTTTTTAGCAACCACATAATCAAAAGGTTGGTCGAAGTGTCTTATAGTTGTCATTATGTATTCCTCACTAACTCCTCTGCCATTTCACCCCAAAACCTTCCTGCTCTAGGACCTTTGTTTGCCTTACCATCACTTTCGCCGGGTATTTTAATCCAAAGAAAAGCATCACACTTTTCTTCTCCTGTATCACATGTAGGTGGAGTTCCTAATGCTCTGCCTGGAGGATTACACCAATCGTTGCCATGTGGCCCGTTGCCATTTCGACTAGTGTCAATAACAAAGAAGTCATTTGGTCTATGTTCACACAATTCTAAACTCCATTTCATGCTTTCTGTGTTAGACCTGTAATTACTTACATTGACTGCAAAACCTCTAACTTTATCGTTAGTAACTATATTTAGTAGTTTACTTGCTTCAACTGGACTTAGCCAATTGCTATGCCCTATGTCTATATAGATTAAAGCATTACAATTATCTGTCAAAACTGTTAAACCTTCCTGCATTAAAGACAAACGAGCAGAAGATTCTTCTTTAGACATTTCTGTAGTATGCACTAAACTGTCTGGTTCATATATAAGTATTGGCTTATTATCACCTATACCATCTGCAAAGCCTTTTAAAAAATTTAAGTAACTTTCCCTAGTTTTTGCACCACCTTTGCTGTATTGTCCTATATCTCTATTAGGCATGTTATACACGACTAATATGGGCAACTGAGGATGTGTTCTACGCAATAGTCGTTGAATACTATAATCTATCTTTTCCATTTCCTTACCATTACGTTCTCCATACCAAAACGATACAGGATACTGAAAAATTTTACTTGCTAAAGGAAATTTAAGTTTGTGGTCTTTTACTCTATCAAAGTCGTTGACCCAAAAGGGATAGTTAAGACTCATGTTGGATTTTACTCAAGGCTATATCTGTCTCCAACATTTTAAATTTTTTATTACGTTTTTTCATAGCACGTTGTAATTTCATATCACTTGCGTACTCTAAATAAAGTTTACCTTCTAAATGGTCAAATTCATGTTGGAAACACCTTGAGTCCATTCCTTGTAACCAATCTTCAACTATTTCTTGGTCAACTGTTTGAAATCTTACTTTTACTTTTTCTGGTCTTGTGACTATAAAATAAAGTAAAGGAAAAGATAAACAACCTTCTTCTATTGCTACTTCTTCCTTACTAAATTCTAAAATTTCTGGATTATAAATTCCTACATTTTCTCCAGTTTCAAATGTCATAACAAACATTCTATGACTTGTGCCTATTTGGGGAGAAGCAAGTCCAATACCAAACCTATCTTTCATAAGTTGTATCATTGCTTTTTCACGTTCTTCCCAATCAATATCTTTATCATCAAACGGATTGATATTTGCTTTTGAGTGTAATACTTTGTTTTTTGCTTCTACTAATTTAATTTCTGCTGACATATTTTTGTTTTGTTGTATTGTTTAAATGAATTACTTCTGCTAAAGGTGTAACTGCTTTATGTATAGCATAAAACACACTTGCAAACACCATTGTACTTGCTAATAACCTTAAATCAAACAGTAGTGCTTCGGGTGATAATGGTGGGAAAGGCCCTGGAATATTGATAATTAAGTGCCATAAAACAACACTTAATGCAGAACTTCCCATTAGTGTTGAGTACTTCCCGTCATGTAAAACGCGGGAGATGACGCCTATGAAAGCCATTATTCCGTATGTAAGCCACATATTGCTGTATATACCTATAATAACATCTGTGGCAAACAACATAGACACGGGTAAAAACGTTTGTATGTTTTTATTAGATGTCATATATGGCAAGAAAACTGCCATTGCAATTAAAGGTGTAATATTTGCCATTTCAGGAACTCCTGCAAATAGCAATCTGCTGTATAATATACAACCTATTAATAGACTAGCACTTTTTAAGAATTCTTTCATGCTAGTATTTATCGGAAAAATTATGCACTGGATCTACAATATGAATCTATTAGTGCATCGCCTTTTAGTTCTTCTCCAAAGGTGTGTATTGTTTTTCCGTCTCTTGTACGAACTATTACACCATTATTATATGTAGTATCTGTAACTGGACCATTTACTTCTATTTCTTTTTTAGTAAAATCAGTTTCGTACCACATGCTTGTTATTTGATGTATTTGAATGCAACTGATACCTTGTGCCCATTCTTCTGCTTCTAAGAGGAGTCTTTGTCTCTCAACTCTATCGTCGTATTGTCCCATAATGTATATTATATTGATTTTGTATAGGCGTGTCAAGTAAAAGTGGAGCTCGGAACTGGAGTCGAACCAGCGACCTGAGGTTTACAAAACCCCTGCTCTACCAACTGAGCTATCCGAGCCTGGTACCCTGTAGGAGGATCGAACTCCTGTTGCCGGGATGAAAACCCGGTGTCCTAACCACTAGACGAACAGGGCATAAAAGTGGCGGGATGGTTTGCAGTTTACACTCATGTCGAGTAATAAATTGTGGACTTGGTGTTGTTTCGCAAACCTGTCCCTACCCGAGCCTTAAAGACCCCTATTTCTATCTACACGGATCGAGTTATAGACCTTGATCAGTTGTCTGGCAAGTTATGTTATAAGGATTAACGTGCAGTAAACACCGGCGCATCGCGGGAAAAGTTGCACTAGTTAATAAGGTACACTTAAGGACTTTACTGGGCACGGTTCAAATCTACTCTGTATCGTGGTGTATTTTATTACACTATCCCACCTAATATACGAAATACCACTCGTTTATTAACTATAAAACTATTATACTTATTTTAAGGTAAAAGTCAACCTATTTATACGTTCCTAATAATATTATTGTTAGCATAGTCAAGGATGTTACCTTTCTCATCTCTACCTGGAGATGTTGTAGCATGTAAAATACTGTCAAATTTTCTAACATCAATGCCAGTTCTATTCAAAACACTATCAAAAACTCTTTCTCTCATCACTTTCATGTGAGGAACATTTACACTTACAGGGTATTCGCTGTGTGCAGGATGATCAATGTTTTCTTCATGACTATACCACATTTCTTCTAAACTAGTAAGTTGAATATTTACTGATTTGCTGTCATCTTCGTTTGCATTGTAGCAAGTAAAAGACCCTATTGCATATCCAGGTATAACATGAATCTTTTCTGGATGTTGGTTTGTTGTGTTTAAGTTACTCATATATTTCCTACCTTCTTTTTGTTAATATAACTATATTATACTCGAAATATGAGTATTTGTCAAGCGATTTACCAAAAAAAGTGGGTGTTTTTTACCTAGAGTTTTGCCCTAAAATACTTACCGCGTCCTGAACAAAATGAAGATTTACTCTGAATGTAGTGAGGCCTTTTGCACCTGCATTGCAAAAGCATTTTCAATGATAGCATATTTTTTGGGTTTTGTCAACCTTCTGCTTCTTTGAACTTTAAGGATATTAAATATTCTTCTAAGTTTTCTATTTCTTCTAGTTTAATTAAAGATTCTTTTGGAGAGATTTTTTCTATACGAGCAACTTGAGTTGCAATAAAAATTAGGTCATGCCTACCTATGCCAAGTTTTTGTGTGAGTAATTGTATGTCTGGTTGTTCTTTGTGTGATTCATCAACTGATTGATAGGGTCTACGTTTCATTTATTAATACCATGGTTTTTTGCACATGACCCGAAGTAGGATACTTTATTGTTACATTTTGTAAGTTTTCTTTGAGCCATTCAATATTATATATCGTAACTAAGTGATTCACTGGAGTTTTACCAAATAAATGGTCCAATAGCAAATCATTATCAACGAAATATTTAAAATCGTTTATGTCACACATTAATATATCTTTATGTGTTAAACATTTTTTATTTGGATAATCTTGTATTCTTTTGTTTGTGAAATATTCTGCAGACTCTTTATCAACAAATGTAATTGCAATTTGTCCGTTTGGTTTACAGACTCTTTTTATTTGTTCTAAGTCAAATATAAATTGTTCATATGTAGTATGACTGTAAACACTATATGCTAATACAACATCAAACATATTGTCTTCAAAAGGAAATTCTAAATTATCTATGCCCTTGGAATTGTACATATGATTAAATGCATTGTGATGATGCCAATTTGCTTCTGGAAAATTTTCTTTACCGTAATCTATTGCATTTTTATCTACATCTAAACAGTAATAATTTTTAGGATCTACTGTACCATTTGCTATTCCGTCTTGTAAAAAATTACCACAGTTGCCGCCAATATCTAGTACTTTGGCTTCTTCCCAAAAAGGATAAGATAGCATTACATCAAAAAATGGTTGTCTAGGTTGTCTTGGAAAAAGTGTAGACGGTTGTTCCCAGTTCAATAAATCTTGAACAGATTCATTCATTACAACTCTAACTTAGTGTCGTCAGGTAATCTTTCTTTAGTAGAAGTTGGTGGATTAGAATTATTAGGTTTGTTTATACTACCAAATTGTCCTGCTCCTTTTGGATTATGATTTTGCATATCATCAAAAGGATTAACTTGTCCGTTAATAAATTGTTCAAAAGGACTAGGTGATTTGTGTACACCCATTTTCTTTAAATACCAATCTATTTTACTTGCATGATGCATTCTTGCTTGTTGCATACTTGGGTGATTAAAGTCTTTAGGATCTTGTGGATTACCTTCCATATATTTTCTATTTTCAAATGTTTCGTCGTCATTGCCACCAGTTAAGTCTGCTCTATCATGTAATATGTCAATATCTATTCTTTCAAATATGCCATTCATTCTAGCAATTACACTTACCCATGTATCGTTTTGTGCATTAATACTCCAAGCATCACATAACACAAACCAATCTGCAGGAATAAGAGGAAATATAGCAAAAGGATGGTCATGGTTGTCCATAGGTGCTAAACACTTAAATTGACCATCATAACTTCTAACTACAGTATCCCAACCTTTTGTTTGCATTAGTGCGTCATCATTCCATAGGAATAACCATGCACCTGAACTTGCATGACATAATAGGTTTACATAAACATTTAATTGTTCATATCCTAAAGGTTTAAACACTTTAGCCTTACATGCACAACCAAAAGGCGATACAAAATTTGCCGCTTCGTTGTTTACCCAATCAATTGAGTCTTGGTCATCATCGTCAACACCTAACATTATTTCTATTCTGCTAGGATCATCTGCATTTTCACAAAGACTTTTAATACTGTCTTGTAATGCTCCGCCTGTTCTCCCTCTTGTAGGAAGTATAATACTTATTACACTACCAACTTGTTCTTGTAATTTTGCTTCTGTCATGTCTTATCCTGTAATTAGTTTTCTAATATTTCCTCTGAAAGTATAGTGTCCTACATGATTAAGTGCTGTTCGAGGATCTAAATAAACCTCTCCTCCCATGTTTTGCCA
>Ga0163179_10001754_pt1 | contig 15177 bp, 6 predicted proteins | sample AtlANTMetagenome_FD_109643 | JGI IMG/M metagenome (GOLD analysis project Ga0163179, IMG submission 109643) | Marine eukaryotic phytoplankton communities from the Atlantic Ocean - Atlantic ANT 2 Metagenome | ecosystem: Environmental > Aquatic > Marine > Oceanic | place: North Atlantic Ocean...
AACCTCTGTGATTGGGCAAAAAAAGTCAAAGAACTTGACCTAAAGGCGGCCATCCTTGATGGTGAACTTTTTGAAGGACCTGATGGAGTAAAACGCCTTAGTGATTTCCCAACCAAGGAAGAAGCTCAAGCAACAGTGGTCCAGCTGGTTCTGTCGCCGGCAGGCAATTTGGTCAAGGCATCAACAAGCCCAGGAAGCAACCTTCTTGGAATTATCAAAGAAATTAGAACTCGTTTAGAAGAAGGAAAAACAATCGAAAAGATTGCCTAACAAACGAGTATTTAATGACATCGCGTTTGGGACTGGCCCGTTTGGGTTAAAAGTTACACAGGGTAGCTCCTCTCCCGCGCATGACACTTTTATTGGAGTATGAAATTATGAGCGAAGAAGCAACAGCAACAAAAGAATTTGATGCAGGAATCAGTAAAATCGGCGATGAAATAGCTGGTTTAACACTAACTCAAGCAGTCGATCTTGCGGACTATATGAAGGAAACATACGGCATTGAGCCAGCAGCAGGCGGAGCAGTCATGATGGCTGGGCCAGCAGGCGGCGGTGAAGCTGGTGCTGACGAACAAACTGAGTTTGATGTTATTCTTGAATCTGCTGGCGATAAGAAAATTGCAGTAATCAAGGCTGTGCGCGAAATCACAGGACTTGGGCTTAAAGAAGCCAAAGCAATTGTTGATGAGGCGCCAAAAGCAATTAAAGAAAAGGCCTCAGAAGACGAAGCAAACGACATTAAGGCGAAACTTGAAGAAGCTGGCGCAGGCGTCACTGTCAAGTAAACTCTTTGCATTCAAGTACTTAAAACGACCAGCAGACCAACTGCTGGTCGTTTTTTATTGCTGATTAATGTTTTAGATGAGATCAATTCCACTCTAAAATAAGCAAGCTAAGTCCGATAAGTCAAGTTATGCAGATTTACGGTAAAATTCAAAAAAAGTTCAAGTTTTTGGGCGCACTGCTTGTTGAAAAATAGCGTTTCGGATACTCTACGTGGCTCGGCAGCGGCGGTCGCGGCATCTTGGAAGAACTGTTACAAACATACTTTAATACATGGCAAACTGCATTTTGCACGCAGTCAATGCTAGTTGTGAGGGTCATTTATGGCGACGATTACGGTACGCGATTTTTCTAAACGTGGCGATGCAATTCCTGTACCACCATTAACACAAGTTCAAGGCCATGCCTATGAACGACTCATTCAAAGAAATATAGAACCTCTCAAAAGAGATAACATTGGACTTGAAGCACTTCTTCGCGAAGTATTTCCAATTGAAGCATACGATGGTTCTATGCGCGTCGAGTATTTGTACTATAAACTTGACGAGCCCCGATATACAATCGATGAATGTAAAGAACTTCGACTCACATACGGCTGCCCTTTTAAAATCGGCGTCCGTTTCACACGTGATGGTATTGCAGAAATACTTGAAGAAGAAATTTACATTGGCGAAATTCCAATGCTTATTGGCGGTGGTGAATTTATAATCAACGGCTCCGAACGTTGCATTGTAAACCAACTCCATCGCTCTCCTGGAGTCGACTTTTCTATTCAAGATGATACTGGCGACCGACAACTTCATAAAGCGCGAATTATTCCAGAGCGTGGTTCATGGATTGAAATTGAAGTAACTAAAAAAGATGTCCTTGCAATGAAGATTGATCAATCTGCAAAGATTGCTGCAACAACCTTTCTTCGCGCTCTAGACGAAGAGTTTAGCTCCACAGAGAAGATTCTTGACAAGTTCTATGACGTACAGGAAATATCTGTCAATAAACTTAAACCAGAATATTACTCAGCAGAATTAATTCTTGATTCCGAAACAGGCGAGGAACTCTGTAAAGTTGGTGCACAAATCGGGGATGCATATGAGGCCATCCTTGCTTCACCAATCAAAAAGATTTCGGTCATTGCTGATCCGGCAGACCCTCTCATCCTTAATACTCTTGCTGTTGAAAAACTTGACTTCCTTGCTGACGCCACAGAACACGAAGCCGCCCTTCTAAAAATTTATGGCCGCCTACGACCTGGCAATCCACCACAAGTCGACAAAGCTCGAGCACTTTTTGCTGATAAATTCTTTGATGACAATAGATACCGCCTAGGCAAAGTTGGGCGATTCCGCATTAACCGTAAATTTGATATGGAAGTCCCTGAAGACATCATGCACTTACGGCCAGATGATTTCAATGCTGTGATTGATTACATGCTTGACCTGCGTTCTCGAAGAGACAACGCACACATTGATGATATTGACCACCTCGGAAACAGGCGACTACGAACACTTGATGAACTCGCTGTTGAAGAAATGCGAAAAGGCTTCTTAAAACTTCGCCGCACTGTTCAGGAGCGCATGAGTGTAAAAGATCCAGATGAACTAAACAAAGTAGCTGACTTAGTAAACTCAAAAGCAGTTAGTTCCGCAATAGATTTCTTTTTTGGCCGAAGTGAGCTTTCGCAAGTTGTTGACCAAACCAATCCACTGTCAATGCTAGTTCATGAGCGACGACTTTCAGCACTAGGCCCTGGCGGATTAAACCGTAAACGCGCTGGTTTTGAAGTTCGCGATGTTCATATTTCTCACTATGGCCGAATCTGTCCAATTGAAACTCCGGAGGGCACGAACATTGGCCTTATTGCATCACTTGGTATTTATGCTCAAATTGATGAATATGGCTTCATCCAAACTCCATACCGTTCGGTAACGAAGCAAAAAGCATCTACTGAGGACATTCGCTACCTTCGCGCTGATGAAGAAATGAATGCTGTGCTAGCGCCTACAGAAGTACTAGATGAAAATGATAAAATCAACACTGATCATGTAATCGCACGCAGAAGTGGTGAACTGACACAAGTTGATCCTGGAGAAGTTCGATACATCGATATTTCACCAAAGCAACTTGTTGGTGTTTCCGCATCACTTATTCCTTTTCTTGAACATGACGATGCGAATAGAGCGTTGATGGGCTCAAACATGCAACGCCAAGCTGTGCCACTTATCATTCCTGATCCACCCATCGTGGCCACTGGCATGGAGAAAATTGTAGGTAACTACTCAGGCATGCTCGTTAAAGCAAAACGTGCTGGCAAGGTAACCTATGTTGACTCTCGTAGAATTTTAATTGACAACGCAGACGAGTACATTCTTAAAACATTCCGCGGTTTGAATGAACGAACATGCCAATCGCAGAAACCAATTATTAAAATTGGCGATAAAGTGAAGAAAGGTCAAATCATTGCAGATGGCGCCTCTACTGTTGACGGCGAACTTGCAATCGGTAAAAACATTCTTGTAGCATTCAATACATTTGATGGCTATAACTTTGAAGACGCCATTGTTATCTCAGAGCGACTTGTAAAAGACGACGTATTTACTTCTATCCATATCGATTCATATGAAGTTGAAGTGCGAGACACAAAACTCGGGAAAGAAGAATTTACTCGAGATATACCAAACGTTTCAGAACGTCAATTAATGAACTTAAATGAAGATGGAATCATCCGAGAAGGTGCTCGCGTAGGTCCTGGCGATATTCTCGTTGGCAAAGTTGTACCAAAAAGTAAAAATGAACTTACGCCGGAAGAAAAATTGCTTCATGCAATCTTTGGTCGAGCTGGCGAAGATGTAAAAAATGAATCATTGAACGTTCCCTCTGGCTCAAGCGGTGTTGTGATAGGCACAAACCACTTTAGCCGCCGCATGCATCTTGATGCAGATCAGAAAAAAATGATCAAGCGTAAAATGGACGCTTACGAAGAGGAAATGAACGAAAAAGCAATCACACTCTTTAGAGAGATGGTTGCAGAAATGAATGAAATCCTTGGTACGGAAATGGTCGACCCATCTACACGCCAAAAGGTTGGCCTGTCAGATATTCCAGAAGTTATCCTTGAACAGATTGATGGATTCTCTGACAAATGGGTTAAGGGTTCAAAAGATGCAAAAGCAACTGCGCTCACAGTCCAAGAACAATATTGGCCAAGGATTGAAGCAATTTACAAAGAACGTGACCGCAAGCTTGCACACATGAAACGTGGCGACGAGCTACCTTCAGGCGTTCTTGAAAAAGTCGTAGTCTATCTAGCAAATAAACGAGCAATTTCTGTTGGTGATAAGATGGCTGGTCGCCATGGTAACAAAGGTGTTATCGCACGAATTGTCCCAGAAGAGGACATGCCGTTTATGGAAGATGGGACACCTGTGGATATTTTATTGAACCCACTTGGAGTTCCTTCCAGAATGAATGTAGGCCAGCTTCTAGAATTACACCTGGGCTGGGCAGCTAAAGTACTCGGCTTCCAAGCAGTCACGCCTGTTTTTGATGGCGCAACAGAAGCTGAAGTCCTTGAATCCATTCAAGAAGCCAATGACTCAGTACTCCAAAAACGAAAAGTATTTGAAGAAACTGGCACAAACCCCGGCACACCCAGAGAAATTTTGGCTGAAATTCCATTTGCGGGCAAAGTACAGCTTCATGATGGTCGCACAGGTGAGCCATTCAAACAACCAACTTCTGTTGGCGTGATGTACATGTTAAAATTACATCACTTGATCGACGATAAAATTCACGCTCGATCAACTGGACCATACAGCCTCATTACGCAACAGCCTCTTGGCGGTAAGGCCCGCACTGGTGGGCAACGCTTTGGCGAAATGGAAGTCTGGGCACTTGAAGGATACGGCGCGGCGTACATGCTGCAAGAACTCCTCACTGTTAAAAGTGATGATGTTGAAGGCCGTACTAAAATTTACGACTCTATTGTGAAGGGCACAAACACTCTTGAGGCTGGCATGCCAGTTGTATTCGACGTTTTGTGTCACGAAATTAGAGGCCTTTGTATGAACATTGAGTTGGAGAAGGATCAAGAGGAAACAGGAAGTCTTCTCTAATCCAGCTTCGTTTTATTTTCAACGATCTTCAACTACAGATAGGAATAAAGAATTATGTCTGAACAAGTTTTTGATAAAGTCAACGATTTCAAGTCCGCACGAATCGGCCTCGCGAGCCCAAGTGATATACGGAGTTGGAGTTTTGGCGAAGTAAAGAAACCAGAGACAATCAACTACCGAACATACCGTCCAGAAAAAGACGGACTTTTTTGTGAACGCATTTTTGGACCTGAACGTGACTACGAATGTGGTTGCGGTAAATACAAAGGCACAAAATTCAAAGGAATTATTTGTGACCGTTGCGGTGTCAAAGTAACGCACTCACGCGTTCGACGTAAGCGAATGGGGCACATCAATCTTGCTGCTTCAACTGTTCACATCTGGTTCTTCAAAGCACTCCCAAGCCGCCTTGGAACACTTCTTGGAATGAAAACTTCTGACTTAGAGAAAATCATTTACTTTCAAGATTACGTAGTTCTTGAAGCTGGCGATGCTGACATTGAAGGCTCACCTCTTGAATATAAGCAAGTTATTACTGAAGATCAATATCGAGAAATTCGCAGCCGTGGCGGCTACGGTGATTTTCGTGCTGAAATGGGCGCAGATGCTGTTCGAGAACTTATCGAAGCACTCGACCTCCATGGTCTAATTGAAGAGATTCGTGAAGGACTTGCGAGCACTCGTTCAAAGCAAAAAACAGCGGATTATGCAAAACGACTCAAGCTAGTAGAACAACTTAAAGGGAGTCACAACGAACCATCATGGATGGTCCTAGATGTTGTTCCTGTAATTCCACCAGAGTTACGCCCCCTCGTAATGCTTGAATCTGGCAACTTCGCTACAAGTGACTTGAATGACTTGTATCGTCGTATAATCAACCGAAACAACCGCCTCAAGAAACTAATGGATTTGAATGCTCCAGAAGTAATCATTCGAAACGAAAAACGAATGCTGCAACAAGCAGTGGATGCGCTATTTGATAACGGTCGATGCCGACGCCCTGTGCTAGGCAGTTCCAACAGGCCACTAAAATCAATTACCGACATGATTAAAGGGAAGCAAGGTCGATTCCGTGAAAACTTACTTGGCAAACGCGTTGACTATTCAGCCCGTTCAGTCATTGTTGTTGGACCCAACCTAAAGTTGAACCAATGCGGTCTTCCTAAAAAGATTGCACTTGAACTCTACCAACCGTTCATCATTCGACGGCTTAAAGAACAGGGACTTGCGGACACCATTAAGTCTGCAAAGCGTATGCTAGAACGAAGAGACGAAGAAGTTTGGGACATCCTAGAGCAAGTCATTCGCCAGCATCCTGTCCTTCTGAATCGCGCCCCTACTCTTCACCGAATGGGCATCCAGGCATTTGAACCCGTCCTAGTGGAAGGTAAAGCAATTACTCTTCATCCACTTGTATGTACAGGGTACAACGCAGACTTTGATGGTGATCAAATGGCAGTCCACTTGCCACTTTCCGTTGAAGCGCAAACTGAAGCACACGTCCTGATGCTTTCAACACACAATATTTTCTCACCAGCACATGGCAACCCGCTAGTTTCCCCAAGTCAAGATATTGTTATGGGTGTTTACTTCCTTACGCACATGGATCTCAACGATAACCGCGAAGAAAATGACTTGCGAAAATTCAGAAACGCTCAAGAAGCATTACTGGCGTATGATTACGATCAAATCACATTGCAGGAAAAAATTCAAGTTCGCCTTCCACGATACCCAAATGTTGTCAAGGATGAAAAGGGTAAGATTGAACCAATGCCATCTAATGGCAGAATTGTAACGACAGTTGGGCGAATTTTATTCTGCGAAATACTTGCAGATGGAATGCCCTTCTATAACTGCGAGTTGACCAAAAAAGGTTGCAGTCGAGTAATTGATGACACCTATGAGATAAAAGGTAGAGCAGAAACACTCACGCTTCTTGATGATATGAAAGAAGTGGGTTTCAAAGCTTCAACATGGTCTGGTATTTCAATTGCCATTACCGACATGCGTATCCCCTCAAACAAGCAAGAGCTTCTTGATGGCACACAGCAAAAAGTCGATCGTGTAGAGCAAGCAACCGCTGCCGGTGCAATTACTAATCAAGAACGTCACAATCAACTTCTAGACTTGTGGTCTCATTGTCGCGAGGAATTAACAGGATCTTTGATTAAAACTCTAGAAGTTGATCGCAGAAATCCAGAAGATAATAGTTACGTGGATGTTGATTCAACTGATGGCGTTCGCTACCTAAACCCAGTCTTCCTTATGTCAACCTCTGGTGCACGCGGCAATGTTAGCCAAATGCAACAACTTGCAGGCATGCGCGGATTAATGACAAAACCAAGTGGCGAAATTATTGAAACGCCCATTAAGGCGAACTTTAGGCAAGGCTTGAATGTTCTAGAGTATTTCTCATCAACGCACGGCGCTCGTAAAGGTCTAGCTGATACCGCACTAAAAACTGCTGACTCTGGCTATCTCACACGTAAACTTTACGATGTTGCCCAACCAGTTGTGATCAATGATTATGACTGCGCAACAAAGCGTGGAATTACAAAACGTGCTGTGTATAAAAACGATGAAATTCACGTCCCACTATGCGATCTCATCATTGGTCGCACAAGCATGCAAACAATCATTAACCCAGTGACTGATCGCGTTATTGTTGCGAACAAACAAGTCATTGACGAAAAAGTTGCTGGCGATCTTGAATCGCTCAATATTGATGCTGTTCAAGTCCGTTCACCACTTACTTGCGAATCAGAATCTGGATGTTGCGCGCTGTGTTACGGGAATGACCTCTCAACAAGCCAACTAGTTGAAGAAGGCATGGCTGTAGGAACAATTGCAGCTCAGTCGATTGGCGAACCTGGTACTCAACTCACAATGCGTACATTCCACACCGGTGGCGTTGCATCACGTGAGTTTGTAGAAACCAAGTATAAAGCACCTCATTCTGGAACAATGATGCTTCGTGATTGCAATGAAGTACCTCTTCCAGGGAACAAAGAGGGCCACCTCATTACGTTGAAACAAACTGGTGAACTTGTTATTGTTGATGACAAGGGACGCGAGCTCGACAAGGCATTTAGAGTTCCTTATGGTGCAACTGTCCGCATGGCTTCTGGTTCTAAAGTGAAAAAAGGCAATGTTCTTGTTGAATGGGACCCTCACGTAATGCCAATTCTTGCAGAGAAAACTGGCGATGTGATCTTTAAAGACATTGAAATGGGCGTCACACTTCGCGAAGAAGAATCAAAAGGCGTTACAGAACGAATCATTACTGAGCACACAGGCGACTTGCACCCACAGATTCTTATTCAAGAAAATGAGCAAACGCTTGACTTCCACCATTTGCCTGCGAAAGCACGCCTTGAAGTAAAAATAGGTGAGAAGGTTGTAACTGGTCAAATGCTTGCACGTCGCCCACGCGAAGTAAAGGGTTCTGCTGACATTGTTGGAGGTCTACCTCGAGTAACTGAAATTTTTGAAGCACGAACACCAAAAGAGCCATCCATTCTTGCCCAAGTCACAGGTCGAGTTGACCTTCAAGCTGAACGCAAACGTGGCAAAATGGTCATCCATATTGTTCCAGAGGGAAGCGATCCTGTTGAACACCTTGTTCCACAGGGCAAACACCTTCTCGTTCACACTGGCGACAAAGTTGTTGCAGGTGCTCAGCTCACAGAAGGTCCGCGCGACCCGAACAATATTCTTGACATTAATGGTGAAGAAGCGTTGTACAACTATATGATTTCAGAAGTACAGAATGTCTATCGCGCTCAAGGTGTGCCAGTGTCCGACAAACACATCGAAGTCATTCTTTCTCGAATGCTGAGTAAAATTCAAGTGCAAAAAGCTGGTGATACGCATATGCTCCCACTTGATTTTGTTGAACGATACAAATTCCGTATTGAAAACAAAAAGCTGGATGGGGCTCTAATTATCAAAGAACCAGGCGATACTAACTTCGCAATTGGTGATTTAGTCAACAAAGATGAAATTAAAGAAGCAAATGCAATTGCAGAAGCAGAAGGTAAAGCTCCTGCAAAAACGACTAGGCCAAAGAAAGCCACCGGTAAACCGCTACTCCTTGGCATCACCAAGGCGGCTCTTCAATCCGAATCGTTCCTCTCAGGTGCATCATTCCAAGAAACCACTAAAGTCCTTACTGAAGCAGCTTTACGTGGTGCTGAAGACCAGCTCAAAGGTCTGAAGGAAAACGTTCTCCTTGGCCACTTGGTACCCGCAGGAACTGGTTTTGAGCCATACCAAGCAATGAAAGTGAAACACCTTGTGGAGGCTCTTCCTACAGATGAAGATGATGAAGAAAACATGGTTGCAGCTGCTGCATCGAGGGCAGAAGCGCTTGGGGCACAGCCAACAAGCCCAACTGTTCAGGTAACAGCCACCGCACCGGTAGAGATTGAAGAAATCTTATAAACCCTATTTTGCCCTACAGGGCTCTTTGGCAATAATGCCAAGGAGCCCTTTTTTATCAAAATAAGGGGTTTTTTTCATGCAACCGCGAGCCCCCGGTCATAGAATAATGATGTGTATAAATACGCAAGAACGCCATATTATTAAACGTTCTTGTCATTTCAGATTTATACGTTTACGTGCCTCTATATTGTTGCGTAGAGAATGAGGCACAGATTGGTTCACGTACCCTTTGAGTGTGGTACAGAGGAGTTTTCTCAAAGATGCAAACACGTATTCTTACTCGTTTTACAGCTTTAGCAGTTTTTGTTTTTACATGCTTCCTAACTGTTGATGTTATCGCTAGTGATCATGAACTTGCACCACTTCTTAGCCCAGATGCTTGGAAGTTGCTCTCTGAAGTTGAGGCACACCAACAAGGTCTCATTCCTGCAAAAGTAAAAAAGCTTGAACTCAAGCCACGACAACCACAATACAAGCGCGCTCTAATCAAACGACCAAACAGCCGAGTGATGGTGAAGTTTTCTGACAATCTAGAGATACGACTCAACGCACAAAGCAAACCTTATTCAAGAACAATGCGCAATGCTACAACAGTCATTGATCTGTGTGAAAATCTAGAAATTACATTAAGCCCAACACTATCTCAATCACACGAGCAAGTTGATGCTCTAATTCGTAAAGCTGAATTAATCAGCCATCGACAACAGCCTGATATTGGAGGAATTTACTGGATAAACGGCGATTCATCCTCTGTTGATGTTGCTGCTGAAATGTTCTCGATAATGGATGAAGTTGAATGGGTTTTCTATAAACCTGTGATATCTCAAATGGAACGCAAAGCACCCCTCCCTAAAGCGGAAACCAAACAAAACTTCGTGCAACAGCCGATGGAACTAGCTCCCATTATGAATACTGGGGCATGCCAAGTATCCAGAAACGACTGCATACTTGGCATGACAAGAACCGCATGCTTAACTCGAGGCGGAGTCTTTTTAGGTGAAGGTTCTGTATGCGAAACAGATAATAAACTGGGAAGTAACTCAAACTCTTTAGGTCAACTTAGAGGCATTGGTGCAACAGGCGCTTGCTGTGTTCTTGATGCATGTACAGCTGGAAGTGCAGCCGAATGTACTGCACTTGGCGGCGTATACCAAGGCGATGGAACGGATTGTGTTGAAAATCCATGTACTGGCGCATGCTGTACTGATAACGGAGCAACCTGTACAGACATTATCTCACCAGATATTCCCGCTACTGACTGCGCTGCCGCAGGCGGTTGGTATCTAGGCGACGGATCAACATGTGCTGTTGACATTTGCCCAGTTGGTATTGGCGAATGCTGCTTGCCAAGTGGATGCACACCTGTGCTTGACGATGCTCAATGCTACGGCATTAATGGCGTTTACCTTGGAGAGAATGAGGATGAGCCACCAGACCCATGTGGTGATTCGCAAACAGACTGCCCCCCTGGCGGACCCGATCCTGAGACCTATTATGTTTGTGCGGAATTTGGCGAATATATTAGCTACCTAGCTGGAGATTGCTATATAGACCAATCGGCAACTCTACAAACTGATCGCTCTCCTAGCCCTGGCTGTGTAGATACAGAGCTATCCCTTCTCCCCTACAACCCGCTGTCTATTATTTCGCCTGACATTAATGGTGATTATGTAGTTGCTTCTGGCGCTATCACAAACGTCGCAACTAATGTCTTTAATGCGTCTACCTGCTGTGAAACAATTGCTACAAATGTGCCCGATTGCGACCCTGATGAGGGCAATGTATGGGGGCCTATATGTGCCAGCTATGCTAACGCATACTCGGTTGAAGGTACAAATGTGTGCTTAAGAACATCTAGCCCAGTAGATCCGAATTCACCGAGCTACGGTGATGCGCCCTTTGGACCAGTGCACACTCCACGACGCGTTCAGCCACAATTTAACATGGAAAATATAGGCTCTGCTGTGACAGTGCTCCGTAGTACAGCAGGCACAGGAACTGCGAGTGTAGAAGTTGTTTCTGTAGATCCGGCAAATCCAATTGGTGCGCAAAATTTGAACCTGTATGAAGATGGCATACTCGTAGTAACCATCCTCCTTGATGATACAACTCCTATTGGGCCGCAAGATGACCCCGCTTCCATTGCCGGCATAATCAATGCTCTGCCGGAATGGACTGGGGATGTTGCGAGTGAAGTCAGTGCTGACACAACCGCTGACACCCTTGCTATTTTACCGCTTACCTCATGTCTAGACACAACTGTCTATGTATATGCTCATCCTATTGGAGGCGGAAACTTCTCACCAGCAGGGCCATCTCAATATCCTAAAACATCTACGACACCAGACTATGCCATGATGGGCTTATTAGCGTCCATGTCCGCAGAACAAATACCTTATGCAGCACGACTTTTAGCCGGAATCCCTGCAAATCCGAATCCACTCCCTACTGGAGCGTTAACCCCATGGGATCCAGCTACCGAAGCCGTAAACTTTACTTACCTGAATCAAACTCTCCCCTGGCCAATGGGCGGTGCAGTAATTGGAACGGCAAACTACCCCGCGCCACTAACTACAGAAGGCCCTGCAGCAGGCACGGCTGGCTGGTTTGGTGGTGAAGGAATTAACTTATTCCCGGATGCAGAAAACCCCGACGGCTTTGGCGATCAAGATCAATACAAAGGCGCCTATGGTTATGGAAACTACTGGCAAGACGAGGAGAGTGTAGGTACTAACGGCTCATTTGGAGCTGGCGTCAAAATCGCTGTCCTGGACTGGTCTGCTCACCTTCAAGAACAAACTAATGAAACTGGCGTACGAATTGGTGGCATTCATGAAGAATTTCTTGCTGCAGACAATACAACACTGCGCATTATTCTTGAGAGTGAAGCGAATACAGGTCATGAAGATTTATCACTTGTCTTTGATGAGAATCTAAACCAAGGCAATCTTTGGATGTACAGCGCTGACCATGGTTCTGCAGTTCTAGGTGTAATTGCAGCTCGATGGAATCCTGATGCAGTCCCTGGTGATTCACTTGAAACTCGACTTCAGAATAATGTAGGCGTATTAGGCCTCGCACCAGATGCCGAAGTCTACTTTTTCCCACTTACTTCTGAAGAAGCACCTGATAGGGAACAGCAAGCCTGGTACAACGCAATTGAAACTCTAGATGCTGGTGATGTAATCGCCGCTGGATATCAACCTGTTGCTGTTGATGCTACCAGGCCTAATCTAAACTACTGGGAAGACACGGCAGCATATATTGAAATTGCTAATAACCTTAGCATCTGTACTGTGATTAAAGCCGGTGACAGAGGTCTTGACCTTAGCGGATTAGAGCTGCCCAATGGCGACCAAAATGTTATCGTAGCAACTGCTGTTACACCGGGGCTTCCATATAAACGTTGGGCAAACAATGAGCGTGCCTCAAACTATGCTACTGCACTTGACGAGTATTCACAGGTAGCTGTCTCTGGTTGGGGCATGGGAGTAACTACTTGTGGCAAAGGCCTCATCCGTGATAACTACCTAGGATACTCAACGATTACGTATGAAAATGAAGATGATGGTGCAGGCGGAGTCATCAAAGGCCCAACCGACGCACATATTGTTCACCGCCAAGCATACACAAATAACTTTGGATTTACGGATGCTGCAGCCGCGCAAGCAGCTGGCTGTGCTGCAATCCTGCAAGGTTTTACAAAACAAATTTTTGGCGTACCAATGGGCCCTGAAATCTGCAGGCAACTTCTTGCTGGTGGCCAATATGAGGGTCGCGACAAAGAAGGCAACAACATTTTAGTACCTGTTGAGCTAGATCAAAAAACGACTGAGGTCGGGCTTGATAATGAATGTCAAGAAGATGCCAGTCCAGATTTAAATTGGGACTGGTGTGGGGTACCCGGTTTTGGCAATGCAACTGGCGACTTGCTTGACCCGCGTGAAGCAATGGTTCGAGCTATATACAATCCTATCTTTGATACGCCAAACATTTCCACAGTTATGTTTGTCCGTGGCACCCAACTTTTTGGTAATCAATATTCTATTGCAGCAACAGATGGAAATCTGCTTGCTGGTAACCCAGTAGCAACAAGCGCTCATGACGAATATGCATTGCCTGCTGGTGTTCCTGGAGGTTCCGTTCGATACAACTCTAATCGACACATCACTGACTTATACGTTTCGGGCGAATTAATCAGTGGCCTACCGCTAAGCAATACCCTGAATGTGTCTGTCACTCTCTTTGATGTGCAACAACCATGGTTAGTAATGGGTGTTGAATTCTTCGATAATATAACTCGTCGATGGCGACGTGCTGCCGGCAGTACAACATTAACCGCAGGCGATACTGAAGTTGATTTCACCATCGAAAATGCTTGGCGTTATGTAAACTCTGCAAGCAACGCATATCACATGCGCATTATTACTCGAAACTGGTCTGGTCCATTGACTCCTACCTTCCCAGTGTATTACGAACAAATCAGTGTTACTTCTGGAGCAATTCAGCAAAACTAAGTATTACTAATAATATTCAAGAAGCCTTGCTATTAGTGGCAAGGCTTCTTTTTTAGTGCTTGAGTTTACCCATGCCCCTTCGATCCATTCTTTGAGACGCTTGCAATTGAATCTTTATCTTTGACAATCTGACCATTCCCATCTTTACATAATTTTTTGCTTGTAAATGGTTCTTCTTGATTAGTAAGATAGGCGACACCATTTCTGTCTTGAACTTCACAAACAGTTTCATAAAAGAAACCACAGCCAGACAACAGAGCACTCAATATGACTGCGAACAAAATTAATAGAATTTTTTGCATTATGAACTAAATTGCTTAAGTTTACTTAAAGAACCAGATTAGGATAGAAAGAACCACAGCACAGCACAAAAAAAACATAGAAAAAAGGGTGATAGAATTAAGACCCCCGCCATCACTTTCAATCTCTTCGGCAGATTGGCCATGGTTCTCATCTATCAAAGTATTCTTCTTATTTGTTTCGTCTGTCATGCCAGTTTCCTTTTCTTGTCTTTATCGTTCACTATCATACCTGTGCATTATGCATCAAGTTGCTTGAGTTTATCTGGCAGTCTCAATAATAACTCGATTTCCTCACTTGAAAGACTCTCTAACAAGGCAAGCAGTTGCGTTGTGTCCAAATTGTCATCGCCGTTGTCATCACTCAGAAGATGCCGAAGTAGCAAGGCAAAAACTGTATGCTCAAGTAAATAGGCTTATTGAAAGCAAACTGTAACATTGGTATAAAGTGGCACACTGCTGTTGTAATAAATGCTGTAAGTGGTTTACAAAAGACCCCAAAAGCAGGCTTTAGGACACACCTGTGCAGGGCTCGAACCTGCGACCCGCTGATTAAGAGTCGGCAGTATCAGACTCTTTGTACCGAATCATCCGCAAATGATTACCCTTATCATTCAAATGAACTTCAGACATAAACGCTTGAATCATAGCTAGGCCCCTTCCAGATGGAAGCGTTAAATTTTCATTTGCTGTTGGATCTGGAATTGATTCAGGATCATAGCCTCTTCCTTGATCAATTATTTCAATTGAAACAATCATGTTACTGACAGACCAAGCTAGATCAATAGTTTTTTCTTTATCGCCTTGATGACCATGAAGCAGAGCATTCGCCAGTGCTTCTTCAAAGGCTACACGTACAGAAAACAAGTCATGATCGTTATAACCAGAACTTCGCATCAAATCTAGAACATGCTCCTGCGCCTCATCAAAGGATTCACGAACACCCTGGATGGTGCGCGTATGTTTCTTTGGATGAGAAGATGATGAACACATAAATTGCCTTCGATTAATTATGCTAAG
>Ga0163179_10001755_pt1 | contig 15176 bp, 19 predicted proteins | sample AtlANTMetagenome_FD_109643 | JGI IMG/M metagenome (GOLD analysis project Ga0163179, IMG submission 109643) | Marine eukaryotic phytoplankton communities from the Atlantic Ocean - Atlantic ANT 2 Metagenome | ecosystem: Environmental > Aquatic > Marine > Oceanic | place: North Atlantic Ocean...
AACCACTATCATGTGGTGCTAAAGTCTGGATAGAAACCAATGCAGAAGTGGTACTAGAACAATGAACTACATACATGAAGTATATATCCCATGTGCAGTGGGTAGACAAACCTTTGAACAAGCCAAAACACTTCTAACTAATATTCATGGCGGCTGCACAGCATACAACGGTGTTGGTCACTGGAACGATGAAGGTACTAATACTGATGGTACTACTAACTCTGTCCAATTACGTGAAGAAGTCTGGATTGTTCGTGTTGTATCTGACGATCCCACATTCTCTGGTCTCAATCTAATTGAGGCTGAACTATTCAAACGTAACGAGAAATGTGTCATGTCAACCACTCAAGAGATATCAGTGAGATTTCATAATGCTTGACAAACATGTGTACACACGTAAAGACGGTGGAGAAACTTGGTGCTATGGGATCATTGAAGAAGACAGTAACTTCTCTGTGGTATGTAATGACGAAAACCAAGACGGTATCTGGTGTGGTGATCTTGAGTTTACACCAGAAAACTGGGATCAAGTATGTAAATATCTTGAAGAAAACTATGATCCACAAATAGAACAACTGGAGACTTGTTAATGACCAGAATCAGAGTAGAACTCTCTTACAGCACATATGGTCAAGTCTTTGTCAATTTACCAGAAAGTATGGAAGTTGATGATATTGATGAACTATATGTCAAATGGGCTGATGGCGGTATTACTTTCACTGATGGTACAACAATGACCTTTGATGCTGAATGTGACGATTGGGAACACGATTTCAAACGTCCTGATTCAATTGACTATTACGAGGATAATGATGAATATTGATATTGATAAAATGATTGCCACTATCGGTTGGGTACATGTAATTGTTGGTGTTTGGTTTATTGTGTAAGCTATGACTGATGAAAACTATTGTTGCTGTTACGATACAGTGTGCAACCCCGCAAGAAAATGTTATGACTGCGGAGGAAACATTTGTGCAGAGGTAGCATATTTTTACGATGATAAGATATTTTGTGAATGGTGTCCCCCTGACGGATATGGAGAGTAATAGTGACTAAACAAGACTTTGAGTTCTTTGCTAAGTTCGCTGTAGACTACTCTCTACCAGATGAAGCTATTACAGAGTTGCTAGAACTATTCAAAAAACGTAACGACCAATTCTCTTGGCAAATGTGGTGGACTCGTTATAACAAACTAAAGGCTATGTAATGGGTAAACTAAAAGAAATACATATGAGTATCCAAGAAATGGTAGATCAAGAAGTTTACAATGAATGGACAATGGTAGAAGAATACATTGCAGAATCAAAAGAATATATAAAAGTGCATGTAAAAGACCTTGTAAACTTTGAATTACAAAACATTGGCTTATCCATGTCTCAAGATGAAATACATGACATGGTTGAGGACGCAATCAATTCAATTTATGGAGTATAACATGAAAATATCATTTGATGTATATACAAGACACTTAGACAAAGCTACAGAAGCATATACTAAACTAGATGCTGTTTGTGGTGAAAGCCTTAGATTAGGTAAAGGTAAACGGTATAATTCAGACCTAGTTCATTACAATGTCTATGGTTCTATAGATACAGAAAATGTCTCAGTCCTACATGACGCTTTCAAAGAAGGTTTCGTAGACGATAGTGACGATGTGTAATGCCAGTCGTTGATATAGAAAACGTATACGCTGAAGCCGATGGTAAAATTGCTATCGACTTTGGCGGTGAAGAAGTGCTTCTTACACAAGAAGAAGCTACACATTTATATATAGATCTAGGCTATGTTCTACAGGAACTAGATGGACAGTTTAACATTCAATAGAAAGTTTTGTATCATGCAAAAACCAATCGCAGCTAAAATTATCGTAAACCCTATTGGTCGGCAGAACCTGCAGTTCCGTAGGACTACTAATGAATTTGGGCCTAAAGGCTCTTGGTCAAACAACCAAGGCTACTTATCTGTATCACGACTAGCTGCAGGTAGCCCCAACGGTACTGGTGGTAACTTCTGTAGCCGCCCTAAAGTACACGCATAGATAACCAAAAAGCCCCTAGGTACACTTAAATGTGTATCTAGGGACTCTTTTATTTTCTTTTAGCTAACCGACAAAACGCATATGCATCTTTTTTGGGTAACCGACAAAATGCATCAGTGTCGCGGGGCACTCGCCTCAGCACTTGCTTGGTCTAATAGTTCTTGCAGTTCTTCATCAGATAAATCTTCAGCCTGTATTTCTACATTGGTCTGATCAACACGTGCAAGTTTAGGTGCTTCAAACTCTGCTAGAGTCTTTGCAATATCTACTGCAGTATCCATGTCATCTCTTGACACAGCTTTAATCATCATTATCTTAAGGACATCCAAAGATGTCATATCAGTTTGATCAAGCACATCTGTCTTATAAAGTTTCCATTCAGCCATAGACATCTTAGCAGCATCTCTAGCTTCTTTATTAGCCTTGCGGGTTTCTACACCCTTGGCCTGTGCTTTTCTCGCAGACTCAGTAGTCCAACTACCGTTAAGGTTTTTGAGGCTTTTTGGATTAAAAGGCATTGTTCTCTCCATAAATTCTATATACCCCTTATAGGTATATCTTTTATGCCGAGGACAAGCCTCGTCATCAATAAGGTATTAATTCTATAAGGGGTATATAACCACTATGAAACTAAATGACTATCAATCAAAGGCTGTTACAACGGCTGTCTATCCAAAAGATAACGCACTTCCGTACTTGGCATTAGGTTTGTCAGGAGAGGCTGCTGAGGTCGCAAACAAAGTGAAGAAGATTCTTCGTGGAGATTACGACAATGACCCAGAGAAAGCCGAGGAAGCCTTACACAATATATCTATGGAACTTGGCGATACTCTTTGGTATATCGCTGTCCTTGCCTCAGAGTTGGATACTAACCTTGAGCTTGTTGCTACTTCTAATCTGGATAAACTAGCAGCAAGAGCAGAAGCAAACACAATTAAAGGATCTGGAGATGATCGATAACGAAAGGCATGAAGCATACATGAAAAGAAACTTAAAAGCCACACTACCAAGTGACGCACAAGAACGTAAAGCTATTCCAGTATACACAGGGTTCATAAAATACTTTCCCGATGCAATTGTAGAAATCTCAAAAGTATCTCTCAAAGGTGGTATCCAACATGGTCAAACACCAGAGACACTACACTGGGACAGGTCTAAGTCTGGTGATGAACTAGATGCTATGATGCGTCACCTGATTGACGAGGACTGGGCACAAGTAGCTTGGAGAGCCTTGGCGAACCTTCAAAAACAAATCGAAAGGTCTAGAGATGATTAAAAAATATGAGATAGAAGATATATGTACTGCTATTGATAATAAAATAGACTCTTGGGATACTATATCTCTACAACAATTTGCATATGAACGTTTATTTGATGATTATACAGACAGGTCTCAACCCATAGAACACATTGATGAATTAATGGAAGAGTTTGGACCATGAAATCAGACAGAAGCAAACAAGATCACATAACCGACAAACCGTTTAAAACAATCATATGCGACATTTGCGGAAAGGAATTTTCAATTATGAGTATTGATTCAAAGTACACTATCTGTCCTAAATGCGACATGCCAGAAGGGAAAGACAAGTGACTTGCAGCAAAAAACAAATACTAAAGATACGAAGACGTAGAAAAATACTAGACCGATACAAAATTGCTAAAGGTTGTATTGATTGTGGTTACAACGAAAACCCCTACGCTCTTCAATGGGATCACAGAGATCCATCAGATAAAATATATACGCCTCATAGAATGGCTTCTTGTAGTATCAAGAACATTATCAAAGAGGCTCGTAAGTGCGACATACGTTGCGCTAATTGTCACACAATCAGGTCAGTGAAAGAGAAACACTACCTAGAAAGAAAAGCTTATGAAATTAGTGTATGATATTGAAACAGATGGTTTTGATGCAACTAAAGTCTGGTGTCTTGTAGCATACAACCTAGACAGTGGTACAACATACAAGTTTAGTGATTACGATGACTCTCTTCCAGGAATGGATGATGGTTGTGCAGTACTAAACAACGCAGAAGTCTTAATTGGTCATAACATTATTGGCTTTGATAATTTAGTTATGGAAAAACTATATGGTTTGAAACTAAATAATAAGAAAGTGTATGACACTTGGGTTATGTCTCAAGTATTACAATACAAAAGACCCCACAAGCATGGCTTAAAGGGTTGGGGTGAACACCTTAACAACTCAAAGATTGAATTTGATGAGTGGGATGGATACTCTAGAGAAATGCTACGTTATTGTGTACAAGATGTAATGCTAAACGTAGATGTGTTTAATCACTTGATGGAAGAATACAAACGAATTGCTGCTAAACGTCCAACAATCAAGGAAGGTTTACTAATTGAGCATGATACTGCAAAGTTCAATGCCCGTGTAAAGACCCGTGGTTGGAAGTTTGATAGAGTCAAGGCAGTAAAGAACCTTAAACTTATGCAAACTAGGATGGATGAAATAGAAAAAGTAATACATCCTCAGTTGGGTACGCATAAAGTATACATTGATAAAACACCTAAAACACCTAAATACAAAAAGAATGGTGACTACACTGCTGTAACTGCACGTTTGCTTTCAGATTTCTATGAGAAAGAAGTAAAGTCAGAAGACACACATGTGCATCCAGTAAACAAAGAGTTCCAACGGTTCACAGTAGAACAGATCACACTAGGATCTATGGAACTTGTAAAGGACTGGTTACTAACTGTGGGTTGGAAGCCAGATGAGTACAACCGAAAGAAGATTGGTCGTGAATGGGTAACCGTAGGACCAAAGATTACTGATACATCCCTAGAGAAACTAGGTGATATGGGTAAAATGATCAGTGAGTATTACACTCTACGTAACCGTAGTTCTGTAATTAAAGGCTGGCTTGAGACCCTAGAAGCTGGACGTATACATGGTAACATGTGGACTATTGGTACTCAAACATTCCGTTGCAGACATGAAGTAATCGTGAATCTTCCAGGAGTCAATGCACCCTGGGGTAAAGAGTTACGTGAGCTATTCATACCTGATGAAGACTGGAAAGTTGTAGGTGCAGACAGTTCTGGCAACCAGCTACGTGGTCTGTGTCACTATGTAAACAACGATGAGTTTACTAATGAGGTAATCTATGGTGATCAACACCAACGTAATGCAGACGCACTTGGCTGTTCCAGACCTGTAGCAAAGAACTATCTCTATGCTTATTTGTTTGGTGCTGGTGATGCTAAGCTAGGTTCTATCTTAACTGGTAAGTCTAATGCTAATGCTGGTAAGAAGTCACGTGAAGACTTTGCCAAAGGAATCAAAGGGTTGAAAGAACTTAAAGATAAACTAGGTGAAGTATGGCGCAGCACACAATATGCAACAGGTGAGGGTTGGTTCCCTGGCCTTGATGGTAGACCTGTGTTTGTATCTGGTGAATACCAAGCACTTAACTACTTGCTGCAAACTGCTGAAGGTATTACCTGTAAGTCTGCATTGTCTTATGCTATGAATAAGATTGACGAAGAAGAGCTACGTGCAGAGCCACGCTTGTTCTATCACGATGAGATCGCTTATGTGTCACATCCTGATGATGCAGATCGTGTCGGTGAGATACTTCAGGAATCTTTCAAGAAAGGTCCAGAGATGTTTGGTGTTACTTGTATGGAAGGTGGTGATTATGTTATCGGAACTAGCTACGCAGATGTCCACTAATATAAAGGAAGTACCCTATGAACAATCAATTGAATACCCAGGGTACATCGTATCCTTCCACCCAAAACCAGACGGTATTGAACCGAGAGAATGGTTTGATGTATTGCGTTACTACTATACTTCAAAAGGATACATCATTCTCCATCTTCTCGCAGCAGTGCAATATGAAAGAGACATCTGGGACCCCTACCCTTTAGAAAATAAAGTAAAGGAATGGGGTATCGATGTTGTCTATAGATAAAAGGAAAACGTAATGGCATTAGCCTTAATTGACGCTGACTCTATCTACTTCAGGGCTGCTTACAGCAACTCTGATAAAACAGAGATCAGAAAAGTAATCGATACTACTGTAAATCAATGTATCGCATACGCCTTCTCAGGGCCTCAGGAGTGCCGTGTAGCACTCAAAGGCAGGGGGAACTACCGGAAAGACCTCTATGCCCCCTACAAGGGCACCAGACCGTCCTTAAAAGAGGAAATAAAAGAATCCCTTAACTACGGTCATAACTATATGAAAGAAAAGTGGGGTGGAATAGAAGCAGATGGTATGGAAGCAGATGATCTAGTATGTATATGGGCTTACGAAGCTCGTGAATTAGAACTAGACTTTGTTATCTGTGGTATTGATAAAGACCTTAAACAAATCCCAGGTCATCACTACAACTATACTAAGAAAACCCATGAGTTTGTTAACGATGATCAAGCAGATCTAAACTTAATGTTACAATGCTTGACTGGTGACAACAGTGATAACATACCAGGGATACACGGTATAGGTCCAAAGACTGCCTCTAAACTATTAGACGGTATACCTATGGGTCAACGATGGGCAGCTGTTGAGAAAGCCTGGAAAGAAAACAATGCAGGTGACCCTTGGCTTAGTCGTAAACTACTTACTATGCTGACTACATGGGATGAACTAAAGGAGGTAAGTAAGGATGAACCAGATGAGTCATTACTTCTCAATCAAACCCCTGAGTGCGAACAAGATGTGGAACCGAAGGGGGAAGACAACGTTCAAGTCAGCGGATTATCTGGAATATCAGAACCAGATTCGTGATGAGCTTATAGGAACTGACTGGCCTTTCGGGGCTGGTCAAGTTACCTTTAACATCACAGCAGGTCTGTCTAACAGAGGAGCAGATCTGGATAACGTGATTAAACCAATACTAGATACATATCAAGGAGTGTATGAGGATTTCAATGACAATAAAGTTTACAACATCGAACTTGAAAAGCGAATCGTTAAACGAGGAGGAGAGTTCCTTGACATCAGAGTACGAGAGTATGAAGATAATCAAGCAGAAGAGACTCAACAAGAAACGAGAAGCGAGTTACAAGAGGAAACTAAATCGTCAAGCTAAAGAAGAAAGATGGAACTAAATGGATGACAAAAGATATACTAGAGGACCCTGCCCATTCCCTGGATGTGGTAGCTCCGATGCATTTACAACGTACAGTGATGGAGTAGGACACTGCTTCAGCTGTGGCAAATCAAAGAAAGTAGAAACAGAAATGGATAGTTATGAACCCGCCACCTTTAATGAGCTTACTAGATTCTCCGATATCGATTCTTATCGTAGCTATGGTATTTCTTCTCGTGGTATCTCTAAAGAAATAGTAGATTACTTTAAAGTAAAAATGAGTATAACCCCAGAAGGACTACCTGAATCCCACTTCTACCCATACACAAAGAACGGTAAGATCGTAGCATACAAAGAACGAAAACTACCTAAAACATTTAGTGTTCATGGAGATTTTAAAGATGTGGAACTATTCGGTCAGGAACAGTCGGTGGGTAGCAAGATGCTCGTCATCACCGAAGGGGAGTTGGATGCACTCGCTGTTGCTCAGGCATATAAACAAAAGTATGGAAGGGTCTACCCTGTTGTATCGCTTCCCAGTGCTTCAGGAATCAATACACTTCTGGCGCAGCGGGAGTGGGTATCTAAGTATGAGTCTGTCATACTCATGTTCGACTCAGACGAAGCTGGATCGCAAGCTGTGGAGAAAGCGGCACGTATCGTGGGTACGGGGAGATGTAAGGTTGCGTCACTTAAAGGATGCAAAGATCCATCAGAACTCTTCCTCAAGCATGGACCCGATGCTGTCGTGGAGAGTATATGGGGGGCTAAAACGTGGTCCCCTGCAGGAATTATCATGGGCGAAGCAGTCTGGGAAAAGCTCAAGGAACGCCAGAATGTTGAGTCGGTTCCTTACCCTGATTGTCTTCAAGGACTCAATGAGAAACTCAAGGGGATAAGATATGGTGAGATTACTTTGTTTACCTCTGGCACTGGTAGTGGTAAGTCTACTGTCATTAAAGAGATTATTCTTGACCTGCTTGCTAAGACAAGTGATAAGGTTGGACTCATTAGTTTGGAAGAAAGTGTTGGAGATACAGCCGAAAAGTTTATCTCAATGCAACTTAAACGCAACATCATGGATCCTCCACCAACTAGTGAAAGTGAATTGCGATCAGGATACGAAGCTGTGTTTGGTGACGAGCGACTGGTTCTCTTGGATCACCAAGGCTCCGTTGGGGACGCATCTCTTATCGACAAGATTGAATACATGGCCCTTATGGGTTGCAAGTACCTCGTTCTTGACCACATTACTATCGCGGTATCGGAAGGTTCTGAAGGACTATCTGGGAACGAAGCGATAGACAAAGTAATGTCTGACCTACTTAAGGTTGTTAAGAAACACAATGTATGGCTGGGTCTTATCAGTCACCTACGTAAAGCACAAGGAGGTAAGAGTTTTGAGGAAGGGAACATCGCATCTATCGATGATATCAAAGGCAGTGGTTCGATCAAGCAGATCTCGTTCGACATCATTGCCTTTTCAAGGAACCTCGTTGCAGAGTCAGAGTCAGAACGAAACACAATCAAGTTCAAGGTACTCAAGTCCAGATTCACAGGACTTACTGGACCTGCAGGATCCGCTACATACAACAACAAAACCACTAGACTAATAGCATCTGGTGGATTTGACGATTACTTTACAATATAATAACAGAAAGAGGATTGTATGAATCCATTCGATAACATCTCAGAGTACCTAATTGATAAGGTCTCAAGGGTTAATCCAAATAACCCTAAGGCAAACTCAGGTGGTGTACTTCTGAGATTGTATAAAGAATATAAAGAGGAGATGCCACGACTAATAAACGTGGCTTTCCAAACAATACAAATGAGATTCACCTACGATACCTCAGATAGTCCTGCAGGGACTGCACAGTTGACAGCTGTATCTACAGCAATAGGTCAACGCATAGCACGTGTAATCAAAAGGGAACCCCCTGGGTTACCCTGGAACATGCATGTGAGGTTGGGTGATCTCTTTATAGAAGCGTTCTATAACTGTGGATACATAGACATATACTACCCGAAGACAAGGGACACTAGCTATATTGTATCAGCTACAGCTAAATGGATAGATCTTGCTGACATACCAGAGGCAATGATGAGGATCTCTTTGACACACACTGTGTTAGAAAGACCAGATAGAATATCAAAGATCATACAACAGGACGGTGAACCTGTAATCAAAGAGTGGACAGAAGAGGACAACGCAAGGTTTGAACCTATGATTGGAACCCCTTGGGTTACTTCAGTAAATAAACTACAACGCACTGGATGGAGGATCAACCAGCGTGTGTATGATACTCTTATAGAAAACAAAGATGCATTTGTGTCATCAACACCAATAGATGATAATGATGCTAAAGAAATGAAACGTAGAAGCAAGCTGGTAGAATGGGGTTTCATTACCACTAAAGCTAAGCTGCTCTATGATCACGATGTCTTCTATCAGTTCATGCAAGCAGACTATAGGGGTAGGCTATACTACTCAGAGTCCTTCCTAAACTATCAAGGATCTGACCTAGCCAGAGGTATGATGACCTTTGCTAGGGGTAAACCTATGACAGAGGATGGTCTCTTCTGGTTAGCTGTACACACAGCCAATACATTCAACCAGAGTTATAACATAGACGAGATACCTGACTGGTGTGAGGCTGACTACGCAGGATACCTAGAAGAAGAAAAGCTAGAATCTATAAGCGTGGATAAGTTTACCCTTGAGGACAGGGTAAGGTGGACTAACGATAACATGGAAGTTATTGTCGAAATGGGTAGGCAAGGTATTGTAACAGATATAGCAGAGAAATCTGTGTCATTCCTATCCTGTTGCTTTGAGTGGTTTGATTACCAAAGAGCAGTCAAAGATAATAGAATCCACGTTAGCCACCTCCCAGTGCCCATAGACGGGTCTAACAATGGTTGGCAGCATTTAGGTGCTATTTCTAAAGACAGCCAGACAGGGAGGCTTGTAGGGCTAATACCAGTAGAAATACAACATGACTTCTATGTTCAGACTGCTAAGCAGTTATATCATTTGACAACTGATGAGAGACTTAAAGACATCCTTGATCAGATGCCAATGAAACATATTAGAAAAGCTATATCTAAACGTGGTAGTATGACAAGAGCATACTCAGCAGGTGCAAAGAAGATAGCTGAGAATATGTTCTTTGATTGTAAAGCAGAGGACTTCCATATAGAGTATGGTATAACACAAGATGACTGTGACAAGTTAGCTAAGCTGCTAATCAAAGCAATCAACCTTGTGTGTCCAGGACCCCTGCATACTATGGCATACCTGCAAAGACTAGCACAGTATGAGATAGGTGAATACTTAAAGTACAATGATCAAGGTGAACCTGCTGGACCAGAATACAAACAACTGGTCAAGGATCAGAAAGAGTTGTACACAAAGAAGGATAAAACTGATGAGGAGATTGAGCACCTCAATACACTCACAGTACTTCTTAGATCATACAAAAGTAAACTGATACATGGCAATGGTAGAAGCGACCTCTCATGGGTAACACCATCAGGGTTTAAAGTAATCTATCAGAACTATACTACAGCTACACGAAAATGTAGAGGTACTATAAGTGGCTATAAGTCTCAGTCTAAAGGGCACAAAGGAGTGAACCATGTGGCAAGAGTACCTACGAAGACCCCAGACATTCGCGGATTTATGTGTGGTGTCAGTCCTAACTACATTCACAGTCAGGATGCCAGTCATATGGCATTGGTTATTGAGGAATGGAACGGTGATTTCGGAGCAGTCCATGATTCCTTTAGCACTCATGCATGTGATGTCGAAGCACTACTAGCGAGGACTAAACAAAGCTTTATCGATATGTATGATAAAGATAATTACTACGACTTGATACAACAAAACATCATCACTGATGCTACTAACCTTGACGTAGAGCAACCAGAGCTAGGCAACCTAGACGTAACACAGATCTATGAGTCTGATTACTTCTTTGCCTAAGGAGAAACCAATGAGCGATAAGAAATCGTACAACTACTTGGCTCTACGCGGAGCACCAGTAGATGACATGGAGTATGTAGAGACCTTTGGGTTAGACCCAGGGTCTGCATATTCAAACAAGATTAACGAAGATATGTTACAGTATAATTATAAACGAGCAGTAGAAGAAGGTATGGAACCAGAAACAGCTGCAGAAATTAAAAAGAATGCTGAACGTGACATCAGAGAGCTACTGGCTAAAAACGGTATGCTTAAATAAAAAAGCCCCTACTAGTTTCCTTAATTGGATTCTAGTAGGGGTATTTTTTTTATTTTAGTGATCCATATATTGGGCCACACCAAAGTTACCGTCTGAAATCTGCTTTTCTATTTCAGATTTAAGAGCAGCCTTATCTCTGTTAGTCTCTGCAATCATTTTATTAAGTCTGCCTTGCATGTTTAGTTCTTTACTAAACGCCTGAACAAAAGCCCTTATGTGTCGCACAGTAGGTTGGGCAGGTGGGCTTTTAGGGTTATAACCAGCAGCAATCATAGCGTCTTCAATTCGCTTTGTAGCTTCCTCTACCTCTGGATGTTTTTCAATAAGTTTATTATTCTTATCAACCACGGGAAGATCAAGCACCTTAGAAAGTTTATTCATAAGGTTTGAGCTTATTGACTCACCTTCTACTTTTGTTTGTTCTAAAAGGTATCCAGCCATGCTCCATTCGTTTGCTGTAAGAGCATCATTAGGGTCTCGTCCACTGTATCTTTCAGCAAACTTAGTTCTAAGATTGTTTAATGCATCAGAAGTCTTTTCAAGATATGACCACTGCATGTTTAAATCTAACCAGTTTTGATTGACTTCTTCAAATACAACATCATATCCCATAGCATCAACCTTAAAGGCATCATAAATAGTATGAAGATATGGAGCACCACCAGAAGCTGCTTCAAGCCTAGACCAAGATTTCCCACTAGCTGTGCGAATAACCGTAGCAGCATCTAGGGATTGAACAGGGGCTGGTACAGATCCACCATACGCCCTCTCCCCAGGGACACTTACGTCATCCATAAGCCTTGGAGCAGCTGCAGTTAGTTCATCCCCAAAACGTCCTACCTTTCTTTGGTTATACTTACCATCAGACCAAACCTTGTAAGCATCTCCCTCAATGTATCCTGTAGTAGCAGAGCCACCAAGATTAAGAGAAGTCCCTGTAGGAGATTCAATAGTAAACAACTCATTAGAAAGAGCATGAAGCATAGCAGCCCCACGCATAACATTACGAGACTGCAAGGCCCTCTTGTCAAGAACCTGAACAAGAGATGGTACATACTTAGCATGAAGTATGTCAACCAATATCTGTCTTCCGTCTGGGTTCTTAGGCGTAAGGATTTCAACAGCCAGTGCTATTTCATTGTAGTTAGATCCTTCTGCTATTTTTTCTTGTTCCATAAGATCTAAGTATTCACGAATGTCACGTTTAAAAGAATTTAACTCTTTCCCATAACCAAACGTCATGGTGGTAGCCTTATTCAACGCACGAATACTAAACAGTTCAGTTGCAATGTTATGCAAATACTCACCAACTTCACCTGTATGCCCATCAAATCCATCATCTAGACTAGCTAACAAAAGGTTTGCTAACTCGTCACGTATGTCTTCATTATTATCAATGGCAGAAGTGTTTTGACTTCTTAGTACACCTGTTCTTTGAGCAACAGACATAGACCCCATTTGCATACCATTAGATGCTAGACCATTAGTCTTACCATCCATATACGCATTAAAGAAAGAAGGAAACTGATAGTTACCGTCTGACCTACCTGCTAATTTATCCGAAGCAGCACGAGTCTTTACTTCATAATAATTTGCAAAGTCAATGAGTCCATCAATATATGCTTGACCATCGTCCTTTTGTTCCTTAATTGTTTTTAACAACTCTGGATCTAAATCAGAAGGTAGTTGTGGAATCTGTGGAAAATTTGGATCATTAACTGAAACCCCATCTTCAATAGCTTGAGATATTTCTTCAATTTTAGAATCAGGTACACCATCAAGAGCAGCCCGTAAGGATATACCCCACTTAACTAGTTGTGGTGTAGCAATCTCTAACATGCTTTCTCTAACTGCTGGAAACTCAGGACCCGCCCCTTTTACAAGATGCATAGCGTACATCTGTCGAAGGTTACGTTCAATACGTCTTCCCTTTCCTGTCTTTGAATCTACCAATGAAGGTTTAGCATTACGGGTTACAAACCTAGCAGTTTTAGATGTTGTAGGATCAAGAGTGGATTGTTGTGGGGCAATACGAGTATTAAATGCTTGAACATAATATGTAAGGTAGTTAGCCCCTTTACGTTCTAAAGCAATGCCACGTAAGTCTTGAGCTAAATCATTTATCAAATCATTATATTCTTGTGTTGCATTTTTAGTCTCTTGTTCTGTTGGGCTTCCTGTTTTAGCAGAAGCCTTAGCTAGAAACTTATTTAATTTATCTTGACCAACATGATTTAAAGATGCATAAAGAGTATCAGGAGCCGCTTGTCCAAGTAACACAGGGAGTGCTGTAAGATATAGAATCTTAAGCCTACGAGGATCAACAACGTTAGCTACCTTGTTTAGATTAGCCATTGCTTGATTAAGCTCTTGGGTTCCTGTAAGACGACCTGCCCTAGAAGATACTTTACGAGTAGCTTTTTCTGCTTCACCTGTAAGTTTTACACCTGGATTCTTTTGTGTCCTTACTTGTTTTCCAGGGAACATGCGTTTACGTCTAGCTGCCCCTTGCTTTAACATATCAGAACCGTGTTTGGTTAAAGTAAAATACACTTGACCGTCATTTGCTTTTTGTCTTACAAGAAAGTTTTTACCATCAACAGTTTTATTTGCTGCCCAGTATAACTCCTTTGCCATATCCCCAAGAGCAATAGCCTCTTCTGCACTTATATCTTGGTATTCATCTGTTGGCCTACCTTCTGCTTTATTACGCAACCTTTGGAACTCTCTGCTTATTCGTGTTCCTAAATCACGATTGGCTTTAGCTTTTGAAAAAGGTGTTGATTGAGATATTTCTTCTTCTGTTATGTTTTGAACTTCACCATCATCATTGATAGCGGTTTCTCCAGGATTTATATCAAGAGATGTTGGCTCACTAAATGCAAGTTGTGAAATAGTATCCTCAGTAACAACAGACATTGTTTGAAGAAAATCTCTTGTTGGTTTACCAGCATTTCTATCTACAGCATTAAGACGTTCTAAAACATTAAGAGCAACATTGTTTGTCGCTGCTTCTGTTAATCCAGCAATACCAAACAGCCCATTTGGAGGTTTACCGTTTTGTTCAATTTCAGCTTGAACTTGAGAAGCTGTACCACCATAAACACCATTAGACAAATTCCTAGCACGAGCCACAAGGCCACCGTCTGACATAGGCCCAGATGTTACATCTGAAGCAGCATCTTCTGCTATAACAGCATCATAAAACCACTGACCTGAGTCTTCTTCAGTACGTTCATTAAGCGGTTTAACAATATTCTTTTTTGCTTCAGCCCGTTCTAGTTGTTTTTGATTAAGGCGTTTAGGGTTGGACTCTAACTCAGCAGTTGCAATAGCAGCAAGTTCAGGAGCTACAGGAGATCCCTCTACTACAGCCTCTTGTACTTGTTCACCTACTTGCTCTGCTTGTTGTTCTACGTTGTCTTGTGTAACCTCAGCCACAGGTTGTGCAGCAATCCTATCAAAAATACTTCCAGAAGTAGGAGAGACCGGAGCCTCCCCTTCTTGCTGTACCATATTAGGATCTACTTCAGGGGCTGCAGTTACCATACTTTCTTGTAGTTTTTCTACAGCTTTTTGTGTTGTGCTTGGAGCACCTCTAATTACTGCCATTCTCTTCCCCTTTATAATCCCAATCGTATAAGTTTGAAAGTCTTTCAGCACCACCAACGATACCAATAAACGGAACTAGTTTACTTGCCTGTTGAGCAGCACCACCAAAATCACCAGTGCCAAGGTTAGTTAATGTCTTTGCAACACGTTTAACTGTTCCTGCAGCAGGTGCTTCACCACTTACTGTATTCCAAGCCCATTCTAATGCGTTG
>Ga0163179_10001756_pt1 | contig 15174 bp, 10 predicted proteins | sample AtlANTMetagenome_FD_109643 | JGI IMG/M metagenome (GOLD analysis project Ga0163179, IMG submission 109643) | Marine eukaryotic phytoplankton communities from the Atlantic Ocean - Atlantic ANT 2 Metagenome | ecosystem: Environmental > Aquatic > Marine > Oceanic | place: North Atlantic Ocean...
GACGGCACCCACGCTGTTCCATCCGATGATGTTGTTTACGAGTTCTACGCCGCTGTTGTAGGCGTATATGGACCCGCAACAGGTCGATTGATTGGCGAGGATGTCACTGTTGGTCATGGTGAAGGTGGCACCGTTGAGGATGAACGCTCCTCCACCGCCTGCTGTGGCCTCATTGTCTTGGAAGAGGGTGTTCGTCCAGTCTGACGTTCCAAGGTTCTGGTAGACCGCTCCCGCGCCCTCTACCGCTTGGTTTTCTGTAAAAAGCGCGCGCAGGGCGATGATAGCGTTGGTGTCGTAGCTCCAGATGGCACCACCCAAGTCGCCCGATACGTTGCTGTTGAAAGAGGCGTCCTGCATGGAGATGCCGCCGGTGCTCATCGCGTAAACTGCTCCGCCTTTGTCCGAGGCTTCGTTGTTCACGAACTGTACGCCGTCGAATATGAGCCCGTTGCTATTGGTCGCGTTGATAGCGCCCCCGTCATTCGTGGCGCGATTTTTTGTTAGCCGCGTGTCGGTGAGCGAAGTCTCTCCCGCTTCGAGCGCTAACGCGCCGCCATCTTTGGCCGTATTCGCTTCGAATTCAGAGGATGACAGCGTGATCGTAGAGTCTGTGGCGTAGATCGCTCCGCCGAGTTCGTCTCCGTTGTTTTCCAAAAAAGACGTCGCGCTGATTGAGAGCTCGGAAGAGTCAACCGAAATGGCGCCCCCATTTTCCGCTTGGCCGCCTTGCATCGTGCTGTTTGAAAGGCTGACAGTGGCGTTGGAGGCGGCGATGTGAGCACCCGCGTCATTTTGATTCGCCTCGAATGCGCATTCGTCTATTTGAAGTTCTCCTTCTGAAATGTAGACGGCACCATAGGTCGAACCAGTCGACATACTTTCGGAGATCTCACAGGTCGTTATCGACGTGCTTCCCCCGATTATTGCGATCGTAGAGCCTGTCCCTGTGTCGTTTCGAGCGCCGTTCCACGTGGCATTTTTGATCTCGACGGTGCTGTGTTCAGTGTAGAGCGCACCCCCGGAGTAAGTGGCATATGGACCTGAAACGGTGAGATCATTGATAGTCAGCGTACTGTCGACGACGTAAATGCTCCCACCGTAAAGGGCGACGCTGTCAGCGCTGTCGACGGTGTTTAGGTCCAGCACTGCGCCATCTGCGAACACGTCAGCACCGTAGAGGCTCTCGTTGCCCGAGAATCTCAGTTCGCTGCCAAACACATGGCTTTCGCTTGTCGCGAAAATCGTGCCGTAAGCGGAGGTGTTGTCGGTGAACTCTATATTCTCGAGAGAGACTGTCGCGGCGTGGGCGCGGATCGCGGCGCCTTGGGTGTTTGAGTCGTAGGCCCCGTCTTCTGTTACGACGCCTCCGCCTTCGATCACACAGTTGAGAACCGTAACGGACGACTCGTATACAGAGATCCCTACATCGCTGTCTAAGATGGTAAACCCGTCGATTGTGGCGCTTATCGTCTCCCCGTTTTCAACTTTAATGGCGGCACCTTCCGGGGCTGAGATGAAGGTGCTGCCTGAGCCGTCCGTTGAAATGAGCGTGAGGTCCTTCCCAAGGAAGTCCAGTGCTTCGAGATAGGTGCCCGGAGCCACCTCAATGGTGTCACCCGACTCCGATAAAACGAGTGCGTCTCCAATATTTGTGGTGTCGCCCGCGCCAGTAGGATCGACGTTCCACGTGGAACCATACGCGTTGTTACTGACTATAAGCGATAGCCACAAAATTGTTCCACGTGGAACTTGTGAGGGTATCATCGCATACCTCGTCTTCGCGATATAACGCTTGCAATGCCGATAATTAGCCAGGCGGCGGATATGGGGCTGTTCGTGGCACTCGAGCAACCACAACTACCACCTTTCGCGTCAGAAATTCCCGTGTCGTCGTAGATGTCGCCGGAGTCTGTGTCCGTATCGGAGTCTGTGTCCGTATCGGAGTCTGTGTCCGTATCGGAGTCCGTGTCCGTGTCGGTGTCTGTGTCCGTGTCGGAGTCGGTGTCGGTATCGGTGTCTGTGTCCGTATCGGTGTCCGTGTCCGTATCGGTGTCCGTGTCCGTATCGGTGTCCGTGTCCGTATCGGAGTCCGTGTCCGTATCGGAGTCCGTGTCTGTGTCTGTGTCGGTTTCTTCTTCGCAGCCTTCGTCAACGTCGCCGTCGCAGTTGTTATCGCGACCGTCACAAAGCTCCTCCTCGGCGGGAGAGATGTTTTCGTCCATGTCGTCACAGTCGCCATCACCGACGGTATAGCCGTCACCATCGAGATCGAACGTAGAAGCCGTTTCACCACCGAAGGCGCCGATGTCGGAAGGAGAACCGTCTGCGTCTACCCAGGTCGGGTCTCCGGCGTCTATGAGCGGGCTGGTCGCGTCCGGCGTGTAGTTATCGTTGTCGAAGTCGCTGTCGGCGCTAAACGCCTTCAGGACTGGCTCACGCTCGATATTGCCGTCGTGGCCCGAACGATCGTTGTAATAGCCGCTATAGTTTGCGCCATCGTTGTCATACACGTCGTTGTAGCTGTGCATTTGGGTGACTGCGGAGACGGTGTCATAGGCGAATAGACCGCCAGCGGTGTTCCATGCGATCAGGTTGTTGATGACCTCCGGGTAGGAGTAGTGCCAAACGGTAATCGCCCCTCCGGCCGTCGAATCGTTAGCGAGGACGTCATTGAAATAGAAATTTGGATTGCTGTAGTTGTAAAAGAACGTCGCTCCACCGTAAGTTGCGTCGTTTTCCTGCAGCACATTGTTGGTGTAGGTTCCGCCGGTGTAGCTTGAGTAGATAGCCCCGCCATACTCCGCCTGGTTTGCGAAAAAGAATGACCGCTCGGTCGTCATCGCGGTCACATTGCGGAAGTAAAGGGCCCCGCCGTCGGTGGCCTCATTTTGGAAGAACACGCTGTCAGCCACTTCTACGCTGTCAGCCTCGTACACATAAAGCCCGCCGCCTGCAGCCCCCTCGTTGTCGTTCAGTTCAATGGTCTGCAGCCAGATGTCTTCAGCGTCCATCGCAGCGATAGCGCCACCACCGTCTCCGCTGTTGTTGTCTTCAAAACTCGCGTCCTCGAGGGACAGATCGCCTTCACGTATGTAGATGGCGCCGCCAAAATCAACGGAATCGTTGTCTGAGAATGTGCTCGACGTGTCCTCGATATCTGAGAGAGCCGCCCAAATCGCGCCCCCGGAAACGTCTGCTTGGTTCCCATCGAACACATTTTCTTCGAGGGTCAAGTCGGAGTCGTACAGCCAGAGGGCTCCGCCATAGCCGCTTTCACCGCTTTCGAAGGACGAGTTGTAGATCAGCAGATCGGACTCGTTTGCTGCGACCGCCGCGCCTTCGTTCCCGGTGTTGTCGGAAAACGATGAGCCATCGATCGTGAGTTCGGAGTCATCTATGTAGAGCGCGCCTCCGCCGTAATAGGAGGTTGACTTGGATTCATTCCCGTCGAAGGTGCTTCCCGATATGGTGATAGCAGCGTCAGAGGCATAGATCCCTCCGCCAAAGCCCCAAGTGACCTCATTCGAGCTGATATTGGTGTTCCGAATTGAGAGCGTACTGTCGTCGAGATCGATAGCGCCGCCTTGCCTATCTGCTTCACTGCCCTCGATCGTCACCTCGTCGAGAATGAGCGTGCTGTCGTCATAGGCGCTGATCGCCCCACCGTAGCTTGCGGTCGCGTCGTCGAACTCAACCGTCGTGAGGGAAGCGGTGCTTTCTTCAATGTAGATATGGCCGCCGTAGACAGCCGAGTTGTCCGTGATGTCGTTGTCGGAGATTGTGACTGTAGATTCGTCGAGCGCCGATAGCGCACCGCCGTAAGCCGCGCTGTTGTCTGTGCTTTGGCCGCCGGAGATTTCGAAGGACACGTCGTCGTTGAGGGAAATAGCCCCGCCGTAGTAATAGGCGACGTTGTCGTCGAATCCGCTGTCTAGGACAGAAACGATCGATCCCGCTTCAAGCGAAAGCGCACCGCCCGATGAGTAGGTGGCAAGGTTGCTCTCGAACTCGGAATCTTGAATCGAGATAGTCGTGTCAGAGGCGTAGATCGCGCCGCCTCCGTAGTAGGCTTGATTCGTGTCGAAGTCGCAGTCCATGATGTCGAGGTCCGCGTCAGTCGCGAAAATCGCAGCACCGTAGTACGCCCAGTTGTCACGGAACTCGGTGTCAGACATCGACACTGTCGTTCCGTTCTCCGCGTAAAGAACGCCGTAATCTCCCCCGTTTCCGTTGAATAAGACATCTTCGAGTACGATGTCTGACGCGGACGCATAGAGCCCGGCGCCGTCGTGCATGTAGCCGCTACCACCATTTTGGTAGATGACGGACTGCTCGATGGTCACGCCGCTGTTTTCGACGAGTACAGCGACATTTCCCGATTGGATGGTAAACCCACGAATTGTCGCTGATGACGTCTCGCCCGAGATCAGTTGAACGACCGCTGACCCGCCATCGCCGTCGATCCAAGTGGTGTTTGCGTCTTCTTGAGCGACCAGCATGAGGTCTTTGCCCTGAAAATCGACGATCTCTTCGTATCTGCCAGGCCCGACCTCGATCGTGTCCCCAGACATGGCGAGATCGATAGCACCACCGATGGTGGTTGAGTCACCGGTGCCGTCTAATGTCACCGTCCAGTTCGCGCTGAAAGCGGTATGTGTAAGGGCGAAAAGCCCGAGCAAAGCGGGATTCATGATTCACTCCACGACTATTCGTCGAGTGTACCAGGCGGTCGCCTTGTTTGGAATGCTTCGGCGTGCTGCTTAAGTCCCGGTTCGCTGCGTTGGGGCTTTATTGCCCTAACCCTGGACCTATCGTCTCTACGTCAGGCTCTTCCGCGCTGATAGTAGGCTTCATTTCTTGGCCTTCGCCGGCGAAGGCAGAACGATTTTTTACCAACCAAGCGATGATCAGCCCCTCCAATGACGGGTCTCGACTGAGCATTCTCGCTCCCGAACCGGCTTTATCAAGGACTTCAAGCTGGGTTTTCCCCGTCGTCAGTGTGTCTAGAACCAACGCTGTTTTTGAGGAATAGCTGTCTTCGGAGCTCACCGCGATGAACATTGGACGCTCGCCGTAGGTCTTTACGGGGTCAGACAGGTTCATTCCTCGTAGCCGCATCGAGGGAGAAAGCAGTACGGCGTTGGTGACGTCCACACGCTCTGCCGCCGCTTGCATGGTCAGGGAGGCGCCTAAGCCAGCACCTACGACGGCGAGGTCTATGGCGCCCTTGGACTTCAAGTAGTCCAAGCCGGCAGCCACGTTTTTCTGTAGCCTTGGAACGTCTTCATCGGTCACGGTCGGAGGGGCTGCGCCTTCCTTTACGTTGGCGCCGTGTTTACTGAGGTTGATCATCAAGACTCGAAAGCCAGCTCGCTGCAACTTGGGCCCAAGATAGCTCCAGTCTTTGGCTGATCGACCTTCGCCATGAATCAGGAGAACACCGTGCGTGGACTCAGATGAGTCCAAGTAGACAGATCGCAGTTTTTCGCCTTCGCTGCTGACTGTCACGTCTTTGGCGTGGGCGGTCGGGGAGGCCAAGGTCAGCCCGATGGTCGCAAGCAGTGCTGCCACAATTCGTTTCATCAGGATTTTCCTCTCGTCTTTTCAGTGTCTTTTGTTGGGTCTTAAACCAGTCGGTCCAAGTCGAAGAGTAGCGATTTTATCGGTATTCCATGACCGGCTGCGGCTTCTTTGAGTGTTTCATCTGCGCCCACTGGGCAGATGAAACAGTGAGGGAGATGATATCGCGCGAAGACGCCTTTCACACCGCTGTGTCTCGACCAGGCGTTCTGCATTTGGTTTTGAGGAGTCACAGCGCTCTGGGGTGCTCGGATTGAGGGGCACCGAACACATCGGCCAGTCCATCGGTGAATCTTGGGTATCGGCATGCAAACCGTAGATCTTGGTGCAGGCGCTCCGAGCTCATACGGGTCGAGTTGGTAAAGAGCTTCAGCATGTCGGGAGTGACGCGAGGTGTTTTTCCGGCCTTACTGCTCACGCGTTCGTACTGACGTGCGAGAAAGAGTTGCAGCTGATTGGGCACGATATCGGACCAAAATGTTGGAGAGGTTCCACCCACAAGACGCGCAACCTCTTCATAAAACTGCCCGTAGGTCGTGTCGCTGCGGTCACACACGTTGTAGACGCCGCCGTTTTCCCCCTCATTGGCGATTAAACGTAGCGCGCGCACGCAATCTTCAACGTGTATTAATGGCACGCTGTCGGTGCCTTCTCCCGGCAATTTCGCTGTGCCCGAACGGATTTGGTCTGCCATAAGTAACGGAAAGCCTTCGCCATAGACTGCGGCGACTCTCGCGATTTTGATGGGGAGCGCGAATCTTTGATATTCGGTTTGAAATACCTCTTCGGCGGCTACTTTGCTCTTTCCGTATCGGGTGTTGGGCACGGTCTGCACCGTTTCGTCTAGCCAAAGATCGTCGCGGTTTCCGTATACAGCGCAAGTCGATGTAAAGAGGAGCGAGTGAAGCGGCGGCCTCCTGGCTTTGATGGCTGCGACGAGGTTCTCTGCCGACTCGTGATTTACGATATCGGCCGTTTCTTTCCCTGCGCCGCGTAGTCCACCTGCGAGGTGGAAGATCATGGTGGCGTCCTGCACACCGCGTTCCAGGCATTCGACGTCGTGCATGTCTCCAACAAGACACTCCGTCGCCCCCGCTTGTCGAACTACCGAGGCCTTCGCCTTTGATCTCGCCAGTCCCACGACGTGATGCCCAGATTCGGCGAGCTCGCGAACGAGGTGTACGCCGATCCGCCCGTTCGCTCCCGTGACAAACACGCGTTCCGACATGCTTCCTCCGACGGTTTCATCTCTTACCCGTTGACTGCGCGCAAAGGTAATGTCTGCAGGTGTCGCGGTTATTCCCCGGACGACTGCAGAATGTTGCCGTCTTCTCCTAATAGGAAGAATTGCGTCGTTCCGTCGTTTTTAGCGTCACCGACGCCTGGGACGCCGCTCACGTCGTTTCTTGTGTGTAGCCCTGCTGGGCCCGCCAATCCGCCTTTGAGGCCTCTATACACCCACAGGACGTCTTCATTCGACGCAATAACGTCGATGTATCCATCTTGGTCCACGTCACCTGCGCCCAACACGCCTCCCGCCTGATAGGTGACCATTTGGTCCCATCCGGACACTTCAAGTGTTTCAGGGGTTGAGATGAAGACTTCGTCAGTGCCGTTATTCCCAATATCGACAGCAAGGATACTGCAGTCCGTTTCGGTGCATGTCAGCACCTCATCGTCTCCGTCCCCGTTCGTGTCGCCGGCCGTGACGTCAACTGCGCTCGACACATTGCCTGTGCCGGCTTGATCGAGATCTGTTTGATAGTAAGTGACCGATCCGTCACTCGTTAGAACAACAGCGGCTTTTCCGGCAGCGAAATCACCGCAAACCACCCGATCGCCACTCACGGTTTTGGATTCTGGATTGGACGCGTTGCCCGAGCTGGTCACTTCGAAATGCAGCAACTTCGTCTTTGTATCGCTCTCTGCGAGGGCCCAGACGTCGTCACCACAGATTGCGAGGTCGATAGGGTTCGCTGAAGATTGAATCGCTTGTGTGTCGGTGACAGTCAATGAGGTCACGCCGTTAGTTACAGCTACGCGCCAGAGTCTTACAGAAGCGGTGCCAGAGTTGTCGAAGAGGCCGATGATGTCGGACAGTCCGTCACCGCTCCAATCCGTCATGATGGCCTCTCCGGCGAGCGCAAGATCGAAGTTGGTCCAGGTGCCCTCTTTGGCGGTCCAGTTACCGTTGTCGTTTTCTTCCCCGGGAAACACGCGGAGGATTTGGTTTGCGACGATCAGTTCGTTGAGATCTTCGTTGTCGAAGTCGGCGACAGCCAGCACACCTTCTGTCGGGAACGACGCCAGTGATCGTTCTGTGAACGTCTCGTCTCGCCAGGCGACGTGGTGAAGGTTTCCTTCGGAGATGAAGGCAAGATCTTCTACAAAGTCCGCGTTTAGGTCGCCGGTAGTTGCAGACATGTCCGGGTAGCGCAGCTTGAACCGGGTCATCCCGGAGTCCATTGTGTACCAGACGATTGATCCTGTCGCCCCTTCGTTCGCATCGAACAAGATCAGATCATCGGCGCCTTTCTGATTCAGGTCAAAAGCGCCCAGGAATGCGGCGTTATTGGATAGCGCGGTATCTACCTGCGAGTACCCTGTTTCCGCCCATGTCCCGTCTGTACGCTTGTATCGAATCAGCTTGGCATTGGTGTCCAGCAGATTGAGTTCGTCTTGACCGTCGATATCCGTATCTGCGAGCAGTATTGCAGTGAGCGGCGCGTCGATTTCAATCTCTTCGACGGTCTCGAAGCCCCAGATACCATCTCCGTACATCACGATCACCGCGCCATATGTGCCAGCGTTTGTCGCGACGGCTAGGTCAAGGACGTTGTCACCGTCGATATCGCCGATGTTGACGTCAGAGATCGCATGGGCCGAGAGGTGTTCGTCGGAGATCGAAAACGCACCGCCCCACGCCATGCCACCATTTTCATGGCCTCTTAAGAGGAATACGGTTGTGGAGGACCATGCGGCCGCATCAAGAATGCCGTCATTATCGAGGTGCGCAGTGCGAACGCCTACGAGCGTGTTTGGAGCGTCTAAGATCCGATGAGGGGGAGTGCCGGGTTGAGTGGGTTGAAACCACAGCAGATCGTCGTCTAAGGCGACGACTCCCCGTGTAGCGGCCGCGACATCACTGGGTGCGTCCGCGTTGTTCGCGAGCGCCCAAGCAGGCATCAAGCCCATCAATGGAAGGTCTCCGTCCGTAGCCCAGCTTTCTACGGTCTGACTCGAACCGTAAGAATCTGAGTGTGCGGTTACTTGAATCGGTTCCGGCTGGTCTGTTGAAACATCAACCCAGCCGTAGCCAATCGCGTCGATGTTCACCGAACTATCTGAAGTCGACGCCGTTTGGCCCGCTACGGATACGTTGACGTCGTCACCCGTAATAGCGGCGCCATATACGTTTACAAGCCGGACTGGAATAGACAGGTCCAAGTCGCCAGATACCGAAAGTACCTCTACTTCTTGTACGTCCGATGCTTCATCTGTGATGTCTTGAAGGATCGCGTACGTTTCCCCCGGGCCCTGACAGCCAGCGCTGGTCAGCGCGAGCATTGCAGGAAATGAAAGTTTCCGTAGTCGCACGGTATGAAGTCTCCGGTTCAAGGCGAATCGTTGGGGAGGGCCCTTCATTGTGTCATGAGCCTTCGCGATTCGCGAGGATGGTCAAAATACGTAGTCGATGGAAATGTACAGCCCGCTTGCCGGTGTCGCGATCGTTTCACTCGAGCCGTCTCGGTGTAAGCGGTAGATAGTGTCTTCAGTGCCTATGATGTAGCTGCCGGTCATAGCGTCATACCCGCAGCTTGTGGTCGCGGAGTCGAAAAGTTGGGAAGGAAAAGCGGCGGGGATCAAGTTTCCCTTCGCCAGTTCGTCCGCAATGTAGACCCCCCCTGCATTGGAGCAGGTGTAAATCACATCTTCTCTACCGACGAAGGCACTGACGGTTCGAGCGCCATCATCGAGGCCAGAAAAGCTCTGCAAGGCTGTCGAGTTGTCGGCGTTTATCGTCCAGATTGAAGCGCTTTCGCCGTCATAGTCCAATGCATACAGATCGTTATTTGGCCCGGTAAAGAGATCGGAGATGTCGTTGAAGTCGCCATCGATGACCAGCGTGTCTTCGAGCGTGTCTTCGGGGATCTTGTGAATGACGCCACCGATAGCTGCGTACAGCTCGCTATCCTTTGACTCGATCGCGGTGACCTCGTTTTCGGTTGAGAAAATCGTCGTCACATCTCCCGCGTTAGAAACGTGCTGAATGAGTCCTGTCGACGTGCTGAAATAGAAGCCTGAGGCCGTCGGGGCGTACTCAAGCCCGCCGCCCGGTGTGGTTGTGACGTTGACCGTCTTGGACACGACAATTGTGTCGTCTTCGAGGTACTCAAGGGTAAGCAGCCCGTTTGTTGCGTCATATGCGGCAAGGGCGAAGCCGAAGATCTGCCCTTCGTTATTGGCAAGCCCTGTGTCCGCGGGCGACGGGTCACAGTTGTCCAATTCGTCGCAAGATACTGAGATCTCTCCGCCGTCGAATACGTGGCATCCAGAAAGTGCACCGAAAAGCGCGGCGTACGTCAGTATGTTTCGGTGCGTCGTCATGAATCTTTGCCTGGCTCGAGAGTTAGGTGCTTTCTTATTCTGAAGAGCGGGAACCATAGCAAGATTGGCAGGAGTAGCGCACCTCCGCGACAGCCCACTTCTTCGCCCGTGCTTTTAGGTAAACGCGCGTAACCCGCACCGTTTTCGGGGTCTGGTTTAGCCCAAATGGGACGCGTCGAAATCGCCCGTGCTTTTAAAAGTGATGCGGCATCGTACGGCGTAAGCGAGCTATCCTCACTCATGATCAGGGCGATAGCCGCAGCGACAGCGGGCGCGGACGCGGATGTTCCGTAAAAGCTTCGCTCTCCATAAGTCCGTGATGAAAGCCCATCTGGTCCGATGAGGTCAGGTTTCGCCAGACCGCTTCTTGTCGGGCCCCGTGATGAAAAGCTCTCTACATCGTTTTGGAGGTAGCCTGTCGCATCGACTGCGCCTACGGTGAAGGCCATCGGGTGCGCTCCAGGGTCTGTAATCGAGCCTTCAGGGGTCCCGTCGTACACGAAGCCGGACCGCGCGATGATTGAGAAGCGGGTGCCGGAGTCGGTCCCTCGGTCTCGTCGGACAGCGGCATAGTACCAGCCGGGGCTTTCCACCCACGCGGTTGCGCCCTCCGTGGGCTGACAACGGCTGTTTGAGGAGGATTGAACCTCTTCGGCTTTCCCCACGACGGAGCCGTCGCTCGCGTAGACGTAAAGGTCGAAATCGCTTCTTCCGCAAAATCCAAATTCGTCCCATGTCAGGGTGACCCGGTGCGACCCGGTACTCGAAAAGTAGATGGGAAGGTATTCGTCTCCATCGAATTTGTGGAAGCCGTCTAGATCGTTGTCGTCGAATGTGCCGAGCCAATGAGATTGTGCGTAGTTTCCTGCCGAAGTCACCAACAGCACGCCAGCCTTTGCGAGATCGTCGACCACCGCTGAAACTGCACCCGTCCCATCAAAGAAGCTTTCACCAAAGAATGAAAGAGACATGCTTGCGATGTCGATGTCGTTTCTAATTGCCCAGTCCGCTGCCTTTTCGAATGTGGTCAGGCCGTTCACGCGAACCAGATGTAGATTTACGCCAGGCGCCAAGTCGCGTATGACCTCCGCGCAGGCCACGCCGTGGCCGCCTTGCTCGAAAGAAAACCGCTCACGGAGCGTGTCCATTTCGGCATCGCAGGAGCGATGGGTGTAGCAGTCGTGCGTGCTGTATTCGCCCAGTTCTGCTTCGCGGAGGGCTGTGTCCGACCACTGTATGTCGAATACTGCGACGTTAATGCCGTGGCCGTCAGCGTGGTGTTCAAGCCATGCTTCGGTCCCCAGGGCTTCTTTCGCTTCGTAAGCGTCATATGCGTCGGGCACGGCGATAGATTCCGTGCGCCATGCGGTGCCGTCTAACGGGGGGCTTTCGAGCATTGATCCGTAGGCGCTCGACGTCAACGCCTCGGGGTAGTCCGCAATATCGACACGAACAAATCGCCACTCGTCTTCAGTGAAATCTGAAAATTCGGTCGGGGCGCTCATCGTTCCAGCGACGGCAGCGGACACCCAGAGCAGTAGGTTCATGTTTTGCGTCGAGCGTAGTGTGCTCTCGCGCGCTTCGTGTCTTCTGTTTCCACGACTTGCACTTCGTCCACACCGGCCGTGTCGATTTTCCAACCCTCGAGTACGCCAGCGGCCTGACGTAGGTCTTCTCGGGTGATGTCGTCTTGGTGTTCCATCTTGTCTGTGACTTCCGACGGCGCGATCTCTGAAAGTAGAGCATGTACGCGCGCGTTTCCACCTGTGAGCTGGCCTGACAAGCTTGAGCACAACAATCGACGGAGGGTGGCACCGAGTCGGCTACGATCTTCGACGAGATCGTGGTACCGGGTGCGGGTAAATTGAATGACTCGGACGTCCGTCTTAGCTCTGCAAGTTGCGCTTCTGTTCGAGCCATCAATGAGTCCCATATGGCCGAGTAGAGCTGGGGCGTGGAGCACGGTGAGCGCCCGGGGCTGCCCTGTCGCATCTTTTCGGGTGACCTCAATCTGGCCGTCTAATAGGACATACATCGCGTCGGAAGGCTGGCCCTCCCCGCAAAGCAGCGTGCTCGCTGTGAGAAACTTTTCGTCTCCCCGATGGAGCAACTCTTGAAGGCCGGCGGGGTCTGCGCCGGGAAACGGATGTCGTGCGACGAGCCTTTGGATGTTTGCGGAAGTTTCGGTCATCGCAGGCCTCCCCATAGGCTCCGAAGCCGATCGCGTAACGTGCTCGGTCCGGTCTGGTTCTCTTCGTTTCTCTCGATTTTGTCGGCTTCTTTCCACGCTTGTTGGATCACGCCATTTGTTGATCGAATCCGGCGAGATAGCGAGCCGAGTAGATGTCGTTCAATCGAGACGATTGCGGCGTTGTGAGACCCGCGTTCCATGCTGTCCCATGAAAGCAGCAGGCAGCGAGAACCCTCTGCCGCACTTACGGTAGCGCTTCGTCGTCCCCCTCGAGAAAACAAGGCGCGCTCACCGACGATTTCACCCGCGCGGATGTCACCAACGGTCTTCACGGCCTCGCCGCCACTGACTTCGGCGATCAGGCGCCCCTCGATCACCAGCAAGGCCACATCGGCTGGCTGCCCTTGGCGGAACAGTACATGGCCTTGTTTGAAGGTGGTTGGTGGTGCCAATGCGCACAATTCGCTTAGGTCCGATCGAGACACACTGCGAAACATGTAGAGATTTGCGAGGGCTTCCACGTCGTTCATCAGGAGCATCCTACTCGATGGTTGGTGCGGTGAGTCGCCGGAATACATCTTCCAAGCTCGTCACATCTCGATGTAAATCGAGTAGCACGATTCCTTGGTCGACAGCCAACTGGTAAAGCGCTCGACGCGGATCCCCTGCGGCGAACACCCCGAAGGAAAATTCGTCTGCAGATTGCGTTTCGAGTATTTCGACACGCGTGACGCCCTCGATCGCGTTTATGCGTTGTACGAGCAGATCGTGGTTGGGTCTTACGTTGGTTGTGGCGTAGGTGACGTTAACCAGGCTGCCGCCTTGTTGGCGGGCAGCGATAGCGTCGGTAGATCCGTCCGCTACCAACGCGCCCTCGTTAAGGATCAGCACGCGACTGCAAGTCGCTTGCACCTCACCGAGTATGTGCGTCGATAGGAGCACGGTTTTTTCACGCCCAAGCTCCAGGATCAGGTTTCGAATTTCGACGATCTGGTTCGGATCAAGGCCAGACGTCGGCTCGTCGAGGATCAAGATCTCGGGTTCATGAATTAGCGCTTGTGCGAGACCGACGCGCTGTCGATAGCCTTTTGAGAGCGCGCCACAGGGCTTGTAAAGATATTCGTCCAAGCCGCAGCGTCCCGAAACGCGCTGAATGGCGGCAGCCCTTTCTGCGCTCGCTAATCCGCGGATATTGCCCACGAAGTCCAAGTAGTCATGGACGCGCATGTCTGGGTAGAGGGGCGCAGACTCTGGCAGGTATCCGATCTGCGTGCGGACCTTTTGAGGGTGTTCCAGTACGTTCATACCCGCCACGTTGGCGACGCCTTCGTCAGCTGCCAGAAAACCGGTCAAGATCTTCATTGTCGTGGATTTTCCCGCACCGTTTGGCCCGAGAAACCCTACGATCTCTCCCCGATTGATTTCGAAAGAGATGCCTTTTACAGCGACTAAGGCGCCGTATCTTTTGACGATGCCTTGCACCTCGATGGTCGGCATTGACCTTCCTTTTGCATCTCGTTTAAGCGAAGTCCCAAACGGTATCTGTCTTTCGATTTTGAGGGGTTTCGAAAGACTAACGGGATCGACCTAACTCTGCTCTCCGATACCGCGGCGGTGGCGGGTGTATGCACTGTGGTGTATTCGTCTCGGCAGGAGTTCCGATGTCTCAACTATGGTTGCCAGCGCTCGCTTTCCTCTTCGTTGGGGGGTGCCAGCCTACCTACAGTCAGTTCAGTTCCGAGGATGAAAAAGACGACACATCGTCGCCTCAGGACACGGGGCAGGTTCAGGATACGGAAGACGAAGAGGATGATGTCGACGACGAATACTGGTCGGCGACGTCCTTAGTGGTGCTTTCGCCCGAGAGCGGCGCCTTTTTGCCGTTGGGCGAGCAGGCGGCTTTTACTGCAGAGGTCCAGGATGCAGACGGTCAGGCCGTTGATTTCGATGACATTGAATGGGGTAGTGATGTTGACGACGCATGGGCGCAAACGGCGTCTTCTTTCGAGGACTCGTCACTTGGCGTGGGTAACCACACGCTGACGGCGCAGGCCGCGCTACCGAATGGCGACCGTCTGGCGTATGCGGTCGGAGGGGTGCTCGTCCAAAGCGCTTATGCCGGTACGTTTACCGGCACGATACAGATTGACGCCACCTTGTCCGATTACACGTTCAGCTGTTCGGGCGCGGCCACGATCGTCGTCGATCAAGAGGGTGAGGTCGTTGAAGGCGAGAGCGAATGTCTGCTTTCGCTTTCTGGCTACGATCTCGATCTTTCCTTGGATATCGACGCGGAGAACACCGAGGGCGAAGTTGAGGGCTCGGCCAGCGCCACGCTTTATAGTTTCGAGGTGTCGGGATCGGTCACTGATGAAGGCGTGCTGGAGCTTTCGTTTACCGACAGTCTGTTCGGCTACATCGACATGGAAGGCGAGATTTCAGTTGAGCGCATCACGCGCGAAGTCACCGAACTATAGACGTTCATGCGGTGCAGTACCGCATTGTCCTCTCCAACGCAGGTAGTGGTCTGCGAGAACAATAGCGACCATCGATTCGACGATGGGTACCGCCCGCGGAAGGACGCAGGCGTCGTGCCTTCCGCGAACTTCTAGGGTTGCAGCGCTGCCCGCCGAGTCGATGGTTTGTTGGGCTTGTCCTATGGAGGCAACGGGTTTGAACGCGACCGCGAGGTTGATGGGCATCCCGTTGGATATCCCCGCTTGTACGCCGCCAGAGTGGTTTGTACGTGTTTGTACATCGCCATCTTTCATGATGAATGCGTCGTTGTGCTGTGA
>Ga0163179_10001759_pt1 | contig 15163 bp, 11 predicted proteins | sample AtlANTMetagenome_FD_109643 | JGI IMG/M metagenome (GOLD analysis project Ga0163179, IMG submission 109643) | Marine eukaryotic phytoplankton communities from the Atlantic Ocean - Atlantic ANT 2 Metagenome | ecosystem: Environmental > Aquatic > Marine > Oceanic | place: North Atlantic Ocean...
GCACCAACTCATCCGCGAGACCGCTATCCAGTGGGATGCATTCTTCGACGAAGTCGGCCATTGCGGCGGAAGATAGCGGGGCGAGTTGTATGACTTCCGCGCCGAGCGTTCGTAGACTTCGGAATGCGGCGTGTGTTGCCGGGCGCGCTTTCAGATCGTCTGGGCGCACGGTGATCAATACAAGGACTGGCAGGCCCAACTGCAGGACGGACGTGGCGAGTGCTGGGCCATCGTCTTGGGTGTTGCACCAATGTCCGTCATTGATGACTAAAACAGACAAACCACGCCAAGCGTTTCTGGACAATGAGTCCAGTAGAAATTCGCGCGCTACCGCATTCGATACGGGCGCGTCTCCTGGTTTCGGCGCCCCCCACCGCTGTAGGAGGCTCGCGTGCCAGCGTGCTGTTTCCAGTGTGCACTGACGGTCGCGAGCGATCCAGCGTTCTAGACGGTTGGGCGTGAGGTCTGGGTCTACACCAGGCAATCTAAGTGTCCGACGCACCGAGCCGACGTAGCCATCAGAAGCCGCGCCAGCTTTGGTGAAGGCGACTTCGAGGGGCTGTGCGTGGCCTCCCTCTTCCAGGGCGCGTACTATCGACTCCACCAGCCGTGTTTTTCCGGTCCCTGCGGTGCCTTCAATGATCGCGACAGCTGGTTTTTGGGTCACGGCTACGCGTCTCGCGAGATCCCATAAGCGTTGTCTTTCCGACTCTCGGCCGACAAGAGGGATCTCACGGAGTGCGAACAGCGTTAGGCTCGCGCGTGCTTCGGCGCCACGCCCTGGTTCTGGTGGCGGGCGAAATGGAATGGGTTGCGAAGGTGGACGATTCCATTGCGGGATCCGTGTGGGTCGGCGAGGTCCTTGCCTTTCGGTGTGGTGCAAAGTTGTGGGTTCCGCCAGGGCCTGGCTTACCCCTCCGCCTGTAAGGCTCATTGGGTCATCAAGATCCATCGTGATGACTTCTTCTTCTCCCTCCAGCTTGGGGAGTGCTGCTAAGGCTGCACGGACGTCAGCCACCAGATCATATCGAGAGCCTGGATCGGGTTGGAGCAGTGTAAGGATGATGCTGTCTAGCCCCGGAGGAACCGTCAGCCCTTCACGCACTTCCAGATGCTCGGGGGGATGGTAGCGTTCGTCGATATGGACGTATGGCGTTGAACCGCGGAAAGGCGTGGTGTTGGTCACCATCCTGTACAGCAACACGCCGACGGCGAAGAGGTCGGTCCTTGGCGAGACCTCGTCGAAGCGCCGAAGTAGCAGCTCCAGCGCCATGTAGCCTAGGGTGCCAGCGAGAGCGCCGTCGACGTTTTCCCATCTGCCGTTTGCTCGGGCGAGTCCAAGGTCTGCCAGCCATGCATGAAATCTTCCGTCGACGCCACGGTGTAGCAGCACGTTGGAGAGTTTCACGTCCAGGTGACAGATGCCTCGTGCATGGAGGTGTCCAAGCGCTGCAAGTGTTTCGTCTACCAGTTTTCTGATGAGTGGCCATCTCGGATTTCTTCGACGGAGCGCGAGTAGGCTTCCGTCGCCCAACGCTAGCGCCAAGTAGTCTCGCCCGTCCGGCAGGAGTCCTTGATCGTGTAGAGGTACGAGGTTGGGGTGTACGATCCGGGCGGATACCGCGATCTCTTGCTGTAGGCGGGCTGAGAAGTCAGCCTCCATCGCCTCTGCCCTTACGACTTTCATCGCGACGATGCAGTTGAGTAGCTTGTCGCGTACACGGAACACGTCGGCCATCCCACCTGATCCGACGTGTGCGCTCGCGGCGTCGGGGTACGCTTCGTACCTGTCGGGTAATGGTGGGCAGTGGATCTTTGGCATGGGCGTTAGGGATTCCCGCCGGGCAGCAGCGGTGTCACGCGCTCTCGTAAGTGAGGGGGCAGCCGTTCATCTAGAATCCGGACGATGTCCTTGGCTCGGTATCTGGCCGAGAAGTGCGTCAATAAGATGGCGCGATTCCGAAATAAATCTGCGCGTTCGATGATCTCGTCGAGGTGGATATGCCCACGGTCACGGCACTTTTCGACGCTGACCCGATCGTCCAGAAAGGTGACTTCAAGGATCAACACTCGTACGTCTTGCAGCTTGGGCTCTCGTTCGATCACGTCGATGACGGTGTCGCCGCAAAAGGCGATCTCCGGGATCCATTTCTCGTCAGCTACTTCGGTCCCTGTACTTCGCAGGCGTTTGATCTCTTTTCCTGAAAGTGAACGGTATTTCGGTTTGAGTTTACGTTTGGTGGAGCCAATGATGTACCCGAGGGTCGGGACGCGGTGAATCGCCCGAAAGGTTTCGACGCGGTAGCGGGAGTTGAGATCGAATTGGTCTCCCGGGCCGACCGGGATGAAATTGGCTGGAAGATCGGAGCGGTCTAAACGCCGCCATGCAGAAAAGAGATCTTCTAAAGCTTCCAAGTTTTCTTTAGGGACGTAGTAAGTTGGGGGGCGCATGTGCATTAACGACCGCGTTGCGGCGTGCATGGCGACGCCACCAAGATGGTCCATATGCGCATGGGAGAACAGAATTTTACTTCGATGCACAGCACTTCTCGGACAGCGTCCGATATCGAAGGCCATGTCGAGTCCTGGCAACTGGATACAGGTTTCCAGGCCGCCAACACTGATGGCGTCTATTGCAAAGCCCGCTAGATTTAGCATTTCACCATTCCAACCCAACACCAGGGTATCGCGCCGCGCCTTAGAATGACGACAGTCGGATTCGATGGCGTTATGCGACGAGCCCGCTTTTAAGAGGCAAGGAATCGATGGCGATCAGTCGTGCCGAGGCTGTCGACAAGCGATTTGTCGAAATGATCCGTAGTTTCGAACGGCGCGAATTGCGTCGTCCGCTTGATGAAGTTGTGTCCACAAGTACCCGTTTGACGGGTAGGAAAGCCCTGGAGTTGTTTGAGTCTCAGGCTTCCAGCCGACAACTCGATCTGACCTCAAGATGGATGAAGACACTTGGTGCGAGCTACTACACCATTGGATCTTCTGGACACGAAGGGAACGCCTTGGTCGCGGACGCGCTGCGCCCGACGGATCCAGCGTTTTTGCATTACCGTTCTGGTGGGTTCTTTGTGCAGCGCGCCCGTCAGGTCCCCGGTGAAACGCCGCTATTAGACGTGTTGTTGGGGATCACGGCTTCGGCTGATGAGCCCATCGCCGGAGGTCGGCACAAGGTATTTGGTTCGCTCTCGTTGAGTGTTCCGCCACAAACCTCGACGATTGCCTCCCATCTGCCCAAAGCGGTCGGGACCGCCTTCGCGGTTGATCGGGGTCTGCACCTGGGGCTAGAGGGTGCTGCGCCAGATGATAGCGTGGTCGTGTGCACCTTTGGAGACGCGTCGTCGAATCATTCGACGGCAACGGGCGCGATCAACGCGGCGTGTTGGGCCAGTTGGCAGCATCTTCCTTTGCCACTGCTTTTTGTCTGCGAGGACAATGGACTTGGGATCTCCGTCCGTACCCCGGATGGCTGGGTGCAGGCCGCATACGGGCACCGGCCAGGTTTACGCTACTTCCGCGCGGACGGCCTCAATATGGACAAGGCCTATGATGTGGTCCAAGACGCGGTGGCCTACGTACGCGCTGCTCGGCGTCCCGCGTTTTTACATCTCGATGTCGTTCGGCTGCTTGGGCATGCCGGGTCCGATGTAGAGCAGCTTTATCATTCGGTACAGCAGATCGAGGAAGCGGAGATGCGTGATCCGCTGCTTTCTACCGCTCGGATGTTGATCGAGGAAGGGTTTTCTACGCCCGATGAAATACTCGCGACGTACTTCGAAATTCGTGATCGTGTGCGAGGTTTAGCGCAAGAGGCGATGGCTCGACCGAAATTAGAGACGGCCGCGCAAGTCATGGCTCCGCTAGCTCCCCTCGATTCGTCAGCTATTGAAGCGAACGCCGTTTTGCCGGCCCCTGCATCAGTGCGCGCTGACTTTTGGGATGGTCGTCTGCCGGAGGATGATCGTCCTCGTCACTTGGCGATGCAGTTGAATCGCGCACTCGGCGATCTCATGGTGAAGTACCCGGAATCTTTGATCTTCGGTGAAGACGTAGGCAAGAAAGGCGGTGTGTACCACGTCACTGCTGGGCTCCAGAAGCGTGCTGGCGGAGGACGCGTTTTCAATACCTTGCTCGATGAACAAACCATCTTGGGCTTAGCCATTGGCGCGGCTCAGCAGGGTTTTCTTCCGATACCTGAGATTCAGTACCTTGCTTATCTACACAATGCGGAAGATCAGATTCGCGGTGAGGCGGCTTCTCTCCAGTTCTTTTCGAACGGTCAATATCGAAACCCGATGGTCGTGCGAATCGCTGCTTATGGCTATCAGAAGGGGTTCGGTGGGCACTTCCACAACGACAACGCCGTCAGCGTTCTTCGAGACATTCCGGGTTTGATTATCGCGTCCCCTTCACGTGGTGATGATGCGGTGGGGATGCTTCGTACCTGTATGTCGGCCGCCAAGGTGAATGGCGCCGTCTGTGCGTTCTTGGAACCGATCGCGCTTTACATGACGAAAGATCTTCATGATGCGGGAGATAGCCTTTGGGTCTCCCCCTACCCAGCGCAAGAACACACTGTCCCGATCGGCACGGGTCGGACTTACGGTGACGGCCAGGACCTCACGATCGTGTCCTGGGCGAATGGCTTATGGATGAGCCTCCGCGTCGCGAAACGTTTGGAAGAATCCCACGGCCTTCGAATTCGGGTGTTGGACCTAAGGTGGCTTTTGCCGCTGCCCACCGAAGACCTTTTGCGAGAAGCGCAGGCCACCGGCAAGGTTCTTGTGGTCGATGAGACCCGGAAGACCGGAGGGGTTTCAGAGGGGGTGTTCACAGAACTCATCGATGGTGGGTATGAGGGGCAACTCGCGCGCGTGACCGGGTCGGATAGTTTCATCCCGCTTGGTGAGGCCGCAAATCTCGTGTTGGTCCAAGAAGCAGATATCGAAAACGCTGTTTTGCGGATGTTGGGAAGGGCGTCGTGAGAGGTCTTCTGATTTGTCCTGGGCGCGGGTCTTATGGAAAGGCGGAGCTTGGCTCGCTTAGCGAGACAGTTCCGCTGATCGCGGAGTTGGATGCGTTCCGCACGGGGTTGGGACGCACTCCGCTCACGGAGCTGGACGCGTCGGATCGGTTCGCACCGCGACTTCATATGGCTGGCGAACATGCCTCGTTGTTGACGTTTGCATGTACGGCATTGGACCTACAGGCCATCGATGCACAGCGGGTTGAGACGGTCGCTGTGATTGGAAACTCGATGGGTTGGTACACTGCGCTTTACGCAGCGGGTGTACTGGACTTACCTTCAGCCGCCCGGCTTATTGAGACGATGGGACACTATCAGTCAAAAGATGTACTCGGCGTCTGTGGTGGGCAGCTTCTTTATCCGGTGTGTGGTGAAGACTGGCGGCCGGACGCGGCCCTCGAAGAAGAGGTGTCGCGTGCGCTCGAGATCGACGGGGTTCACCTGTCCATTCGGCTTGGCGGGACGGTAGTTCTGGCCGGTGACAATACGGCCATTAAGGCTTTACAGTCGGCGCTCCCGAAGTTGAAGAGGGGCGCGCATGAATACCCCCTGCAACTCCCGCTTCATTCGGCATTCCACACGCCGATCATGGCGGAAGCTTCTCGTCGCGCCTTGATCGATTTGGACGACCTCAATTTCCAGCCGCCTAAGATTCCGTTGATTGCGGGGAATGGCCGTAGTTTTCGCGCGTGGAGTGCGTTGGACGAACTCCGTGACTACACGCTCACGACCCAGGTCCTGGAGCCTTACGATTTTACCTACTCGTTGATCACAGCCCTGGGCGACTATGGCCCGGACGTGCTGATACTGCCTGGCCCTGGAAGTACGCTCGCGGGTTCGATAGCGCAGACGTTGATCCGCGTGGGTTGGCGCGGGCTGCGTGATCGCGACGATTTCGTCGCGGCGCAGAAGGAAGAGACGCCACTGCTCGCTGCGATGTGCTGGCCCGACCAGCGTAAGGCGGTCGTTGCGAATGGATGATGTCGAAGCGCTCCGCACTCGCCTCGTCGAGTGTGTTCGGCTGAAGTCGGTGGAGCGCACGGGTTGGGTTCGTGCTGGCGTGAAGAACGCCGAGTCGGTTGCTGGGCACTCATGGGGGGTCGCCTGGTTGGTTTTGGTGCTGGCTCCCCCTGAACTTGATCGGGAGCGTGCGCTAGCGATGGCTATTGTTCATGATCTTCCAGAAGTTCGAACCGGGGATCTTGTTCCTGTTACCGCTGAAGAGCGCGCCGAGAAACATGTCGCGGAAGAGCGCGCAATGCGGGGTTTGGTAGAGAGCTTGCCTGGTGCAGAGGAACTTTTGGCGTTGTTTTTGGCTTACGAGTCTCAAGATTGTCCAGAGTCTCGCTTCGTAAAGGCCTGTGACTTGCTCGATATGGCGCTACAGGCGGCGGTTTATGCCGACTGTATCGATGTCAGTGAGTTCGTTCAGTCCGCGCTGTCTCGATTGGATGATCCCACGCTGTCGTTGCTGGCCTTGGGTGTCGAGCACTCGCCACGCCCGTAGAGGTGGCTGGCTTGATCGAGGTCAGACGACCAGGCGCTCCAAAAGTTCTATCGCTTCGGCTTGTGGGCCCGTCATACTCATGTCTGTAAAGCGGTCCAGTGCCTGTTCTGCGAGTGAGCGGGCTTCATCTGGGGCCGAGCCGGTCAGGACCTTCGCAAGTTCGAGCTCGACGAGCGCTCTCCAAGGGACGTCACCTGCGAGAAGGTCGATCGCGTGACGCAATATGGCGGTACCCCCTGCTCCGTTTGCGCGAAACCAGCGGTATCTACATCGTCCCGCAAGCCATTTCGCGCCCGATTCGTCTGCGAGTGCGCACGCTCTCTCGAAGTCTTCGTCTATTGTGTCTATGCCGATCGCTTTCTTGCATTCAGCACGTGTGACTCGAAGTTCTGCTTCGAGGAGGGCTAATCCTCGTCCCCAGGCAAAGGTGATCGCGTCATCTAGGGTCGTTGGGAGTACACCAGTCGTCGCTTGCAGCAATAGTGCGTGCAGCCGACCTGCCTCTGCGCGGTACACAGCGCCCTTTCTTCCAACGGCTACCCAGTCGGTTTTTGCTTGTTCGTATTGTTCGAGCGCGCTCCCGTAGTTGCCTTGTAGGAGTGCTATCTCTGCGCGAGCAAAGAGCGCGGCGGCTCGAGCGCCTTGTGCGCCAGCGGCGTCCGAGAGGCTCTCGATCGTGTACGCCAAGCTTACAGCTGCTTCGTTGAGTGAGCCCTGGATACGCAGTTGTTGACCCCGTCGAAAGCGGGTCGCGATTGCGGTGTGATCGGAGGGGGTGTCTTCAAGGTGGTCGAGCCACGCCTCGAAACCTTCCGCGTTCCCGGTCGCGAGAAAGACCCCCAGCAATGTGTCGATCGCGACAGCTCGAAGGGTCCCGCTAGGGAGATCCTCCGCTCGCGCTTCTGCGAGCTGCTCGGCGCCTTCTAGTTGGCCCGCCGCAAGAAGTACGCCTACGAGCTGCACGTCTTGTGCTGCCAATATTCTTGGGTTGTCGGTCATGTCGATGACACGTCGGAGTGCTCTGATCGCGTCGAGCGGTCTCTCAGCGCGGCGTAAAGCATCTGCTGCCTTGATTGCCGCGCTCAAGGCGGCTTCTTCAAGGTGTGCGGCCTGGGCCGAGGTGACGACCAGGTCCCAGGTTGCCGCAGCAGTCTCCCATTCTCCCTCACGCGCCAGTTGGCTCGCTTCTTCCATCAAGGATGGGATCTGGGGGTTTTCATTGGCTGACATTTGCGCTCTCCGCCGAAGGCAGCGTAACAAATCTCATTCTAAAAATGCGACTCAGGGCTGCTTTTGAGACGGTTTTGTGAGGTTTTTTTGGAACCGAGATCACAAGGTGCTGTCCCATTAGCCGAATGCAAAATCTACAGGGAGGTTCCCATGCTGCGTTCGAGCTTAACTACTTCACTTCTCGTCACTTTTGCGCTCGGTTTGACCTTTGGTTGTGGTCACCGTGATGCAGACAAGGCTTTAGACGACTCTACCGACGCGCTGTCCTTGGTTGATAAGACCTTGGACGTCCCCGAGGCGGAAGACGCTGACGCTTCGAATCTCGTTGAATCGGACGTTTTGATAAAGCGCCACGAAGGGCTTCCTCAATCGGAAGCACAGCCAGCACCTACGGGCGCAGCGGAGTCAAAGCAGGATGCGACCACCCGATTTATGGCGACGGAGCTAGATTTTGAGAGCGTGGATGTCGGTGCACAGGCGCCCCAAGGTGCTCTTGGAGCCGTTGACACCCGCGCAGGCACCAAGAATGTATTTAGTGGGGTCGTTACGAGAGGAACTGGTGCTTTGGCGGTTGGATCTGGGAGCAGTGCTGGTCGTATCGCACCGCCAATGTCCAGAAGTATTTCTCGCCATCGGGCCTTTTTGCAGGGTCAGCAAAGCACTGAGCAGTACACGCATTACGGCGTGAATGGCATGACGTTGGTGTCTGAAGACGCGTTGTCTACCTTTGCCGTAGATGTCGATACGGCGAGCTATACTGTCGCTCGGCGGAAGCTCCAATCGCAGACGCTGCCGCGTCAGTCGTCTGTACGAGTGGAGGAGTTCGTGAACTACTTCCCGTATAGCTACGACGGTCCGAGCCCGGATGAAGGCCCGGTCGCTGTTCATATCGAAGCCGCTCCGAACCCGTTTGCTGAAGATACGCATGTGCTTCGCGTGGGTGTGAAAGCGTCAGATCTCTCGGATTTTGATCGCGTGCCAGTACATCTGACGTTTTTAGTCGATGTTTCGGGTTCGATGTCAGCTCCAGACAAGCTGCCATTGGCCAAGCGGTCGCTGCGCTACATGGTGGACCAATTGGAACCCGAAGACACCATCGCTATCGGCACCTATGCAGGGCGTGTCGGGCAGGTCTTGGAACCAACGCCTGTTTCTAACCGTGCGTTGATTCACCAAGCCTTGGCGTCGTTGGGTGCTGGCGGGTCTACCGCGATGTCTTCGGGCATCGACATGGCGTACCGCATGGCGCAGTCGTCTTTCGTCCCGAATTCGGAAAACCGCGTGATTGTCGTGTCTGATGGTGACGCGAATGTAGGCCCCGCGTCACATGAGCAGATCCTTCATCAGATCAGCGAGTACGCCGGCCAAGGCATCACGCTTACCACGGTCGGTTTCGGCATGGGGAACTACAAAGACACCATGATGGAGCAGCTCGCGAATAACGGCGATGGAAACTACTACTACATCGATAGCTTCAACGAAGCTAAGCGCGTATTCGGCACCAATCTCGCAGGTACGGTTCAGACCGTTGCACGCGATGTGAAGTTGCAGGTCGAGTTCAATGATGAGGATGTGCTGTCCTACCGCTTGATTGGGTACGAAAACCGGGACGTGGCGGATCGAGATTTCCGTAACGATAAGGTCGATGCTGGCGAGATTGGCTCAGGTCATACGGTGACCGCGCTGTACGAGGTCGTCTTCCGCGACGGCTGGTCGGGTTCTTTCGGTACGGTGCGTGTTCGCGCAAAGCAACCAGGCCGTGACACGGCAGCCGAAGAGTGGTCTACCCCGATGCGGGCGAGGCATGTGTCCAAAGCCATCGAGCGGACGTCTCGGGATTTCCGTATCGCTACAGCCGCGGCGTCTTTCGCCGAGTTGTTGCGCGGATCACCCCACCTTCAGGAGACAACATTTGCTGAAGTCGAGGCTCTCGCAACAGGTGCCCGTCGGGCGCAGTTTGTGGAAGACGGGGAGTTGATTGAACTTATCGCTACGGCGGGTCGGCTCAAGGGTGAAGACCGGGTCCAACTGACGACGCGGTAGTTCTACCCGCTTTGGGTCTATGTGCGCCTCGCCGAATCTTTCTTCGGCGAGGCGCTTTTTTGTTCGCGGATAAATGGCCCCTCATGAGGCACCGGCAGTCACACTGGTTGCCGGTTTAAGGGGTAGAACGTGTCAGATTTTGATTCGCAAAGCCGTTGTGAAGCGTTTTCCAACGGGCGGATCGTCGGCTACGCTGACAGTGATTCGTTTTGAGGAGAAATACCGTTGGCGCACTTTTCGTTGATAGCGGCTTTCGTAGGCTTGGCATCGGCGCAGACAGCGTCTGATTTGACGACCTCAATCAATATTCCGAGTTCGGACATCATGTCCCAAGCGATCAGCTCGGGGACACCGGGAATGTACGATGTGCTCACTGACCTTGGGGTGATTCTCCCAGAACAAGGCTCAGACTTCGCCATTTTACATACAGGTCGCGTCGGGAGTTCACCCGAGAGCGGGGTGGATAACGGAGGTTACGGTGCCAATGGTGATGAAGCGGCGCTAACCGTCCAACTCACCGCCCCTTCGGACGCGAACTCTTTTGTCTTCGAGTTCTATTTTCTTTCGGCTGAATATCCCGAGTGGGTTGGGTCGATGTATAACGACGCGTTCGAGACGTGGATCAGCGGGTCGGCGTGGTCTGGAAATGCGGCGATCGATGAAACGGGCAGCATCATCTCCATCAACAGCGCGCTCTTCGACGTCACGAGCCCGTCGGATCTCAACGGAACCGGTTTTGCGAATGTCGGCGGTGGAACCGGCTGGCAAATGACGACCGTACCTGTAGATCCCGGCGACACGTTGACCATTGAGTTCGTGGTTTACGATGTTTCGGACGGAAACTACGACTCTGCTGTGCTGCTAGACAATTTTTATTGGTCGTCTGCCGATGTCGATGAGCCGAGCATCGGTGAGCCTATGCTTCTGGACTATCTCTCGCCGAAGCGTGGAAGCATTCTGGGTGGAGAGAGCACCACCATCGTCGGCCAAGGCTTTGAGGCCGGCTGTAAATCCTATTTTGATGGGGTGTCAGCGCCGACGAGTTTTGTTTCTTCTGCAGAGTTGACCGCCACGCCCGCCGCGCATGATGCTGGGTTGGTGGATGTTGAGGTGGAGTGTGACGGCTCCAGCACATTTTTGGTGGGTGGCTACACCTACTACGACACGGACGGCGGGTCCGTACCCCCTCTGATTGACAGCCTGGATCCTTACCGCGTCGAACTTGAAGGCGGCGATACGGTGACCATGACAGGCCAAGACTTTGTGGATGGCGCGGTCGTCAGTGTGGACGGGGTTGGGGCCGATACCGTTTATGTAGACGGAAATACGCTCCAATTTACGACGCCTCCGCATGATGCTGGGCTTGTCGATGTGTTGGTTACAAACCCTGACGGGCTGGAAGATTTACGCGCTGGCGGCTTGCTGTTTTTCACTGACGCCGCAGGCTCGTTGATGGATACGGGCGGTGAAGACACAGGCGGTGCAAAGAGGTCTGAACCCTCTGGCTGTGTGTGTTCAGCCACCGCTTCTCCTCAATCCCTATGGATGTTGGTGTTCCCGATGTTTGGGTTGCTGTTTCGGAGGCGGTCATGATCCGCAAGACGATCTGGTGGGTTTCTTGTGCGGGCTTTCTGGGTGCCTGTGGTGTGGACTATGAACTGGAAACGGCAAACGACGCGTCCGCGCCCCCGAGTTGGCGACCGGTGGCGGTCAGCGGTCCTGGCGATGCTGTAAAGCGCTGGGAGCAGGTCGTATTGGATGGCTCCGAGTCTTACGATCCAGATGATGATGACGCGACGCTGTTTTATCAGTGGGATGTCACCGCGATCGATAACGCAGGTCAATACGACTACGATCTCGTGGGCGCCCAAAGCGCTGATCCTATGTTTTCTGCCGGGACGGTTGGGAGCTATCTGCTTTCTTTGACGGTCACCGATCTGGAGGGCAACCGCTCCGAGAATGCTGCGGGGGCAGTTGTTGAGGTACTCCCTTGGGAGGAGCTCTCGGTCACCCTCACCTGGGACCAGACGACTGCAGATCTTGATCTGCATCTCATTCGTCCTGATGGCGCCTATTACACCGATGACGATTGTTACTACGGAAACCCCGAGCCTGATTGGGGTACTGCAGGAGATTCGACCGACAACCCTGCCTTGAGCAATGATCATGACCGCGGTGGTCCAGAAATCGTGCAACTCGAAGCGCCGGAGGAAGGCGTCTACGAGGTTTTGGTGCACTACTTCTTGGACCGATCTGAAAGCGGTAGAGATGTTGTGGGCAGCGTCGATATCACCGGAGAAGGCGTGTCTCTTGCGGCGGTCGAGAGTCCAACCTTTGAGGAGGGGGATGTTTGGAAGGTGGGGACTATTGATTGGTCGGCACTTTCCTTCACGCAGGACGGAAGTCTGACGACTCACACCTTGTTGGGTGGGCCGGACGTCAACGATTAGCATCGTCGTTCAGTACCGGGATTACCGCGTGCAATTGATCGGGTTGTCGTTGTTCATACTGGGTTGCCAGTCAGCGCCCGAGTCTCAAACTTCGTCTTCACCTTCGTCCTCCCTGTCGGCGGAGACATCGGCTACGGGTAAGCCGGGCAATTGTCCGGCGGACTTTATTGAGATCCCTGCGTCGTCAGAGTTGCGGCTGGGAGAGTCCGAGCAGTCCCTTTTGCAACAGTATGGTCCCAACGACACCATCGGACTGATGACGATGGAGACGTCGGGCTATTGCATTGCCCGTTGGCCTGCGCCTGGCGTCAAAGGTGCCGAGTGGCCTACGGACGGGCTCTCCTTTGAGAGCGTCGGACGGCTTGAGTCAATGATCGCTCGGTTTGGGATCCGGCTGTGTACTGTGGCCGAGTTGCTGTATGCCGCTTCGGGCCCGGACAATCGTCGTTACCCCAGTGACGCGCATACCGGGGAGCCGGTGTTGGGTTGCGAGCGGGACGATCAGTCGCCTCGACCTATCGGCAGTTTTCCTCATTGCGCGAGCCCCTTTGGCGTCGAGGATCTCAGTGTTCGGAGTTCTTGGTCGCGCCTTGATGCATACACTGCGGCTGCGCTTGCTCAGCAGCGAGAGGCGCTGACACCTCCAGCCGGTGGCTTAGCGATTTGGGGTGGTACCGCGCGGACCGACACGTACTACGCGCCCAATAACTACGGCGTTCATTTTCATGGCCAAGAGGAGACGCCGTATTCAGACGACTCGGTCCGGTTCTGTGCCGATCTGGGGTCGGTCTCGTCTGAAAGCGAGCAGTTGTTGGCCGCCTGGCTGGGCGTCTTTTCGGCGACACCCACATTCGCAGCGGTGATCGCACGCTGAGTCAGCCGATCCTGATTTCTAAACCTTCTCGGGCACCGAAGACCTCTACGTTCGCGCCCAGTTTCTTTACGCGCTCGCGGCAGACCGCAATTTTCGCGTCGACCTCTTGATCTGATTGCATTGGATCGTGATGCGTGATGGCGAGGCGTTTCACATTACCCGCGATCGCGAGGTCTGTGACCGTGGTCGCGCGAGCGTGTCCCCACCCGACCTTTTTCAAATACTCGTCTTCGGTGTACTGACCATCGGCGATCAGGAGATCGGCGCCTTGAACGAAGTCGACCATCTGTGGGGGAACGGGGCGTAGTTCGTCGTCCTCTTTGATTTCGGGGAGTGCTTGGTCTATTTCGTTGTCGGTCATGTAAACGACACGTCGTTCGTCGTGCTCGAAGCTGTAAGCGTGGCTTGCGCCAGGGTGAATCTGCTCTAGAGCACGTACTTTTATGTCGCCGATCTGTCCCTGGAAATTTTCGAGGTAGCTGGGAATCACTTGCCCGCCGAGATCTCGAAAGGAGACTGGGAAGTAGTCGGTCTGCATTTGACCTGACAGCAGGTCGTGTGGGCGATCGTCTCCTGTGGAGAGACCGTAGACGAAGAGTTTCGTAGACTCTTCGTAGGCCGGCAGGAAGAACGGAAAGCCTTGAATATGATCCCAGTGCGCGTGGCTTAGGAACATGTGGCCCTCGATAGCGTTGGGGCTCCTTTTTAGAAGGTCGAGTCCGAGGGGGCGAATGCCGGTCCCTGCATCGCAGATGATGAGGATGTCCCCGATACGAATTTCGTAGCACGAGGTGTTTCCGCCATAGCGTCGAGTCGATGGACCGGGGGTCGGGATAGACCCGCGCACGCCCCAGAATTTTACGAATATCCGCATCAGCGACCGGCTCTAAAGATCAGGAGAACTTCACCCAACTGAATGAGGTCGCCATCTATAAGGGTCGCGGAGTGTGCTCTTACACCATTCAGATAAAGGCCATTTTTACTGTCTTTGTCTTCACAGTGATGCACGCCGTCTATGATTTTGAGGCGCATGTGGTGTCTGGATAGGTCGGCGCATTCGATTTGAATATCTGCCGTGGAAGAACGCCCGATGATGACGTCTTCGGAGCGGATCACGAAGGTTTTTGGGGCGCCAGGTCCTCTGATTTGTTCCAGTTTACAAGGCTCGATCGGCGGGGCTGGTGCGAGGGGTTCGACGGTCCTCCCTACCGTGAGATCCGCGACTTCCGTTGGCTCGTCCGGAAGAAATTCCTCCGTTGGCTCTTCGGGTAAGGCGTGCGATTTGGGGTCGTCAGGGATCATGGTGTGTTTTGAGCATCCAATTGTCGCGCCGTGCACTTGCACGAGTGGTCAGGCTACCTGCCCCCAACTTTATGTGTCAACTGTCACGGGCTAGGAGTTATCGGCGTATCTATGTCAGGGCTTATCAGATTGCGGTAGCATGCGGGCATAGGCATGGAGTGTGCGAATGATCGCATGGTCGACCCTCGGGCTCTTTTGCGGCGTTGTTTTGGTTTTGGCGACGCTGCGCCATGTGTATGCCGTGGGTCAGGGCCTAAATGATCATGCGGTTTCGGTCGTGGTTGTTGGGACCATGGCCTTTTACGTACTCCTTCTGCAGAACGTATCGTCGGTATGGGGGATCGCGCTCATCTATGGCCAGGTGGGTGTCTGGGGCCTGTTTTTCTCTATCCACCGTGATGAGCCCCCCGGTCCTTTCGTGGAGTGGTGCCTCGCACGCCCTTCGCAGCTTTGCTACGCCTTCGCTTTTTGGGGATGGGTGTGTTGGGGGCTTCGTCTGCCATGGGTGGTGTTTGGGGACGCGCAAGCCTTCGCACCGGGTCTTTGGTTGTTCCCCGCCTTCGCCATGGCTTTATTGGGGACGTTGCAGACGTATATGTCGGGCGGTGAGGTACGCCGACACAAGGTCAAAGGGCTGAACGCGCGTGTTGTGCACCTGTCAGATCTGCATGCCAGTGCGGTAATGCATACGCCAGAGTTCGAACGCCTCGTTCGAGATGTCA
>Ga0163179_10001760_pt1 | contig 15160 bp, 27 predicted proteins | sample AtlANTMetagenome_FD_109643 | JGI IMG/M metagenome (GOLD analysis project Ga0163179, IMG submission 109643) | Marine eukaryotic phytoplankton communities from the Atlantic Ocean - Atlantic ANT 2 Metagenome | ecosystem: Environmental > Aquatic > Marine > Oceanic | place: North Atlantic Ocean...
AAAAAAAATAAAAAAAGATTTGACAATTATTTTGATTGTTATAAAGTCCCATACATAAACAAGAAATAAGAAAGTGAAGGTAAATATGGCAAAGACAATGACAAAGTATCAACTGGATCATTTTACACAAAAAGTAAAAAGACATTTTGATCCATTGATCGAGGAACAAGAACTGTTGGTCAAGCAGTATAGAACAGAAGCAACGAAGAAGATTGTAGGTAGACTAGCCAAGAAAATGGGAGCGGATAAAATACTTACAGCTTTTAAAGATGCTGAAGAACAGATGAAGAAAGTAAGAGAAGACGCTAGAACTTTCTTTATTAAGAAAGCAAAGACCGACGATAAAAAACAAAAGCTTAGTTATAATTTTACAAGGGATAACAGAGATGAAATATCTTTATCCGATTGTGAAGAACAATTAAGAGAGTGGGCTAAAGACTTGGTTGATCGTGAGATAAGACGAAGACCTGAAGGTAAGGCGTTAAATCAACTTGAAAATGTAAAAACCAAAGCGCTTGATACTGTAATGGAAAGCGGTACAAGTGAAGAATTAATTAAAGCACTTGAACTATGCACAAAGAAAATTGGTATTACTTGGATCGTTGATACTTCACAAATAAAACAAATAACAAATTAATAAATATTAAAAACGAGTAGCGAGAAATCGCTACTCGTATAAGTTGTATTTGCTTGTGTCCTATGGGCCCACCCACCCTAAAAAAAAACAAATTTTTACTTGACATCAATTTTTATTCTGTTAAAATCCCATACATAAACAAGAAATAAGAAAGAGGTAAGTATGAAAAAAGAAAAGCTACAAGAGTTTCAATTAAATCCACATTATGATGTGGAGTTGAAACCAAATACTAAAATCGCAGTTGGTTGGTATATGAATAAATATCAGGCATTTGATAAGCGAGTTGGTATTTTCGGAAAACAAGGTGAAGAACATAAATCAAGACAATTTGTTTCAAAGAGTGGCGTTAAGTGTATTACTTTTTGGGATACATTAAGAAATAGATATACAACAGCAACAAACTATATCTTAAATATAATTGGAGAGGTGGAAAATGACAGATAAAGCAGATATAATTATTTGGGGTTATCTAAATGAGTATCAAACTGAAAATGGTAAACCTAAAATAAAAAAATTTAAATTGTCAGAAATTATAAATAATTTAAATTTTATAACTGATAATGATGATAATTATCCATTTACATATTATATAAATAAAAAGGAGATAAAATGAGTGATGAGTGGGGATTAGCAAAAGAACTACATCTTTCTGATAGTGATATTGGAAAGAAAGTTTATGAAATAGAAGAAGAAGTTTCATATCTTATTAAAACGCAAGTCATAGCCAAAGATAAGGACGAGGCATTTAATAAGTATTTAGAGTGTAGTGAAACTCAAAATTGTGAGGGATATAATGCCAAACATAATGGATTTGATATTGTATCGGGTGCAAAAGAATATTCACAACATAAAGGAACTACATTGATTGGAACTATTCAGAAAGAAGATGAAAAAGACGAGGATAGTTTATTAGAGGTGTCTTATGCCTAATGAATTAATTTTAATTATTCTCGGTTGTGTTTTAATGGGTATTTGTATGACGATCAACGATTGGCGAAGAAAAAAGCAAGAGGAACGCCAAGCGAGATTGAACTCAATTAAATTTAAGAACTCTCAATCATAACTTACCGAGAGGCAAGACGAGGCGACGAAAATCGCCTCGTCTTTTTTTTATTTCTTTCAAAACATACTACATCTTGTGTCAAGTAAAAAATTATACACAGCTTGTGAACTATGGGCCCACCCACCCTATAATAATTGTTGTATTTATATCACGCCCATTTTGGGTTTTTATGCTTGTGAACTATGGGCCCACCCTCCCTAAAAAAAAACAAACAATTCAACTTTAGGTTGTGTGAATAAGTTTATTTAGTGCATTGACTTTAATAAACTATTCCTTTAATTTCCCATATATAAACAATAAACAAAAGGTGGTTATGAGTACGTTTAAAATAAAACAATCAGTACATTACAATGGTAAGACATATAAGTTACCATTCTTAGTTGCTAAAGAGACATTAGATACTGAGATGGAAACAGTTAAAAATCCATTTAGTGGTGAGTCGATCGCAATGCCTACATTTGCTGTAGCTGTTTATGATGTAATTATGGGCAGTAATTTACTAGCAGAGAAATATGACAGCGTGCACGGTTGGGGATCATCTCCAGACTGGAAAACAGTTCGTAAGGGTCTTGATTGGTTTAGACAACATTTTGCTAAAGAGTATATGGTATTACTTGATTAAGTAAATTCTATCTGTAGTCGTATGTAGTTTATGCATACGACTACAAGTTGTATTTGCTTGTGTCCTATGGGCCCACCCTCCCGTAGATAAGTAGGACCCAGACTGAATCTCGAATTAGAATGTTTTAAGGACCCCATCCCCCTTTTTACGTAAAAGGGGTCCCAGACTTTTACCTTTAGAGTTTGATTTAGACGTAAACATAGGATAAAATCATTATTGGTGCCATATGACGTTAAATAATATAGATATTACAAAATTACCTCCTGACGCAAAAAAAGAATTTTTAAAATATGCACTAAAGCTTTCTGAAAAACGAAAACAATCCACAGTTTCAAAAGACTTTATGTCTTTCGTTAAAGCTATGTGGCCTCAATTTATAGAGGGGTCCCATCACAAAATTATTGCAAAAAAATTTAATGCTCTGGCAGAGGGAAAAATTAAAAGATTAATTATTAATATGCCTCCTAGGCATACTAAATCTGAATTTGCATCCTTCTTACTTCCATCGTGGATGGTAGGACGTAGACCTGATTTAAAAATTATACAAACAACACACACAACAGAACTTGCAATAAGATTTGGTAGAAAAGCAAAAACGTTAATTGATTCTCCTGAATATCAATCTGTTTTCAAAACCACGCTTCGCGAAGATTCTAAAGCTGCTGGTAAATGGGAAACCGATCAAGGCGGAGAGTATTACGCAGCCGGTGTTGGATCAGCTATTACTGGACGGGGCGCGGATCTACTCATCATTGATGATCCTCACTCGGAGCAAGACGCGTTGAACGCGGCTGCATTAGAGCGAGCGTATGAGTGGTACACGTCAGGACCTAGACAACGTTTACAACCAGGTGGTTCTATTGTTTGTGTAATGACAAGATGGAATATGAAAGATTTAACAGGAATGTTATTAAAATCTCAAAAAGAAATTAAATCAGATAAGTGGGAGATTGTAGAGTTCCCAGCCATTATGCCTTCAGGTAAACCTGTTTGGCCTGAGTATTGGAAGTTAGAAGAATTAGAATCAGTTAAAGCATCTTTAAGTTTAGGTAAATGGAATGCACAGTGGATGCAAAATCCAACCGCAGAAGAAGGTTCCATTATTAAACGTGAGTGGTGGAAAGTTTGGAATAAAGATTATATGCCTCAACTCCATCACGTTATACAATCTTACGATACTGCTTTTTTAAAAAAAGAAACGGCTGATTATTCTGCTATTACGACTTGGGGTGTATTTTATCCAGACCCCGATTCGCCAGCCCATTTAATTCTACTCGATGCGGTAAAAGAAAGACTTGAGTTTCCTGAACTAAGGAAGAAAGCACTCGAGCAATACAAATATTGGAATCCAGAAACGGTGATCGTGGAAAGTAAAGCATCAGGACTACCTCTCACATATGAGTTGCGAAAAATGGGGATACCTGTTATAAATTACACACCTAGCAAAGGAAACGACAAACACGCTAGAGTAAACGCCGTCGCTCCGATTTTTGAATCGGGGATGATCTGGGCGCCTGATGAAAAATTTGCAGAAGAAGTAGTAGAAGAGTGTGCTGCATTCCCGTATGGGGATAATGACGATTTAGTCGACAGTACAACACAAGCGATAATGCGTTTTAGACAGGGAGGATTTATATCTCACCCTGAAGATGATAAAGATAAACCATTATCCAGAGTTGATAGGGAATATTATTAATGAATTATTTTAAAATTCTAGAGGGATTAACTAAGTTAGTTAAAAGTGGTCAGATTAAAAGTGTTGATGAAGCTTTAGCAATGCTTCAAAGAGGTGGTGCTAAAATTGATGGCATTCTTAGACAAGGAGTTGTTAACATTTTTAAAAAAGGTAAAGCCAGAGATCCTGATTTTGGTACCAATGTAACTAAAATGCCTGTTGATGACGCGGGCGTTCCATTTAACCCAAACACTTTAAAAAGCACAACAGAAAAAAGAGGTGTAGAGAATTTATTTAAAAAAGCTGACCTTCCTGAAGGCGTTGATTACAAAAACACTCCATTACCGGTTAATCCTAAAGTCGAAAACTTTTATGATGAACTGGTAGAAAACGCTTACAAAGAAGCTAAAAAAACAGGACGAGATGTTAAAACAATTATTGAAGAAACTATTAATTATAAATTTACTGGAAATGAAACAGGTAAAGAAATTTTAGATATTATCGAGAAAAAATTTTTTAAAGCGGACGGCGGTCGAATAGGATTTAATCAAGGTGGTAACTTAGGTTTAAATGAACAGGCACAAAATATTTACGATTCGTGGATCTCTGCAGGTCATTCAGAAGCTGATACCTTAGCTTATTTAGAATCACGAGGAATGTATAATACTCCGGTAAAACAACAAGGTATTATGACAGCGCCTAATATTATTAATAAAAAGTTAAGAGATGATGGAGGAGATGATACAGGAAACATTATTACTCCTTATGACCCGAATATTAATTTAGGTCCTAATAAAGATGTGTTTGACTATGAAGCAGATGCTTATGGCATTGGTCCAACTTTTAGAGGGCAGTTTGCTAGATTAAAAAATGCATACAGTAAAATCCCTACTCCCTTTAATATAGTAAAAATGGGAATTCAAAAAGCACAAGATTTTGCTGACCAAAGACGCAAAGAAAAAGAAAGAGAAGCAGCAGCGGCAACTGAAGCTTTACAAGCGCAAATTACAGCTCAAGCAAATATAACAGCTAGAGATTTAGTGGCTAGAGGAGCATCACCTGATTTTGGTAAGACAGAAACAAGATCTAGTTCTGGCTGGGAAAATAGTCCTTTTGCAAAAGGTGGCGTCGCTACAATGTTTAAAAGGAAAAGATAATGGATATTAAATATAATTCTACTTTAGGGGCTTTTGTAAACTCCGCAACCGATGATGTTGTATCTCAAATAGATCTTAAAGCGTGGACAGCTGATAATCCAATGGATGTAAAAGTTGGAACACCTAAACCAGGAATGATAAAAAAAGTATTAAGTAAGATACCTGGTCCTGTTGGAGTGGGTGCCACTGCTTATTTTATGAAAGATATGATTGATGAAGGTGCTTCTGTGGGAGAAGCTTTAGCAATGCCTTTAATGTTAGACGGTAGAGTTAGAGCAATGGAAGAAAAAGCAGAAAAAATTACAGGTCTTGAGGGAGGCCAAGAACAAGACGATTTAATAGAGGAATATGCTATGGATTATAAAGGTTACGCCACAGGGGGTTTAGCTAGTTTGACAACATCACAAAATCAAGATAGAAGAGCATCAGGTGTTGAATTAATCAAAAATAGTATATAGAATGGCGAAATGGCTGATAAGATAGATAAATCATTACCCAATCAAAAAACGACTGTTGAAATTCCAGGAGAAGCAGAGATAGAAGAAGCGATTCAAGAAAACGTTAAAGAAGTTGACTCTGAAGGAAAACCAGTTGAAATAGAAATGACCGAAGAAGGAGGCGCTCAAGTTTCCTTTGATCCTTCGGCTGCAGTTCCTGAAGGTGGCGAAGACCACTATGCAAACTTAGCAGAATTTTTAGAGGATAACGTTTTAGATCCATTGGGATCTAAATTAGTTGATGATTATAGAGATTATAAAAATTCAAGAAAAGATTGGGAAGATAGTTATAGAGAAGGTTTAGATTTATTAGGTTTTAAATACGAAAGAAGAACAGAACCTTTTAGAGGTGCTTCTGGTGTAACTCACCCTGTCTTAGCAGAAGCCGTAACACAATTTCAAGCAACAGCATACAAAGAATTATTACCCGCTGATGGTCCAGTCAGAGCACAAATTATGGGTGATATTAACGAAGCAAAACAAGATCAAGCTCATCGTGTAAAAGATTTTATGAATTGGCAATTAATGGATCAAATGAAGGAATATGAACCTGAGTTTGACCAAATGCTTTTCTATTTACCCCTCGCCGGCTCTACATTTAAGAAAGTCTACTATGACGATCTCTTAGGTAGAGCCGTTTCCAAATTTGTTCCCTCAGACGATTTGGTTGTACCTTATTCTGCAACTTCATTAGAAGATGCAGAAGCAGTGGTGCACGTAGTTAAAATTTCTGAAAATGATTTACGTAAACAACAAGTTGCTGGTTTTTATAGAGACATAGAATTAGGAAAACCACCTATTACTGAAAATGAAGTAACACAAAAAGAACACGAACTTGAAGGAATTACCAAAGATAAACAAGATGATGTTTATACTTTAATTGAATCTCACGTTAATTTAGATTTAGAGGGTTATGAAGATGTTGGCGAAGATGGAGAACCTACAGGAATTAAATTACCTTACATTGTAACGATTGATGAATCAACTTTTAAAATTTTAGCAATTAGAAGAAACTTTAAAATTAATGATCCTTTAAAGAAAAAAATTACTTACTTTGTTCATTTTAAATTTTTACCTGGATTAGGTTTTTATGGTTTTGGTTTAATTCATATGATTGGTGGATTATCAAGAACAGCTACTTCTGCATTAAGACAATTATTAGATGCAGGAACGTTAGCTAATTTACCAGCTGGATTTAAAACTAGAGGCATAAGGGTTAGAGATGATGCTCAACCTTTACAACCTGGTGAGTTTAGAGATGTTGACGCTCCGGGAGGCAATATACGAGATTCGTTTATGCAACTTCCATATAAAGAACCTTCAGCAACTCTTTTACAATTGATGGGTATTGTGGTTGGCGCAGGTCAACGTTTCGCGGCTATTGCAGATAATCAAGTAGGCGATATGAACCAACAAGCCGCCGTGGGTACAACTGTGGCGCTATTGGAACGTGGATCGCGGGTTATGTCAGCTATTCACAAAAGACTATACGTAGGATTAAAACAAGAATTTAAATTATTAGCTGAAGTATTTAAAACTTATTTACCACCAGTTTATCCTTATGATGTACCAAACGCTAGACGTGAAATTAAAAAAACAGATTTTGATGATAGAATAGATATTATTCCAGTAGCAGATCCAAACATCTTTTCTCAAACACAAAGAATTTCTATGGCACAAATGCAATTGCAATTAGCTCAATCTAATCCAAAGATACATAACTTATACCAAGCCTATCGTTCTATGTATGAAGCGGTTGGGGTTAAAAATATTAATTCAATTTTACCACCACCAGCAAAACCAATACCAATGGATCCTGCATTAGAACATATTGTAGCAATGAGTGGTAAACCTTTTCAAGCTTTTCCAGGTCAAGATCATAAAGCACACATTGATGCTCATTTACATTTTATGAGTTTAAATATGGTACAAAATAATCCACCTGTTATGGCAGCAATACAAAAAAATATTTTAGAACACATTTCTTTTATGGCTCAAGAACAAGTTCAATTAGAATTTATTGAAGAATTAAGAGAACTACAACAACTTCAACAACAACTCGGACCAATGATGCAACAAAATCCACAAATGGCCCAACAACAACCAGGTGCACAACGTATTCAACAGATAACAAATCAAATTGAAGCAAGAAAAGCAGTGTTAATTGCTGAAATGACAGCTGAATATGCTAAAGAAGAAAACAAAATTACCGGTGGTTTTGGTGGAGATCCCTTAATGAAATTAAAAGCAAGAGAATTAGACTTAAGAGCAATGGATAATGAGCGTAAAAAAGAATATGATGACGAAAGAATTGGTTTAGACACGATGAAAGCAATGATGAACGACCAACAACACGATGAAAAGCTAGAACAGAACGAAGAATTAGCTCATTTACGTGCCGGAGTATCTTTAACTAAACAACAAATGGCTGACCAAAGTAAAAAACACGATTTTGGTAGAAATTTTAAAAAAAAGTAAGTATAACTAACCCATAAGGAGACAAATATGAGTAAAGATTGGACAAGAGGTTCAGGATACGTCGATGCACCTAAAATTACTAAAGAATTAGGTGTTGGTAAAGACGGTTATCAAACAGGGGGAGTAAAAATAGAAGCTACTGACCCTACTGAAACTCAAACAGTTACTGTACGTGGCACAAAGCGTATGAGAGCTGATAAAAAACCAGTTAAAGCTAAGTGGTACTAGTATGGCTTGGTTCAGTTTAGCAAAAATTGCTTTGCAGGCTGGAAGTAAAATTTATTCCAACCGTCAAAAGACCAAAATGGCTATGTCTGATGCACAATTGATGCACGCAGAGAAGATGGCTCGAGGTGAAGAAACTTACCAGGGCAAACTTTTAGAAGCCCGTCAAAACGACTATAAAGATGAATTCGTTTTGGTGATTATTTCAGCGCCCATCGTGGTGTTAATGTGGGCAGTAATGTCGGACGATCCGACGGCGATGGAAAAGGTAAAACTCTTCTTTGAGTATTTTCACGAGCTTCCAAAATGGTTCACTAATTTATGGGTGCTTGTCGTGGCGAGCATTTTTGGAATTAAGGGTACACAAATCTTCAGAAATGGTAAAAAATAGTGCCTTTCAAGTCAGAAAAGCAAAGACGTTATATGCACGCTAATTTACCAAAGATTGCAAAAAGGTGGGAAAAAGAATATAAAGATGGTGGACCTGTTCGTATTGCAATTGCAAAGGGATGTGGTAAGGTAATGAAAAATCGTAGGAAAAAAACTAAGTACTACATATAAGGAAAAACTATGAGACAAAACGGCGTAAGATCAGATGTAAGATTCCCTTATGGGGAAACTGGTTCTTCTATGAAGAAACAGGGATACAAAGATCGTAAAGACGAGTCCATTGCTATGAGAATCAGAAAGCCTAGAACTGCAGCGCAGTTAAAAGCTAGTAGAGATGAATCTTATGGTAAATTTGGAAGCGCAGCTAAAAAATCTGGCAAGATCAATAGATAAGTATGGCTCCGACTTTTTACGATTCCACTTCGGCGCATCCGATGAAAACTGCAATACAAAAATATGCAGCAGGCGGACGTGTAGGAGCTAAAGATGGTAGATGGATCCAAAAGGCTACCAAAAATATGCGTAAGGATAAACCTTGTACTGGAAAAAAATTCGGTAGTAAGTCTTGTCCCCCAGGATCCAAAAGATATAACTTAGCTAAAACTTTTAAAAAAATGGCTAAAAAAAGAAAAGGATAAAAATGTTAAAAGGTAAACAAAAAAATCTTCCTGTAGCTTTAAAAAAGAAAATTATGAAAGCTAAAATGAAGAAAAAAAGAAAAGGTAAAAAGTAAAATGGCAAACACAAGAAGAATGAATAGACTTGAAGAACTTGGCAGAGTTGATGCTGAAAAAGCTGACACTAAATCAGGAGCAAGAAATCTTGCAGATGAAAAAAGAAGAATTGTTGGTGAGCTTAAAGCTAAAGGCGGCGGAATTGCTAAAAGAGGTAAAGGAATGGCTTACAAAAAAGGTGGCCACGTTAAGTCTATGGGTAAAGCTACAAGAGGCGGCGGAATCGCTAAAAGATAATGAACCCTTTAATTAGACAGGGAATTGCCAAACTTTTTAGAAGTATTGGCGGAGGTCCTGGTACAGGATCTTCTTATAAAGAATTAGGAACTATCTTAGCTAGAGCTAAACAAGGTAGTGATGAAGCCTTTCAAATGCTTCAGCAAAAACTTGCTGATATAGGTGTTACCCTTAAAAATAAAAAAGATTTAGCTATTGAAGAAGTTAAGGACTTAAATGTAGCTTTGGATGATGGAATTGATTTTGCATCTAAATATATGCAAAGATTAACAGGCGGTGGAATGGATGCACCTTTAAAAAAAGGTGGGATGGTGGGATACAAAAAAGGCGGTGTAGTAAGAGGATTGGACGAAGGTACACATAAAAACGTCCGATTAATATAAATGGATGAACTCATTTTAATAAACAAGGTACAGAAGAGACTTCAAGAAAATCTTCAAACAATTGGCGACTCTATGATGAGTGGAACAGGGGTTGACAATCACGAAAAATATAAGTATTTATTAGGACAGGCTCACGCCATACAATTAACCTTACAGGAAATCTCTAACCTGCTAAAAACGAAGGAGCAAAATGAAACAGGCGGAAACATCGTCGACATTAAAAACCGAGGTCCCAAAACATAAAAACGCCCTCGAAGAAAAATATCAAGAACAAACATCTCAAGAAAAAGAACCATTAAATCCTGATAATATTGGAACTGAAACTGTTCAAGAATTACCCAACCCTTCAGGTTGGAGACTTTTAGTTTTACCATTTACACCACCTAGTAAAAGTAAAGGTGGACTTATTTATTCACAAGAAACTTTAGACAAAGCAAGAATTGCAACAACGTGTGGTTACGTTTTAAAAATGGGCCCATTAACTTATGGAGATAAAGAAAAATTTCCAACAGGTCCTTGGTGCAAAAAAGGAGATTGGGTTATCTTTGCTCGTTATGCGGGTTCAAGATTACCAATAGAAGGCGGAGAAGTGCGATTACTAAACGATGATGAAGTGTTAGGGACAATAAAAAATCCTGAAGCAATTCTACATCACATAACATAACATAGGAGAAACTATGCAAGCTGAAGAAGCAAAAAAAGTAGATCTAATTGATGTAGGCGAAGAAGAAGGTGCTGAAATTAAATTAGATGATAAAGGAGAACCAGAAAAAACTGAAACGCCTAAAGAGGAAAAAATCGAAGTGGAACAGGTGGAATCTGCTCCGGAAAAGGTGGAGACACCAAAGGAAGAGACTAAGGAAGAGAAGAAATCAGAAGAGTTAGAAGAATACAGCAAAGGTGTTCAAAAGCGTATTTCTAAATTAACTCGAAAAATGCGAGAAGCAGAGCGTCAAAAAGAAGAAGCTGTTGCTTTCGCACAAGCGGCAAAAAAAGATAAAGAAGATTTAGAAAATAGATTTTCTAAATTAGACAAATCTTACGTTTCTGAATTTGAAGGTAGAGTTAAGAACAGTATGGCAGCAGCCAAACAAGCTCTTAAAACTGCTATTGAATCTCAAAACGTTGATGGACAGATTGCGGCCCAAGAACAAATTGCAAATTTGACTATGGACTCAGCAAGACTGAATGCGATGAAAATTGCAAATGAATCTAAACCTAAGAAAGAAGTTAATATTACGCCTCAACAACAGAGAGCTAATATTACTCCCGACCCTCGAGCAGAGGACTGGGCAGCTAAAAATACTTGGTTTGGTAATAATTCTGCAATGACTTATACGGCTTTTGATATACATAAGAAGCTCGTAGAAGAAGAAGGCTTTGATCCTAAAAGTGACGAATACTATGCGGAAGTTGATAAAAGAATAAGACTTGAATTCCCGCAAAAATTTGATAAGATGGAATCAAATACTACAGAAAAGGCAAAACCTGCCCAGACTGTAGCATCAGCAAAACGTTCAGCTAATACAGGACGCAGAAAAACTGTCAAACTCACACCTTCACAGGTAGCAATTGCTAAAAGATTAGGTGTGCCACTTGAAGATTATGCAAAACAACTAAAGATCACGGAAGGAGTATAAGCATATGGAAAAAGATAAAGTAAAAACTTCACGTGCGAGTCAAACGAGAGCTAAAGAAGCTCGAAAAGTCGTTTGGACTCCACCCTCATCACTCGATGCACCCCCTGCGCCAGAAGGTTTTAGGCACAGATGGATAAGAGCAGAGTCAATGGGATTTCAAGATACCAGTAATATGGCTGCTATGCAGCGATCTGGCTGGGAACTCGTAAGAGGAGATGAATATCCTGACTCTAAATATCCAGTCTTAAACGAAGGTAAATACGCAGGAATGATCGGAGTGGGAGGCCTTGTGTTGGCAAGGATACCAGAAGAGGTCGCGAAGGCTCGTGAAGATTATTATAATAAACAGAACGAAGCCAAAGAAGAAGCTATAAATAACGACCTTATGAAGGAACAACATCCAAGTATGCCGATCAATCAAGATCGTCAGACTCGTGTAACCTTCGGTGGTACAAAGAAAAACTAATTATTTAGTAATTCCTAAACCAGCGAATTAACTATAACCCGTTTATCTTCGGATAAACATAAAGGAGACAACTATGGCTAATGAAACAGGCGGATTTGGGTTTAGATCAGTTTATACTTTAGGTAGCACACCAGCTACTCAAGGTCTATCTGAGTACCCAATTAAGTCAGCTCCTGGAAAAGGTCTATTTCAAAACAATCCTTGTTCTAAACAAGGTGCGGGAGATACTGGATACTTACAGGATGCAGCTAATGCCACTATGGACGACGGGATTACAGGCGGTTACCAATGGGCGAACAACGCAGCAAACATTTTACCAATGACTGGAGTGTTTAATGGTGCTTTCTATATAGATGGTACTACAAGCAAACCAACTTGGGGAAATTCAGTTGCGTCAGGTCAAACATTCGGTACTGACTATAACACTGGTTCATCAGATGGAATAGGTTTCGTTAATGACAATCCAATGCAGGAATACGTTGTGAAAGCAGACGCAGCAGCGGCTATTTCAATAATGGTTCCTGACTTAACTTACAATGTAGAAGATGGTGCAACAGCAGGCACAACGCACGAAGGAACATCTCAATCAAAACTTGATATTGGTTCTTCAGCAGCGGCTGGCGCAGGCCAAGCAGCATTTATGATTGTAAGAGTCGCTAACGATCCTTTAAACTCAGACAATTCGGTTCTGAACTCTAACCTTATCGTTAGATTTGCTCCAGGATCAATTATGTCTGTTAAATACTAAGGAAGGATAGGAGTATAAACTATGGCAATATCAAGAGCACAACTAGTTAAAGAACTAGAGCCAGGTCTAAATGCACTATTTGGACTTGAGTATAAACAATATGTAAACGAAGCAGCTGAAATTTTCGAAACAGAAAACAGTGACAGAGCTTTTGAAGAAGAAGTAATGTTATCTGGTTTTGCTAATGCAGCTGTTAAACCTGAAGGTCAAGGCGTAACTTTCGATAGTGCGCAAGAGACTTTCACTGCACGTTATACTAACGAAACAATCGCACTTGCGTTCGCGATCACTGAAGAAGCGATCGAGGACAACTTGTATGATAGACTTGCTAGCAGATACACAAAAGCTTTGGCTAGATCTATGGCAAATACTAAACAAGTTAAAGGCGCGGCTGTTTTAAATAACGCGTTCACTGCAGCATATGCAGGTGGAGATGGTAAAGAGCTTTGCGCTACTGACCACCCTACACTTGCTGGATCTTTTTCAAATGAATTAGCTACAGCAGCTGATTTAAATGAAACATCTTTAGAACAAGCATTGATTGACATTGCTGCGTTCACAGATGAAAGAGGTCTAAAAATTGCAGCTAGAGGAATGAAATTAATCATCCCTTCTGCGCTACAATTTACAGCAGAGAGACTTATGAAGTCTAAAGGCAGAACTGGAACAGCAGATAACGACATCAACGCAATCAATAATATGGGTGCGGTTCCTGAAGGTTATGTAGTTAATCACTACTTAACTGACACAGCGAAATGGTTCGTTAAAACTGATGTACCTAATGGCTTGAAGCACTTCACAAGAGCACCATTGAAAACTTCAATGGAAGGTGACTTCGATACTGGTAATGTAAGATACAAAGCTAGAGAGAGATACGTTTTCGGATTCTCTGACCCTAGAGGTATTTTCGGATCAGCAATATAATAAAGTAAATATTTTGAGGCGGACACAGTTCCGCCTCAATCTCAAAATAAGGTGTAAAAATGAAGAAATTCCTAGTAAAAATATGGGCTTATGATTATCACGCTATCTTTGAAATTTTAGCGGAAGATAATGTTGATTCTATTGAGTCAGCAATCCTTGACAAACTAGGAGAAAAAGGTGTAAAGTGGGAATATATCGGTGAAAAAAGTATGGATCATCGATGTAAACGTATAACCTATGAGGAGGTTATTAATGATACAAGACCTATACAGTCAAAAAAGGTCCTTGGAGTTGAAGTGGCAACTGGAGTATGAACAAAATGGTAAATATACTCTAAATATGGTCAGGATTGATGACAAAATTAAACAAGTCATTACTGACATTAAGTTGGAAGAAAATAAAATTGCAGATAGAGAAAATGCAATTTTAAATGCGGCTCCAGAAGTTTCAGTAGCAACTTAAATCGCTACTCGTTAGAAATCGTACATTTCTATAGGGATCTCTTGCACTCTTCACAAATTTCATATATATTTTAAATACTATACATTAAATCAGAACGTAAACGAGTATAGTCGACGGCCTAGAGATTACGTTCAGAAAACTAGGAGGATTAATTATGGCAAACACTACATTTAACGGTCCGGTTCGTTCAGAGAATGGATTTGAATCAATCGTCAAAAATAGTACAACAGGTGCTGTAACTCTATACGCAGAATTGCAATCAGCAGCTAAAGCGAACACTACTGCTACAAGCAGAGCAGGAGCTTTATTGCTTAACTCAATTGCAACTGATAGTTTTACAGTTCAAACATATCAAGCTACGATTACGATTGCTGCGGGAGACACAAGTGCAAACGAAGCAACTATCGGAATGCCTGATAACTTTTTACCAGTAGCGGTAATGGTCACTGTAGATACAGCAGCAGCAAACGCTGTGAACTTACAAGACATTGGAGTTCAAGCTGATACTGATGACTATGTTGATGGTATTTCAGTTGCAGTAAATTCAACTGGATTCAAAGGTATCTTTGGTTGTAATGGCTTAAGAGGTATCTCTGGAACAGATGGCGCTTTATCTACAGCAGATGAAGTAGCAGCTGTGGTATCTGGAGTTCCAGGTGGTTCAGGTGTAACAATGACTTTAACATTTATTGGAGTTGTTGGATCACAAACACTTAACCTGTCTGTATAATAACTAAATACTAGTGAGCTCCTTCGGGAGCTCACTTAACTTAATAAGGAACAAAAAATATGAGCACATATCCAGTAGATATAAAAGCTAAA
>Ga0163179_10001761_pt1 | contig 15153 bp, 9 predicted proteins | sample AtlANTMetagenome_FD_109643 | JGI IMG/M metagenome (GOLD analysis project Ga0163179, IMG submission 109643) | Marine eukaryotic phytoplankton communities from the Atlantic Ocean - Atlantic ANT 2 Metagenome | ecosystem: Environmental > Aquatic > Marine > Oceanic | place: North Atlantic Ocean...
ACTAGGTTAGTGTCTTGAGTAGTACCGGATTGATTGGTTACTTGATTAGCCATGAGGTTAATCCCTTCTTATTGTGCATGATGAGACATGCGGGTTTAATGAGGCTTAAACGACGTTGTCTAGGCCTGTGCTATCTATCTTAATAACTTATCGTAATTGTACAATGTACAACTTTAATTAATATTAAACTTTTTTCGTTTAGGGTTTTGTTAGGGTATACGGCCAGTCTGTAGCGAGTGAGGGTGTTAGGGTTTTGTTAGGTGATCGATATTGTGCAAAAAATCACAATGTACTGTGGAATAAGGTACGAACATTATCGGACATTGGCAGGGGGGGAGCCCCAAACGTAAGTCACGATTACGCAGAAAGGCACCCATCCATATTCCAGCCTAAAATAACTAATTGTACAATTTGTCCACACCTTAAGATTGGGAAACAGTCCCTTCTTCTTTTCTTTCACTATAGGAGATATAGCACTGAGCTAGTAGTCAAGTAAAAAAAAGAGTGTACAATTGTACACATTCCTGAAATGTTTTAGGTTTTTGTTCGTATACTATTGGTAGAGAGACAGCCTCTTACCATGTGTCGGTATATAATTTGAATAGACACGAGCGGGTGATAACCGCTCACAAGAGGTCTCCCTTGATGAGGGTAATCCTTCAGCCTTAACGGGCGTAAGAGTCAGGGAATGTCCAGTTGGGTAGCAGTCCCGTATTGTGGTCGATGAAACGGTTTCATCTGACCTTTTTTCCGTAACGGACAATACAGGAGAATCCTAATGTCCTCACAAGTAACAACCGCCTTCGTAGAACAATACAAATCCAATGTTATGGATCTCGTTCAACAAAAAGGTAGCCGCCTCCGAAATGCTGTCATGGTTGACACAGTTCAAGGCAACAAAAAATTCGTAGAGCAAGTCGGAACTACCGAAGCTCAACTTCGTACATCACGCCACGCAGACTCACCTCTCGTGAATACTCCACACCTTCGTAGGTCATTGTCTCTCTCTGACTACGAATGGGGCGATTTAATTGACAACGCTGATCGTGTTCGTCTTCTTATCGATCCAACTGATGCTTATGCTCGTAACGCAGCACACGCTATGGGTCGTGCTATGGACGATGTTATTATCGCAGCTGCTCTTGGTACAGCCAAAACTGGCGTATCAGGTGGTACAGATACCGATCTTCCTGCAGGTCAAAAAATTGCTCATGGTGGTACAGGTCTTACAATTGAAAAACTGATTACTGCTAAGAAAATGTTCAAGGCTAATGATTTAGATGCAGATGAGCAACTATTCATGGCTGTAAATGCAGCAATGCTTGAAGATTTGCTATTAGAATCAGAAATTCAAAGTGCTGACTTTAACACTGTTAAAGCATTGGTTCGTGGCGAAATTGATACCTTTATGGGCTTCAAATTTATCCACACTGAGCGTTTGACTAACGATGCAACTCCTAGACGACAATGTTTCGCTTGGGCAAAATCTGGTATTCAACTAGGTATCGGTGCTGACATCAAAGCCAGTATCGCACCTCGTGCAGACAAATCGTTCTCAACTTATGTTTATTACTCAATGAGCCTCGGTGCTACTCGACTTGAAGAAGAAAAAGTCGTGGAAATTGCAGTAACGGAATAATCGTAATGGGGCTTAACTTAACAATGTCTGAAGCAAATACGGAAGCGGGTTGCCCCACCGCTAACGGCTTCGGCTTCAGAAGGAGAAGATTACAATGGTAACTTCAAACTCAGACTTAATTACTAATAGAACAGCTGTTCCTGCAGTAATGAACAATGTCGCTGCAAGTGGCGGCAGAATGCGTATTGCAACAGGCAGTATGACAATTGCAGACAGTGCTTTTGATGCGGCTGCAGATGTTATTCGACTTTGCACTCTTCCTAGTAACGCTGTAATTCACGAAATGTATTTCATTTGTGATGACATGGACAACGGCACAGACAGCGAAGTAGATATTGGTATCTATAACACTGGCACTGCTGCTGCTCCAGGCGCAGTAATTGATATTGATTGCTATGCAGATGCTTCAACAGCATTTCGTGCTGCAATAGTAGGGCCTGCTGTTAACTTCCGTTATGGCGGTGGTGCAGGTGGTCTTGCAACTACAGCAGGTGAGGCTCTTTGGCAAAATGCACAACTTTCTTCAGACCCAGGCGGTCACATGGAAATTGTGTTGACTCAAACAGCAACAGTCAGTAATGACTTGGCTGATAATGCTTTTGCATTTATCATCAGTTACACTATTGACTAAGGAACAGTATGGCAGTAGGAACTAAACAGTCTAATGTAACCGCTTCTCTTGATACAGCCCTAGCGTCTGTAGATAATGGCAAGATTAGTGCAACGATGTATGTAAGCTCTGATGCTTTCGAGATTGCAGCTGAGGATATTGCTGATGTCAATGATGTCATCGAATTAACTCGTGTGCCTTCTAATGCTCGTATACACTCTATTGTCATCTTTAGTGATGAGTTAGACACACATGGTTCCCCGACCCTCGCAACAGACTGCGGTATCTACCTAACTGACGGAACAGTCCAGGATGCTGATGCATTCGGTTCGGCTGTAACAACTGGTTGGGGAGATGCTGCAGGTGCGGGGACGGAGTTTATTACAGAAGCTGGTGCTGCAGCGGTTGCTAATATTGGGAAGAAGTTATGGGAAATCGTAGGTCAATCTACTGATCCTGGTATTGACTATGACATCAACCTTAGATTGACAGCAGTTGCAGCTACTGGCGCAGCGGGTACTTTAGCTTTTGTGGTTCAGTACTCGTTACATTAACCTTTGGTATAAGTAGTAGGGGGGTAGGTTCGCCTCCCCCTTCTACTGCTTAAGGAAATTGAATATGCCCAGTAGTGCAGGTAGTGAAATAGATATTGCTAACATGGCATTAACCATGTTGGGTCAACAAAAAATTACTAGCCTTGGTAGCTCTAACAACAGGGCTGTTATGGCTAACCAAAGATATGCAGATGTTAGAGACTCGGTTCTAAGGGCGCACCCTTGGAACTGTGCTATTAAAAGAGATAAGTTAGCAAAAAGTGCTGTGGTACCTGATTGGGGTTACACGACCACTTTTACCCTTCCTTCTGACTTTGTACGGCTAGTGAATATAGAAGACCCTACACAGAAGTATTCTATTGAAGCAGGAAACCAAGGAGCAACAGATGTGGTTGTCCTTCTTTCAGACGCTAACGAAATGAACATCAGGTATGTATACCAATTAACAGACGTAACCAAGATGGATCACACACTGAAGCATGCTATTGCAGTAAGACTTGCAGCAGAGCTTGCCTCCGTCTTAACTGGCGATTCTGGCAAAGAACAGTTCTTGACACAGAAATATCAGTCGATACTTGTTCAGGCACAGTGGGAAGATTCGTCAGAACACAATACAACAGAGACCATACACGGTGGTTTGTGGTTAGAATCCCGTTATGACAACGCTGTATTCAGAGATTACCCAGACCTTAACTCGGATGGCTCGCTTGCGTAATGGCTAACTCAGTACAGTTACAAACAAACTTTACAGCCGGAGAAATCTCACCAAGACTATTTGGTAGAGCAGACTTGGCTAAATATAACAATGGTGCAAAGACAATAGAAAACGCTCTTGTGGAAACACATGGTGGCTTGTCTAGGAGACCTGGAACTCAATATGTAGCTGCTGTTAAAAGTGCCACACATGTTCCTCGGTTAACAGAGTTTCATTACAACACAGAGCAATCTTACGTTTTTGAAATAGGGGTGACTGCAGCAGATGGTAGGCCAGGGGACTCTACAGCAGATGTTGCTTCATCTAGATTTGGGACAAACGCACCTGGTGGTGGTTCATATGGCACAGGAGCGCCTGAATCACATGGCTATATAAGACTTTTTAAAGTAGTTGATGGAGAGCCTACGCCTGTTTATTCCTCTGGAACAACACCCACAGAACTTACAGGTCTACCTTGGGTAGATATTGAGTTGGCTAAGTTGACTTTTGTTCAATCTGCAGACACCATGTTTATATTTTGTCCAACTAGACCAGTGCTTAAGCTACAGAGGACTGGTGTAGATACTGCAGCATCAAGTTGGGTAGCAACACCTCTTACTGGTACGACAAATGGTTTTATAGATGGGCCTTACCAAGACACTAACGTAGAAGATATATACTTTACACCTTCTAATACAGAGGGTGATATTACTGTAAATGCAACAAATACTGCGGGTGCAAATGTGTTTCATTTTACAAAGGCAGATATAGGAAGACCAATTCGTCTCGAAGATCCTGCTGAGGGTTATAAAGTTACATATTTTAAGACTAAACCTGGAAGTAGCAAAAATGGCGCAACTGTTCGAGCGGCAACAACTGGTTTATATAATGCTGCTGTTGCTGATAATAACGACGATGCCACAGGGGTAAAAATTGAGTTTTATGACTTTGTAAGAGGCCCAACTTTCCTTGACGGAACATTACATCAAGCAAAAGGTTTAGTGACTACAGCTGGTGGGCAAACTGAATTTTATTTACATCAAGGAGAAACAGCTGAAGCAGAGAATTATACTGACAGTGAAAATTATGAGAACGCCAGTAGAATCGACGGATATGTCAAGATATCTGCTCCAGAGCATACAGGTTATGGTGTTATTACAGATGTAAGTAATGAAGATGGCTCAACCAATACATATCGTACTGCAGCCGTAACAGTAAAAAAGAAGTTTATAAGTGTTGAAGGTACGAAGAACTGGCGACTTGGTGCATGGTCAATAAGAACAGGGTATCCAGAAAACGGAACATTCCATCAAAATAGATTGTGGGCTGCGGCAACAAAGGATCAGCCTCAAACTTTATGGGCAAGCGAAACTAACGTATACGATACATTTAGCCCAACTAACCTAAAGACGGGTCAAGTGGTAGCTAGCCAATCACTTAATCTTACATTAGCATCGCGTCATGTAAATGCAATTACACACATGAAGAGTGACACGCAGGGGCTTCTTATATTTACTACAGGTGGAGAGTGGCTAGGAAGGGCTAGTCAGCCTGGTGCGCCAATTACTCCGACTGACCTTAGTTTTACAAAACAAAGTGGATATGGCTCCGTAGCAGGGGTAGAGCCAGTCCGTCTAGGCCACTCGTATCTGTTATTCCAGAGAGACGCAAGAATACTTAGGGAATATACTTATGAGTTTGGCTCAGATAAGTTTTTAGCACCTAATGTGACTTTAATGTCAGAGCATATAACAGCCAATAAAGTAGTTGATGTTACTTTCCAAACAGGTGCAACAAATAGGCTATGGTGTGCAACAGCAACAGGGGAGCTACTTTCCTTGACATACGACAAGTTGCAGGAAGTTCTTGGGTGGTCTCGTCATCCAATGGCGGTATCTGGTACTAGTAGCAGCGCTAACACCCCTGGCGAAGTGCAGTCATTAAGCAGAACTATTGACGGAAATGATGACAATGTGTGGATGTTAGTAAAGAGGAAGAAGGGTACAAGCGATGTTTATTACATTGAAACGCTTACTCAAGACTTCCTAGTTACAGACAATCATAACAAGGCAATCTTTTTAGACTCTGCTTCGGTTCAGACAGATGGAAGTGGAGCCACAACTTGGACAGGTCTAAACCACCTTGAAGGCGAGGTCGTGTATACACTTGAGAACGGTGTAGCAGGAGGGCCTTACACTGTAAACAGTAGCAATCAAATTACAGGGACTACATCAGTAACTCAAATTACTATCGGTCTTAGATACAAGACTACAATAGAAACAGTTCCATTAAATGTGAATCAGAATGTACAATTCAAGGGCAAACTAAAGAGGGCTGTTCGAGCATTCATCAATATGTACAGGTCAATCAGCGGTAAGTTTGGAATAAACGACGACACAGCAGATAACCTTCTTTATGATATAGAGTACCCAACTGCTACTGCCACGCCTCCAGAACTAAGAACATCAATGGTCGAGTTCTCAGTCCCTGGTCTCTCGGAAAGAGAACTGATCCTTAGATACGAACAGGAAGACGGGCATCCTGCTAACATACTTTCAATTACATCGGAGGTTGCTCTTGGCAATTGAAGTATTTAAATTTAAACCAAATGACTTGGAAGACTTTACCCCACAGGAAATGCAGTTAAAGGAGTGGGAAGCCTTACAGGAACTACTGATACAGAACGCAGTAGTAGCAGATTACATTGGCAGTATATGCGCCTACACTCTCAAAGAAGAGGATGAGGTAGTTGTCATGTTCGGTGTTACACCACTGCCAGAAGATGGGGCAAATGCTTGGCTTTTCTTTTCAGACTCAGCCTCTGCAAAAGAGTTAATACGAGCAAAACGAGAAATAGAAAAAACAATGGTAAAACTCGGAGGCGAGTTATTTACTTGGCTAAAGACCCCAGTTAGAAAAGATTACCCACAAGCAGAGCGTTTGGTTGGTATGTTAGGTTTTACAAAAACAGATGAAGGGTTTACTTTTGCTGACGTAGATTACCTTTACTGGAAAAGAGGTTTAGATGGGATTTGATCCTATAACAATGATGGCGATTTCAGCGGGTATGGGCGCTATTGGCTCAATGCAAGAAGCAAAAGCAAGTAAGACGAACGCTGCTAACGCAGCTGCATTAGCAGATTATACGCAAGAACGTAAAAAAATAGATATTAAAAATATCTGGGGGAGATTTAATCAAGACAAAGAAATTCTTGAAAGAAACAACAATTACGAAATGGGAAGGGTTCAGGCAGGCGCAGGAGCAACTGGAGTTGTACCAAACGGAAGTATTTTAGACTTTATGGCAGATACTTTAAATAGTGGTTTTGCAAAAATTCAACAAACAAGATTGTCCGCTTTAAGTGCAATTACCGATGTAACTAACGTATCTAACGATAAAATATACGGACTAAGAAATGAAGAACGAAATTGGCGCATGAAAGCTGACCAACAAGAAAGCATGGCTATTCTTCAAGCTGGAATGGCAGCTGCAGGAGGCTTAAGTGCAGCAGGAGCATTCGCGCAGCCTGCATCCTCTGGTACTCTACTTACAAAAGGATTTAATGTTCCCGAAGCTGCAGGTGGAGGTTCTTGGACATTCCTTGGAGGTGGCTATAATCCGAACTTATCAATAAAGCCATTCTGACACATGGTTCCTTGCAGGAGAGTAAACAAATGAAATTAGATGGAAATAGAAATTTACAGATACAAGGAAATTACGGAAAGGCTGCATCTGGAGTAAACGTAAATCCTTCGTATGTAAAAAGTAACGTAGCGCCTATTCTTCAAGCAGCTGCAGAACAGCTTACAGAACGAAATGCAATAGAATATGCAATAGATCAACAGGCTGAACAAACTGCTATAACATCGGGTGTTTCTAAAGGTGCAGTAGAATATGCAATGAAAGTCAAGGAGTTAGAAAAAGCTGACCCTGACGTTGCAATGCAAATGTTTGACGAATGGGAAGCAGGTTTTAATGAAAAACTCCGTTTAGATTATAAAAATCCAAACGTAAGAGATAGTATACAACAAAGTCTAGTAAGAACTGCAGGTCAGCACAGAATAAAAATGTTGTCTAATACGGCAACAAACATGAGTTTAAAAGATGATGCAGTAGTAACTGAACTAGGTGATGTGTTTTTTGGCCAAGCAATTGATGGAATAAATAACAGTAACCCATATACTGCAGGCTTGTCAATAACTACTTATTTAAACCAATTAGAAAATGAGATGTGGCCAGAGTTTGAAAAAAGAAAACAAAAATACACAAGCCCAGAAATTGCGGAGTCGGCATTTAATTCTTATGCTTCAGGCAAACTAACGGAATTAGCAGAAGTATTAATAGACAGAGATGAATCAATTTGGGACGAAAGTATAGAAGCAATTTTAGGCAGTGACTACATTAAAAAGTATAGCGAAAATCCTAGTGCCATAATTAATTCACATAAGCAAGGCAAGATTGGAAGAGTGTCTAAAGATGCAGACGCATATAAGAGAAATATTACTGCAAATATGCAGGGACGATTAAATAGTCCTGTAGAATCACCTAATTTTTTAGCTAACTGGGACGAAACTGTTGACAATCATATAAAAGCAGTAGAACAAAACCCGAACCTTGACTATAGCAGCAACGCATTGGTAGTTGCTAACCAATCTACAAATTATGTTTTAGGTAACGCAAACTTATTTGGAAGTCTAAAAGATGCTCGAAATACACTAGATACTATGCTATCTCACCCAAGTTTTGCTGGTTTAACAAACATTGATTCAGCTAGCTTAAGAGCAGAAGTAGAAGAAGGCTTTCGTCTACGGACTCAAGGTGTAGTAGAATCAGTTAACAGTGCAATAAAAGACCATATAGCTAACCCAGGGGTAGAGCTAACAGAAGACATAGTAAATCAAATTCTTGCAACGTCTGATGCTAGTCAAGTTATTCCGGTAGTAAAGCAGGAATCAGGTCAATATAAACAGCTAGAACAAGCAGACTATCTTGCTTTACTTCTAGAAGACTCTTTAGTATTGGCAAGTACACACACAACAGGTGCGGCAGATAAATCAGAATTTGATGTATTAAATGCCATCCTAACAAAATCAGGTGCTACAAGTTCAAGAATAGAAACAGCAAGAAAAACAGGAGTAGTTGAACCTGGCACAATTACAGACGAACAATATGTACAAAGCGTAATTAACGGCGAAAACACAGATTTAATAGCAAATCAAACTATATTAAATCGAGCATTTAAGGGTATGCCTGCAGAAGACGCTAGAAATACAGCTATAGGATTGTTTGCAGCAGGCACGGATACAGACTATCTTAGGACATATGAAGATGAATTGCTAGAAAAAGACCCAAGTGAATTTATTGCACATCACAGAAAATTGCATACAGAAAATCAGCTTTCATATAATAGACAGCGCACAGACCAATTTGATAAAAGAGTAGACGGTTTGCATACATTTGAAGATATAGTGGCTGCAGGTGTCCAAACAGGTAGTACCGTGCTTGATACAATTTCGACAATAGCAGAAAATGACCCTAGTCAAGTTGCTCCGTTAGTAGATAAATTTAACACACTTGGATTATTAATAGGAAACAAATTAAGTGAACAACAACAAGACCAAATAGGCGACACAACCGACATTAGAGAAAATATAAAAAGAGGAATGAGAATACCTTTAAATAAAGTTGAAGTTGAATTTGGTTTTCCTACGGCCGCAATGATGCAGATTTTTAAAGGTGAATTTGGCGACAAAGAATCTTTGCGATCAGATACAATAGAAAGAGCAGCTATGACGGTTTCTGCTTTATTAACTGTAAAACAGTTAGACGGAGAAGAGGCATTTAAATATATGAAAACCTCGCAGTTTGTTACAGATTTGCGAGAAATGGATAAAAACAATGGTGTAGTTATAACTTCTGCCGATGAACTTGGTATTGAAAATTCCCGTGTGCCAAATTCGGCATTAAACAGAACGGAGCAAACTTGGACAGTTCTTGGTGAAAAAAGTGAGCCTATTTTTAATATATACCAACGCGAAGCAGTAGCAAATTTAGACGCAAATGCAATACCTGAACTTTACCAAACTCAAATAGGTTCTAGGAGTGGCACAGGAGACTACATGAATGCGTTTGCAATTTCTAGTTCAGAAGCAAAAGGTTTTTCAAAACTAGACCAAGGGTACGACTATTTAATAGTGCCAATAACAGACTCTATTAATACATCTACTGTTTTAGGGTACCAAATAAATACAATTCGTGCAGATGGCAATATTGGAAAAATTGATAACAATGTTATAGTTAATGGCATTTTAAGTCTGGATTTAAATAGAAGAGAAAATCAAGAAGGTGTTATGGAAATGTTAGCAAATATGCATTTGCATATGGCAACATACGCACCAAACAAGTTCTATGATCCAAACCCCGAAATACGTCCAGATGAGGAAATGACCTTAATAAATGAGGCCTACAGGTTGCAATAATAAATACTATGCTAAACAACCATCCAATTTTAACTGACGACCCAATAGATCGCGATGCTAAGTTACGCAAAATATTGGGGATGTCTGATGAACAAACCATTTCTCCTGATTTAATTGAAAGGCTCCAATCACACGCATCTCTAAAAACTGACGATGTAACTAGAGACCTTAGATTAACAAATATAGCTACAAAAATGAACAGACTCGGCATGACCGGGGAAAACAATTTAGCTACAAACTTGCTAATAGACAAATCAAAACAAGAAGGTTCACAAATATTTTCAGAAGAAATGATGAACCCTGAGCAAGTCTTAGAAGCCCCGTCAGGCACAAAATTGCGCTTAGAAAATTGGGGGCTAGAAATACAAGGGTTTGGCACAAGGATAGCAAGAACTGTTGTAGCAATGCCAAAAGCAGTAGAAGAATGGAAAACGTTAGCTACGGGCGTGTTAGCTGGCACAATGGCTGAAGCTGCAGAATCTGTAGGTTTAAACAAAGATGCAAGTTTATTTAGAACAATAGCGAAAGAACAATTATCTTTAAAAGACGAAACTGTAGCAGAAACAATGGCTTCACTACAAGCTATGGAGTCTGCAGTAGGCGTTCCATTAGAAGACAAAGCTCGGTACTTAGAAGGTCTAATAGCGTTAAACGATAGGAAAATGGCAGGCACTTTAGGCATTACAAGATGGGCAGGTAGAGGCCTGGGCAACATAGGAATAGAGGTAGCTAACTTTGCAGGTGCTTCTACCTTAGGTTTTTTAGCTTCAGGTGGCAACCCTGCAGGAGCTGCGGCAGGTCTAGACCTTATGTTTTTAAATGTAGCAAACTCACATGCGTGGGATGTTTATGATGAAACTGGGGATGCTACACAAGCTATCTTTTCAGGTGTTTTAAACTTTTCAGCTACTAAAGCAATTATGGGCAGGGGACACGTTGCAATAGGTGCAGCAAGAAAAAAATTAGCACAGGTAGTTCCAAAACTTACTATAGATCAAAGAGGAAGAATAGCAGGACACTTAGAACGTGGTGAGATAAACCCAATAATGGCGATTCTCAAAACACACAGTCGATTTGCTGCAGAAACTGTTTTACTAAGAGAAGTAGAATATGGACTTAATGCTGCATACCAAGAACATTTTGCTCTTAATAATAAAGCTGCAAGATTTGAATTTAGCATAGAAAATGCTGTAGCAGTTGCAGGCCACGCAATACAAGAATTTGCTGTATTAAGCATATTGCCTATGGTTCAACAAACTTTAGGTCATGGTGCAACTTTTGTGCCGTTGCCTGGAATGTCTAAAGTACGAGCAGCAAAGGCTTTAGACTATTGGACAAACGGAATGCACGGTTTTACAGAAATGCTTCATGGCAATAGCGTAAAAGGATTAGGAAAAGTTAGGGAACGATATGTTGCACAGGTTGGCGAAAACCCGACTAACCCTGTTCATAAATTTCAATTGGAATTAATAGATATAGAAATATCATCAAAAACGCCAAGTGTGCCTGGGGAAGCACCTAGAGTTTCCAAACTTAAAGACATAGCTAAAGAAATAGAATCGGAAAGTAATCAAACTAAAAAATTTGCTATGTGGGATGAAGCAACATCTACAACAGAAATTACATTTGGTAAATTTGAACAAAGCAATAAAGTAGATACTTCGTTGAAGTTAGACAATGCAGTACAGCCTGCTCGACATAAAACAAATGAAGAATTTAGGCAGGATATAGCAAACGAATCCCAAAAGTCGGTAGAAAAAACAAAACGGGAAACAGATAAAGAAATCACGGTTAGTGAAAAAGAGTCTATAGGAGTAGAACGAGAAAAAAGCGTAGAAGAACTAACTTTAGAAATGCTTTTTAATGACCCTAAAAGCACGACAATTAAAGCAACAAAAGTTGAAATACAAAAGTTAAGAAACAAAGATAAACTAACAAAAGAAGAAAGTGTTAGATTAGAAACTCTAGAAGAATCGGTAGAAACGGCAGCGATTCTTAGAGGTAAACAAAAAGATACAGATGTTGAGTTTGGAGAAACCGGAAGACTAAGGGCAGACCAACTTGAACAAAAAATCAATATTCGCAATGAAGCAATAAAAAGAAAGCAAACAGTAGAATCATTTGTTTTAGACACTGTTGCAAAACTTAAAACAAAAATAAAAAGTATAACTGAAGCTGACATGACTGCAGAATGGTCTGCTTTTGTAAAAAAAGTAGAAACTAAGTTTGGTGAAAAAAATGCTGAAATAGTAGAAGCTGTAAAGTCAGCAGTACGAGGCAACAAAAAAGACGAAAACGGCAATGCAATATTTACTGATAAAACAAAGTTAACAAATGCAATAAACAGAGCTGAAAAGAAACTAGCAAAACTTACTGAATTAAAAGACGGCACAAAAACTATGCTAAGTTGGCGAACCGATAAAGTAGGTTCAAGGCTAACACCTATGCTAGATAATGTTATAACTTCTATTAAAAAAGCAGTAGATAAAACATGGAAAAAAGGCGAAGATTACAAAAAAACAATAGAAGATTACTTTATTAAAAAAGGTGAGCATTTTAATGAAACTAGGGCAGAGTCGCTAGAAGCGTCTGCAGAAATAATTAAAATAGTAAAAAAAGTAGAAAAAGCAAAAGGCGACTATTCTGTATTAGATGTCGCGCAATCTGCAAAACTAGAAAGTTTTATTAAAGATATTTATGACCAAAGCAATTTTGCCTTTGAAATAAAGATGGCAAGAGCAGAAGCAGAAGTTGTGCTGTATGACAAGGCAATAACTCGTGAAATTATAAATGCTAGGCTAACTGATGGAAAAAAATCTGAATGGGATGATGCATCAAACTCATTGTTTGTAGACATTGTAAAAGGACTTTCATATGGAATGAAAGAAAACGGTAGGTTGACAGACTATGCAGAGTATATATCAGGCGGAAATAGTACAGTAGCACACAAAATCTTGTACCAAGACGTAATTAAAGGTTACAAAGATGCAAGGCAAGTAGAAAGTAAAATGCACTTTTTACTCGATGAAATATATAATTCAAAAAAGTATCGTTTAACAGATCGTGAAGTTGTTTCTGTTAATAGTAATCAAGCAAAAAATACTAGAGGCAATAAGAAATTTAAGCCTGCAGTAATAATAGAACGGTCGGGACAAAAGAACATAGAACTTGCAAGTCACGAAGTTGTACATATACTTATGTTAGCTAGAGATAGCAGTAACTTAGCGTTGTGGGAAAAAGGTGCAGGAATAAAAATAAAAGGCCTTCATGACTCTATAAGGGGCAAAAATCAACTTAAAAACATAGAGCAAGTTATTGAAAAGGCAGGGGAAATAGAAAAACGAGTTGCTAATGCTAATGTAGAATTTGTTAACAGCGCTCAAGTAAAGAAATTAGTAAAAGAAGTAGGATTAAGGGTAAAAGGTAAAGACATACTTGAAGAAAGAGCGCCTGGTGATAACTTCATGTTTAGACAAAGAATGTTTGAAAAGGAAGCCGCTCCTGTCTCTTTAAAAGAAACTAAAATAACTACTTTGTTTGATGCTATGAAAAGTGAAGCAGGGTTGGGAGACATGCTTAATTCTACTGCAAGGACAAATATATTAGAGTCAAGAGTAAGTACTGCTAAGTATGACATAGTAGTAACTGACGGCACGAATGCTATGAATAATTGGATTCACAGTTTATCTGTTTTACGACATCTAGACAAACCTTTAACCTTAGCTCAAAACGTAGTTAGAGGAAAAGAGTTTACAGGACAAAAAGAAGCTCTTGGCCGTGCAATAGGAAAAGGGCAAAAAATAGACAGACTTAGTTCTAAACTTATGGAGAATATAGAAAAGAACTTTTACAAACCAATGATACAGTCTGAAATGGGTTACATGAGGGGTTCTAATGACGTTTTAAGTGAAGGGTTTAGGGCAATAAGGTCAGTAACCCAAACTGCAAAATTAGGTCTTAAACTTGCAGTAATGGCGTATCAAAGTCTTTCTTTAATCCCTGCTGCAAGAAATATGGACAAAGGTGGAAAACGAGCAATACTCCAAGCAATTATGGAAAACACCACAGGTCTTGGAAAATCTAATAAAAAATTACACGAAAGAGCTTTGCGAAATAGTGGGTTGTATTGGGAAAGAACTATAGTTGGAAATGCCCAAGCTCTTACATCTGGAACGTCGTCACAAGCCACATTTCTTGATGCTATAGCAGCAGGAAAAAAGATTGATAGAACAAACTACACAAATAAAGAACAGATAAAACGAGTTGCACGAGCATCTATGAAAGGTATATCTGGAGTTGACTCTACTGCTGTCCGCATTCTTTATAGAGCTACGGAAATTCATGTCAAAAATAGGTGGGACGCACAAGGCAAAAAAATGGAAGGGAACGAAGCTCTTTTTAACGAAATAGTAAGAAGAGAGTTTGAAGATAACTTGGTTGATTCGCAGCCATTTTACAATCCATTTGGACAACCCGCAAATATAAATAAAGCACCTACAGAAACAGGTTGGGCGGCATTGACAATGTTTAGGGGGTTAACGGGAAAGTTATCTGCTCAAAAAAGAATAGCTATACTTAGAGCTTCTAGAGCATTAAGGCAAGGTAATAATAGAGAGGCTGCAGGACATATAGCAGAAGGTATTCACAAGACTTTAGTTACTGCAACTTTAATTCCATTAGTTCGTAGGGCTGCAAATGTAGGTATGGCGTATGGAGCAGGAAATATAATAGATACTATGTTTGATATAAACATGGGAGTAAAGTGGGATGATGCAAAAGCTGAAGCATTAGAAGATGTTTGGTTTGATGTATTATCTGGGACTACTTCTATGACACCTGCAGGAAGTGTTTTTACTTCTGGTGTTCTTAATACTTTGAGTTCTTCTGCAGGATTAACAGAAGGCTATAAATATACAGGCGATTTTAGTCCCGCAATACAAACAATACAAAACGTTATTTCTATTGACCCAACTTCCTGGACACCAAAACAGACTTTAAACAATACAACAACTTTGTTGAATATATTAGGTTTGCCCGAAGAAATTGTAAGTCAGTTAAAACGAACAATGAAACTGAAAGAAAACGCTGATAAAAGATCTAGAGACAATAACGTAAGAAGGGTACTTGGATTTTAATTAAACATGACAATAACCTCTGACTCATATATACAAAACAT
>Ga0163179_10001762_pt1 | contig 15148 bp, 9 predicted proteins | sample AtlANTMetagenome_FD_109643 | JGI IMG/M metagenome (GOLD analysis project Ga0163179, IMG submission 109643) | Marine eukaryotic phytoplankton communities from the Atlantic Ocean - Atlantic ANT 2 Metagenome | ecosystem: Environmental > Aquatic > Marine > Oceanic | place: North Atlantic Ocean...
GCAATACGTGCTATACAACGAACATCAAGACGAAGTTGGAACCTACAAGTCCATATATGAGTTAAGAAAGTTTCTTTGTGATAGGAAGTATGAGATAGACTGTGATAAGGATATAGGCGATACATTTGATTATATAAAGCATATTAAATGGTATTTTGATATTAAACAAAACTAATGGAGGATTCAATGTCAGGCGACTACTTTACCCATACGGATAGAAAGTACGACGAAATATTACATAGACTTGATGCACTAGAGAGAAAGGTTGCAGAGAGTAAACTCTTAATGAAGAGGACTGTGGATGGCGAGTATGAAAGACTCGTTGATGTAGTAGTTGACCATGACAAGACGATCACCGAGATCATTGAGTATAATGTGGGGACTCTAAATGAAAGCGAAGATACTAATTGGTAAACTCTTTGAGTATACAGTTCTAGCAGGGGTAGTAACCTTTCTGGGACTTGTATTCCTGTATGAGATATTAGATCTCTTTGTGATTGAGCAGATTAAGAGAAAGTTCTTTAAGAAGAAAAAACCGCGTCGTACCCCGCGTAGGGTCTCTAAATAATTAGGAGTATTATGATTAATCCAATGGACGATCTTGAAGGAAAGTTCGTAATCAGGGACGAGGATGAACTCCTCGAATTCGATAGGTGTGGTGACCTTCCCGATACATTCGATCACCTTATATCATTTGAACCAACAATCCCTCCTACACCTCATACGGTTAATGATCATATCGAAATGAGCAAATGGGCAGAATACTTACAGATACTTTGTAGTAGACAAAAGAAGTAATGGCATTAACGTGCAATGGAACAGCAGCAGGGGGTATACCTCTTCTAACAGATATTACTAATAGCACTTTTACTATTAATGAGACGTTAACTGTAGTTGGGAATGCAGGAGAACAAAATATTAGTGCTTCTGTATCATTTCAAAATCCTGCAGACTTGGGTATACCAGATAATTCAACTGCACAGGTTGGTATAAATTTTAGTGAAATAAGTACTAGTGTTATATCAGTTACAGGAAATTGGAACGATCCATTTAGTGACCAGTTTACTTATGTGGAGCAGGGTCAGTCTGACAAGACTCAAACTCCGACTGTAGTTCAGTCAGTAAATGATATGCCATCTGGTAAGATCATGTATGACCTCAATCAAGATAATACAGAATATGTTACTAAGGGACTTTATATGACAGTATCATATGAAGATATAAATGGTGTGGTTCAACCTAACGTGAATTTCTATCCCGAAGTGAAGCTATATAATCCATGGGAAAGAATACGTTCTTTCATATCTAATTACTACACTTAACATGGCAGCAGTTACACGAGTCGGAGATGCAGATTCTGCACATTGTTCTGGAATGTCCAGAGCACAGGGTAGTGGTAACGTCTTCGCTAATGGTATTCCTATCTCACGTCAGGGCGATAAGAATACAACACACCTTAAACCTGGCAGTCCATGTCCTCCTCACTCCGCTGCAATAGCAAGTGGTAGTTCTACAGTCTTTGTAAATGGCAAAGGTTGTGGTAGAGTAGGAGATGGAATAAGCGGTTGCACATCAGTTGCAGCTGGATCACCAAACGTATTTGCAGGATAAATTATGGCAACAAGATTTAATAACGGTGTACCTTCCGTTGAAATGAAACCAAAGAAAACAGCACAAGGTCGTGGACAACATACGAAGTATAGTGCTACATCAAGAAACAAAGCAAAGAAGAGATATCGTGGGCAAGGCAAATAGAATTAAAGATGGTGGAAGGAATGCTAACATTCCTGTAGACATGTCCGATGACTTCTACGATCATGGTAATGAGTATTGTAGATACCTAATTACTGATCCTCGTAGTGACAGACAAGGTAAGAAACGTAAACCATTCGAGAAACTAGTATAAATAACAATTGATAAAGAATTGTTTCATTCGGGATGTCTTTGATATCGAAGTCTTTTAGAGACTTCTCCCTTACATTTGAAAAGAACGCAGTGACGAACGATGTTTTGTCACTTAAGAATGAAGCTGCAATTAAAGAGTCTGTAAAGAATATTGTTCTTTACAATTTCTACGAAAAACCTTTTGACCCATTTTTCGGTGGCAACATAATTGGTCTGTTGTTTGAGAACTCTACACCCACAATGGTATTAGAGGTTAAGAATAGAATCGAGCAATCTATTGAGGTACATGAACCTAGAGTTACCGCTGTATCAGTTGTAGTTCAGTTTGAAGAAGATCGTAATGAGTTAAATTGTAAAATACAGTATTTAATATTAGGAATATCACCTAAGTTTGATGACATCAGTATAGCATTTAAACCATAATGGCATTTAATCAAGTTAATGCCCTTGAATTTAACCAAATCAAGGCACAAATCAAGGAATACTTAAGATCACAGTCACAATTTAGTGATTATGACTTCGAGGGATCGTCTTTGACGGTGCTTATTGACGCATTAGCATACAATACTTACTATACAGCAGTAAATGCGAACCTTGCAGTCAACGAAGGGTTCCTAGAAACGGCAGTTTTGCGTGAAAACGTTGTAAAACTTGCTAGGATGATTGGTTATACACCAAAATCAGCACGTTCTGCACGCACAACAGTAGATATTTCAGTTCAAACCGCATTTCCTTACCCAAAATCAGTCACAATGGCTGCAGGATTGGTTTTAAACTTCACAGGATTAGATAATAACAACTTTGTTTTCTCAATTCCTAATGATATTGCACAATCTGTAGACAGTTTGACAGGAATTGCAGCGTTTAATGACACAGTTTTATATGAAGGACTATATCTAACCGACACTTTTGTAAAAAATACATCAGAAAGACAGAGATTCATACTTACAAATGAAAGGGTTGATACAACTTCTATGATTGTACAGGTAACTTCTGGTACAGTTACAGAAAAATACTTGCAAGCAACAGATATTACGAAGATAGATGCTGACTCTAAGGTATTTTTCTTAGAAGAAAGTGAGTATCAGATACCAGAAATATTATTTGGTGACGGTGTTGTAGGAAAAGCACTATCAAATGGAGATGTTATTACTGTAAAGTATACAACTTCTGCAGGAGTAGGAGCAAATGGACTGAAAGTCTTTGAAAATATTGGAACTTTTAGAGATAATTTGAATAATCAAATTAGTTCTGGCATTTCAATTAGTGCAACTTCATTCCCTGATGGTGGTTCAGAACCAGAAACTACGGAAGCAATCAAATTTTCAGCTCCCAAGTTCTATTCTGCGTTTGGTAGAGCAGTATCAACGCGGGATTATGAAGCAATTGTGCCTCAAATCTACCCAAACGTGTCATCTATAGCATGTTATGGTGGAGAAGAAGCGGAACCACCCGAATATGGCAAGGTATTCTTGGCAATCAAACCAAGAAACGCTGATAAATTATCACTTTCTGAGAAAAACTCTGTTTTGAAGAAACTTAGAGAGTATTCTGTTGCTGCAATTCAACCAACAATCATTGATCCATCCATTTTATACGTAGATTTAACAAGTTTTGTTTATTACAACCCTAACCTTACACGTAAAACTCCTGAGCAACTTAAAAATTTGATCATTACTACCTTGACAGTATTGAATTCTAGCGGTGAGTTTAATAAATTTGGCGGTAAATTCAAATATTCTAAGATTCAGAACATTATTGATGATGCAGAACGGTCAATTACCTCTAACATCACTCGTATTGCAATGAGAAAGAACGTAACAGTTGATTTAAACACTCGTGTTAACTACAAAATCTGTTATGGTAATAGAATTAATCAACAAACTTCTACATCCCCCGCTGTAATCTCTAGTGGATTCAAGATTGTAGGAGATGACATCAACACTTACTATCTAAATGACGATGGTAGCGGTACACTTAGACTTTATTACGTCAAAGGAACTGGTGAGTTTGAATATGTTGATGGATTATGGGGTTCTGTAGATTATGATATGGGAGAGATTGTAATTAATGACTTGATTATACAATCTACCAATGTAGCAAATAACACATTGCAAATTAAAGCTACACCAAAGTCAAACGACTTAGTTTCTTTAAGAGAAACTTATATTACTATGGGTATAGATAACTCAGTTATTACTGTAGTAGAAGATACTATCAGTAGTGGTTCAAATTTATCTGGAACAGGAGTAATTCCAGAATCTAGCTATTAATCAAATATGACAAATAGTTCATGGAGAGTTGGATCGTGGACAACACCAACTACAACGGTTACACAACCACCTGTACCGTCGGAAGTCAGTCCAGAGTCAAGATCTAAAATATCAACGCATATTAGAGGACAATTCCCTAGTTTTATAAGGGAACAGTTTCCTACGTTCATTGATTTTGTCAAGGAGTATTATAAGTCACAAGAATTAAAGGGATATTGTGTTGATATAATTCAAAACTGGTCGGATTATTATAATATTGACAACTATGGAGATTTAGTTACTACTACAACACTAATTTCTACTATTACAACTTCTTCTACAACGATTGACGTTGAATCTACACGTGATTTTCCTGATGAAGGTCTATTACTGATTGATGATGAGATAGTTTACTACCAAAGTAAGGGAGCAACCCTATTTCAGACTTGTGCAAGAGGATTTAACGCTGTAAAGGCAGTTGGAATTGAAGGAGAGTATAAATTTGAGTCTACAACTGCTGCTCATCACACACAAGGCACAGAAGTTGTCAATTTGAACAATATTTTCCCGCTTTACATGCTTGGAAAGTTCAAAGAACAGTTTTTAGCAACATATCCAAAGAATTTTGCGGATGGTGTTACAGAAAGTACAATAATTAAGAGGATTAAGGATTTTTACGCCTCAAAAGGAACAGGAAGGTCATTCCAGTTTGTTATAAGGACACTTTTTGGTGTTGAGTCTCAAGTGTCTTATCCTAGAGAGAGAATATTCAAACCTAGTGATGCATTTTATACTTCTAGAGAAATTATCCGTGCAGTTCCTGTTTCTGGAAACCCAATTGATCTCGTTGGGCAAGTATTATACCAAGATAACGATCCTAACGATCCAAATGTGTCTGCAGCAAGAATTTACGTAAAAGGAGTTGTAGAAGTCTTTACACCAAGCGGAGCAATCTTTGAAATTGACGTAGATACCAATAATTCACTTGGTTCGTTTGTAACTCCTTATAAAACAGTCTTAGCACAAGATTTAGGTGGCAATTTAACCGATACGACTGTAACAGTCGATTCTACACTAGGATGGCCTGAATTAAATGGTAAATTTAGGATAGAAGACGAAATAATCAATTATACTGATAAAACAGTTACACAATTCCTTGGATGTACTCGTGCAGTGTCTCCAACAACCAATGTAGCACATGATGCAGGACAAGAAGTGTTTGCTGCGTTTAAAATCTACGGATATTCAAATATAGATGGTTCTGAGATACAATTAAAGGTATTTGGTGGGACTAGAGGTGTTGAACTTAATAGTGGTGGAAAATATTACTTACCAGACTCAAAAGTCACTACTCCTGCAGCACCAGGTTTTGATAGTCTTGATCCTATATGGGATTCGTTTATATACAATGTTAGACGTGCTCTCAGAGGCGACTCAGCGACCCTAGGACAGGTAGAAACCGATGGATCGGTAAGATGCACCATAGTGACCAAAGAGAAGCATAGATTGGTCAGAGACGACACTGTTAGGATTCTAAACGCTCCAGAAGACCTTTACAACAATAATCACGTTGTAGTTGGTATTGTTGACGAGTTTACTTTTGAGTTTATCTTTTCATCATCTCCTGCATTTGGTATTTCGGGATATGAGTTCTACATTGCTAGAGAATTTGCTTTTGGTAGGTCTGATGATAGTTCTATCAACATAGCAGTATCTGGAACTACAGGAGATGTTCAAAACACATATAAATCAACTGATCACGCAATAGTTGCTAGTACAGGTATACCAACACATAAGATAGGACCTTTTGCTGCTACAGACCTAGATCCTGGCAATCAAAGGTATCTAAAACGTATTCCTCTTGTGCCGAGCGTTAAATCGCAAAAAACTGCAACTCCCGTAGGTCAGATTGCTATTGGTGCAAATGGTGTCCCACTATTCTCATATAAGTCTGAAACTACGAAAAAATTTGGTGGTATAAAATCTATTGAAAGAATTAATGGTGGAACTGGTTATGATATCACAAACCCACCAACTGTAGAGTTTGAACCAACATATGAGTTGAACACAACATATGCAGGATTAACTAGAGTCAAATATAACGGAAACAGATACCAAGCAGTCAATGCGGGCAAATCTTCTGCAACTCAATACCCAGTTCATACTATAGGTCAAGTATTAGTAGGAGAAATTGAGTGGTTGTATGAAGGTGCTACTGCATCTGCTGATGTTACTATTACAGGTTCCGTAACTTCTATTAACGTTACCAGTGGAGGAAGCGGATATACTTCACAACCTATCGTATCAATTGTTGGTGGTGGAGCAATAAGCGGACAGCAAGCGTTTGCTACCGCACAAATTACGGAAGGTTCCGTAACTGCAGTTAATATTGTTAGCGGAGGAAGCGGATATACAAGTGTTCCTACCGTATCAATAACTGGTGGAGGTGGATCTGGTGCAACTGGATCCGCAATTTGTAGAGGTCCTATTGACGCTATCAACATAACCGACGCAGGAACGCAGTATACTTACGAACCAACTATCAATCTAATCAGTGGTAGTGGTGCTGTTGCGTATCCATCAATCATTAATGGTAAGATAGAGAGTATAATTGTTACATTTGGTGGTAGTGGATACTTCGGTCCTCCCGACGTTGTTATTACAGGAGACGGAGTTGGTGCAACTGCATTTGCTACAGTTGACTTAAGCACAAACATTGTTACTTCTATTACAGTATCAGGTAAAGGAGTTGGATATACTGCGGGTTCTACACGAGTTGATATTGTATATCCTGGATCAGGTGCACAATTCCAGACTAGACTTACAGAACTATCCATAAACGAAGCAGCAACTGGAGATGAATTAGGCAGTAATACATTTGTATCACCCAAAACTACAGACCCATATGGAGGAGCATGTATTCAAGGTGAGAACTATTTAATCTTTAACGGAGAATATGGATATCTTTATAACCCTAAGCAAATTAGATTCTTACTTAAGGATAGTATAGGTCTTGATGTTAGCAATATATTGCAAGAGTTACCTCCTACTGTACACTCTCCTATTATTGGTTGGGCATATGACGGACACCCCATTTACGGACCTTACGGATATGAGGATCCAGAAAACAGATCACCATTTAACGCATATAAACGTATCCGTAGTAGTTACAGAGTAATTACTGCTAGAGCATCCATTCTAAGCGGTCTCACAGACCCTCTAGGGACTTATATTGAAGATTATGAGTATGTGGAAGGTTTAGGTGATTTAGACCGTTATAATGGCAGATTCTGCGTTACTCCAGAATATCCAAATGGTGTATATGCTTACTTTACAACAATTACAGGTACAGATGGGTTTCCTGCATTTCCATATTTTGTAGGACCTGAGTTTTATGGTGAAGCAGATGCTGTAAACTGGAATGGTAATGGACTACAGAGAAACTTTACAGAAGACGCAATACGTTACAGAGCTCCGTTTATAGGTGTTGATAATATTGTTGCAAAGAGAAAACAATTAGACAATAAGATTGACTTCTTCCTTGCATTGGAAGACAGCACAACTCTTATTATAATGGAAACAGGTGAAACACTTACATATATTGAAGATGGTATTGGATATTATAGTTACTATCCATTTGTAAAAGGTGGAACTGCGGACTCTTTAGTTGTTTCCGCAACTAACAAATATTCCTCAGCGGGTGTTGACCAGTATCTTGTAGAAGGTGGCGGTAAAGAGTATAAGGTAAATGATAGATTAGAATTTGATAACACAGGAACTGGAGGAGAAGGTATAAGTGCTACTGTTGCACAAGTTGAAGGTGTGGCAGTATCTGATCTTTCTAATGTTTATACATCTGCTTCAGCAGAAGGGAATGATTTATACTACGGAAGTATTACATGTGACGCTACACATTTCTTACAAGTAGGAGATAGTATCGTAATTTCTGCAACTGATAACTCATATACCAGAACAATAAAGAGTAAGTTTATAAATGGCAACTATCATTTTAACTATTTCAATCTCAGTAGTATGAAGATAACTGATGCTTGGGCATCAGGAACAGCATATAGTAGTGGTGATTTAGTATATGTTGCTAATAGAGTATATGAAGCTCTGCATCCTGCAGGAACATCTGCTTCAGGATCAGGTCCTACTCATACATCTGGCAGTGCAATTGACGGAGTTGGTGGAGTAACATGGAAATATCTTAGAATACGCACAGATGGCAATTTATTCCAAGATGGATGGTCTACAAACTCAGCAGGATCTAGTTACTCAAATGGTACATATGAAAATGTTCCGCTTAAAAATGTTTCTAGTGATGGATTAGGAGGAAAGGCAACTGTTGTTGTATCTGGTAATTCTATATCATCTGTTACTATTACTAATTTTGGATATGGATATGATATTGGAGATACGTTATCAATAGACGATGTTAACATTGGAAATGGTGGTGGTTCTGGATTCCAGATAACTCTAACTAAGACACAGAGAGAAGTTCAATGCAAAACAAATTTAGCACATCAACTTGCAGTAGGAGATCTTGTCAACATCTCAGGAGTTGATCCTGTAGGTTATAACAAAGCAAATTATGTTGTTAAGAGAGTAGACACACTCAATAGATTTACTGTTAAAAGAGATTTTGCTACAATCGCTGTAGCAAATGTTACAACAGGTAATAGTGGGTCTGCTGCAGAGGTTAATATTAACGAACCAAATTTAGATCTTATAAATGGACATTCATATATTTTTGATACATCGCATTCAAGCAATGTTAATAAAGTTTTATCATTTACATTAGATCCAAGTAATACAGATGTATTAACTTACAAAAATATAATTGATGAAGTTAGAGATGTAATATCAAATGAGCAAGACTCAATAACTCTCAAAATGGTAGATTTGCCTGGCATATTCTACTATCATGATATAACTCATGAAATAGTATCACCACAAACATATACGGTTACTGTATTAGCAAAAACAACATCTCATCCATATTACGGTTATGGATCTGCTAATGGGTATTATATTGTGGGAGATAAGTATGGATCTACAACTGAGTCTCCTATACTTACAATGTCTCGTGGACTAACTTATACATTTAATCAGACCGCTGCATCTAATAACACCCATGCAATTTACTTCTCCGAAAGTGAAGACGCATATGGTGGTACACTTAGATACGAAACTGGAGTTGTTTATAAAATTAATGATGTTGCGGTATCTTGGTCAGATTATAATTCACAGTTTAGTTTAAGCAGCACATTAAGTCGTAGTGTAGAGATAACTCCATCAGTTAACTCTCCAGATACATTGTATTATGTTTGTCAAAATCATCTTGCAATGGGTAATGCAATTAGTGTAAAGAGTGATATTTCAAACAGTAGATTCTTCAATGTTATTAACGACCCAATATTAGGAACCCATACAGTAAAGACTAAAACAGAAACTGCTTTCACTTACCTAGTGGCAGTTGCTCCTGAAATTGGATATAGTACAGGTGTATCATACTCTACAAATTCAATATATCCAGATGGCGGTATTGCAACAATAACAATTGGTGACCAAGGTAGAAATTATCAATCATTACCCAAATTAAGTGGATCTAGTCGTTCTGGTTCTGGTGCAACTGCAATTGCAACAATATCTGGTGGATTATCAAATGTTGCTGTAACAAATCAAGGATCTGGATACAATCAAGGCATTCCTCCTACTTGTGTTGTAACATTACCAGATTTTGTTGATATAACACTAGAAAACGTATTAGGTAACTTCTTACCAGACGAGATTGTCATAAGTAAAGAAAAATTAGATAACAGCACTGCTAGGGGAAAAGTCATTTCTTGGAATCCTATCACATCAGCATTAAGAATCCAACCATTACAAAATACAAGAACAGGTGCGGGTCAAAAAGGATATTTGATGTTTAACTCAGGAGCATCATATAGTATTAACCCATCACAAATTGATGCAATTGGATATGCTGATGAATTTGAGTTTTCATCACATAACGCACAGACTGGAGATCCAGTTAAGTATGTCTCAGCTGCAACAGATCCAGTAAGTAATCTAACTGTAGGACAAACATACTACATTATTAATATAGGTGATGCAGGACGTGTTAAATTAGCAGAGACACCACAACTTGCAGAAGCGGGCACAGCAATTACTATAACCAATTCTGGAACTGGTACACAAGAGTTTCTTCTTAGGTCTAGAATCTATACAGGCGGTAGCACAGTTGCAGTCATCAGTTCTTTATCAGGAACACAAGCAACAGTAACACCTGTAATATCTGGTCTTGGTAAGGTAACAGACGTAAACGCCAATACTGCAGGAACAAACTATAGAAGTGCACCAAACGTTGTATTTGATGATCCTTACTATGGTACAATCGCAACTGTCTCAATACAGTCTCAAACTGCGACAGCGTATACTGCTAATCAATCCTTCACAAGTATTTCTCAAAAATCAATAGCAGGAACAAGTGCAACTGGTGCTCAATTTACAATAAACACTGATAGTAATGGAACTATTACAACAGTGACAGTTACCAATGGTGGAACTGCGTATAATATTGGAGATGATATTACAATATCAGGAGCAGATTTGGGTGGAACTGATGGAACGCACGATGTAGTTCTGGATATGGTCACAATGACATTCCCAGATGTTGTCTCAACTGCGACTCTATTAGACGCATCTATTGATAATATTACAGTAACAAATGGTGGATCTGGTTATCTATCTGCACCAACTATTTCTGCACAAGGTGGTAATGGTATTAACGCAGAGTTGAATGCCATCATTGTAAATCAAGGTGTAAGCAATATACAAGTAGGTGCAGCAGGAGAACAATTCCAAAGTGCACCAATTATCAACATAGAACAAAAAGTAGGATCTGGTGCATCTGTATTGCTCAAATCATCTGACTTAGGACAAATACTGAAAATTAGTGGCGACAATATTACATACAACTATAGTCACGATAGAACACTAAAACCACAATTAAATACAACTTATAATTTACAATTAATCAGAACACAAATTATAGATTACTTTGATGTAGTCAATGGTGGTGCTAATTTTGTATCACAACCAGAAATTATTCTTGAAGGTGGTCAAGGATCTCTATTTGAATTAGAACCACTAATTCTTAATGAAGTTATACAGTCAGTAATCGTTAATAATCCTGGTAGAGGATTTACATCTGCACCTACAGTAAAATCAAGAGTATCTCATAGTTTTGTTGCTCTTAATTCTAACAGCACACTTAACTTCCCATACAATGCAAAGATACCAACTGGAACTAAAGTAAATTTAACTCAAGTATCTGGAATATTACCTCCTCCATTTGTTGAAGGTACAACTTACTATGCTGTTGCTGCTACTACTGCAAATGGATTGGCAAGCAATCAAATTAAACTTGCAACTAGTCTTGCTAATGCAAATACTGAGACTACCGTAGCAATGACAGGACCTCCATTAGGAGATCCTCTAACTGGACAGACTGTATTCCAATTACAGACTACAGATTTAGGTGATAGTATAATTGCATACATGAAACCCGCTACATTCTCTATTGGTGAGAGGATCTATCAAGGTGCCTCTACTACATCATACACTGCTTATGGTGTTATTAAAGATTGGGACGCTAGTGGTAGAGTAGTAAGTGTAGAACTTGTAGAAGGTGACTTTGTAATAGGTCAACCTGTATTTGGAGAAGAGTCTGCTGCATTTGGTCAAATTCATGCCTTTGACAGAGCAGATGCTAACTTTGTAGTTTCTCCTATTAGTACATCTGCTGCTAAATGGGAAAAAACAACTGGATTCTTAGATCTTAATGAACAGCGTGTATATGATAGTGATAGATTCCAAGAGTTCTCATATGATGTATCTTCATCAGTTAATATTACAGATTGGAAGAATCCACTTAAGTTTGCTGCACACCCTGCAGGATTTAAGGTAGTTGGTACACAAGTATTAACACAATCAGTCAAAAAAGAATATAGACCAAGATCTGTTACTAATCAAAGTCCTAGCACTGATTATGATTGGTGGATACAACAAACAAATAGTGTGGGTAGCACATTTAATGGAACTACATTCATAACTCCAAAACCATCTTCTAAGAGAACTGCTAAATTAGCAACTATCAATAATTTTGCATTATCAAAACCAGATTATACTGCGTTGGTTCCAACAGAAGTTTCTATTTACGGAAAGCAATTATTAGACGTTCAAAAAATCCTATCTTGTATCTCATATAAGATTGATGATATTAGTGACAGAACATTAACCTTTGATGGATCTAGTTCTACTATTGTAGATGGGAGTACGAATAGAATTACTATTACGAATCATGGTCTTGTAGCAGATCAATTAGTAACTTATACTTCTGGTGGTGATAGATTCTTAGATGCTAGAGATCTGATTGTAAACAATATTGATTATATTATAGAAGAAAGTATTGGTTATCTAAAAGCAACATATCCTAGTCTAAATTTAGATTCAACACTAGAATCTAAATGTGCGAGAGATACAAGACTTGTAGTTGCTTCATGGACTAATGACCTTAAGTATGGTGGTAATTACTTCAGTAGAGATGCTGCTGAACAGTATACTAATGGCACAAATGTTCAACATGTTCAAGGAGAGGAATCTGAGACTGTTGCAACATTTAATAAAGCAAGAGACTTATGTTTATTAGCGGTCACTAATGACCTTCCAGTTGGCACATATACAAACATAGTGCCACAGACAGATCTAAGTATTACAAACGATTCTGGAGGGTGTGCAGACGTCAAGAGTGCTATTACTACATTAGCAGGAATAGTTACAAATGCCATCAGTAATCCAACATCTGCATTACCAACACAAGATGTTGGAAACTATCCAAATAATAGGTACAATACTCCTATTGGTGGGTTAACAAATACTAGTCAATATTACATTAGATACGTAGATGATAATACAATTGAACTATCAACAACCATCGGTGGTAGTGCGATTGATTTAACCTCACAAGGAGTAGGAGTAGGTCATTCTTTAAGATGTTTTGTAGATGGCACTAATGATTCATTTAGATTACAAATTGATGGTATAGATCTTGATACTAAACTTGGGAAAACTGCTCAAAGGTCACAATTACTACTCTCAATAAACGGTCTTATTGCAAATCCTGCAACTTACACATTGTCAAATAATATTGTAACATTTGTTACACCTCCATTGTCGGAAACTAAAATAATTGCAATGTATTTTGATCGCTCATCTTACAGTGGTTCATTTGTATTAGATCAAATAGGAGACGAGATTAAAACTTTTGGTACAGGTTTATCTGGAACAGGTACTCATACATTTGTAAGTGGTGTTACTAATGCCATACAGGTTACAGGTGGTAGTCAGTTTACTGCTGCGTCTGGAACAACATACAATCCTCTAACTGGCGATTTGCAAATTGAGATTGGTTCTCATAGTTTAACTACAAGTAATACTATAGTAATTGCCGATGGTGGAATTACATTTACTTGTGATGCCGATAATCATGCTTCTGAACATGCGTATCCAAGATCAGGAGATCCTGCATCTGGCAAAACACTTGCTATTACTGCAGAAGATTCAACTACAATTACTGTCAATGTAGGAATATCAAACGACGAACCAAACGAATTGGCACCTGGCACAGGGTATAGTGATGGCATATACAATGCAGTCCCACTTAAAAATAGACTTGGATCTGGAGTAGGTGCTACTGCTAATATTACTGTGGTCGGTGGAAAGGTCACAAACGTTAAGAAAGTATCTGGTGGTAATGGATATAATAATACAGATGTATTAGGAATATCTGATCCTCGTGTTGGTGAACAGTTGGTAAAACAATTCCTTCCTACAAATGGAACATATACCCCTGCAACTGGTGAGATGGTATTAACAATAGGAGCAGGGCATGGTTTATCAGCACCTACTACACATACTCCTACTACTGCGACATATGATCCTAATACAGGTTTAATGGTTGTAACTATTGCTAATCATGGACGTGTCAATGGCGATCAAGTTAAGTTTGATGATGGTGCGATTAGATTTAGTTGTACTTATGGTAGTGGTGGTAATGGTGATTATCCACGTTCTACTGACTATGCATCAGACAGATGGTTACAGGTATTCGACTGCACTACAAATACATTTACAGTCCAAGTTCTTGATAGCATCCCATCTACTGATCTAAGTCCACATACATTTGTATCAGCAGTAAACAATAGTGTCAAGTTTGCAGTATCTACAGTCAGAATTGCTAATGAGTCATTAAAGTTTAGTTGTAACTACAATGGTGCTACTGGTTCTGCTGCTATCAAGGCATATCCACGTGCCACTGACCCAATTGGTACACAAGGTAAGATGAAGGATGTACCAGTTGAAGCAGTTGCGTCTACCACTATTACAATCAACGCATTGAATGGAACAGCACCTACGAATACTGATGCTCATACATGGGAAGGATTGTCTGAATACAATAATTACAACATAGGTGATATTTCATACACACCTACTACAGGTGAGATGTTAATACTACTGGATGCGGGTCATGGATTAATTAAAGGTGACAGAATTAGATTTGCTACTAACTCACTAACATTTACATGTGCTAAAGATAACAATGCTACTCAACACACATACCCTAGAGTCGGAGATCCTGCAGAGGGTGCATGGTTAACAATAGATGCAGCAACAACAAATACAATTACTGTATTTGTAGGTCCTTCATCTGATACATCTACTCACACCTTTGTAACTGCAACTGCAACTGCACTTGAAAGAGCAGTAGTATCATACGGTGTTTACAAGTATAGTAAGTTTGCAGACGCAGGAGCACTACTCAGAGCAAACCAGAACTTTATTGCTACAACTGCATATGGTAGAATGATGGCAAACAATGCAGGATTCTCTAGCACATATCAAGTCAAGTGTATTCGTGATACAAA
>Ga0163179_10001763_pt1 | contig 15145 bp, 9 predicted proteins | sample AtlANTMetagenome_FD_109643 | JGI IMG/M metagenome (GOLD analysis project Ga0163179, IMG submission 109643) | Marine eukaryotic phytoplankton communities from the Atlantic Ocean - Atlantic ANT 2 Metagenome | ecosystem: Environmental > Aquatic > Marine > Oceanic | place: North Atlantic Ocean...
CAATCAAGCGCGGGCGTTGGATTCGTGAAAAACTTCTCGCTGGACGTGTTCCTGATATACCAATCACCGTTGACGCACAGGTTCCGGAAGACCCGCACAAAACATTTCGTGAAAGAGTCGAGGTGGTGACGTTGAAGGCCGAGTGTATTAAGTGTCATCAACAGATGAATCCGCTAGGGTTGCCATTTGAGGTTTTTGATGATTTTGGTCGCTATCGCCTTCAAGAACCGTTGGAGCACGAGGAACATATTCTTGCGGGTCCCAGGAAGAAGAACGGTGCTACCACCTATAAGACAAAGCTTGTCAGTACGCTCGGCGAACTGGTGGGCACTGGCGATCCCGCCTTGGACGGTAATGTTACGGATCCCTTTGATCTGATCGATCGCCTATCCAAATCCGATCGAGTGCGACAAAGTATTATTCGGCACGCTTTTCGCTTTTACATGGGCCGCAACGAAATGCTTTCCGATTCGCAAACCCTTATTGATGCAGACCGTGCTTATCTTCAAAATGGGGGTAGTTTCAAATCTGTTATTGTTTCCCTTTTAACTTCCGACTCATTTCGGTATCGTAAACAACCTAGGCAGCAATTATGAACAACCGTCGAGATTTTTTGAAGCAGTCACTATTGAGTGCAGGAGCGCTGGCAACACTGAATGCACCGCAACTTTCTGCGGCTTCGGCGAAACCGCCGACACGGTTCATTTTCATGCACCGTGGCAACGGCTTGTGGCCAAAAGTGTGCGTCCCACCAAGTCTTGACGCCAAGTCAATGGAGCTCGAGAAGCGTAAGGAGGCGCTTGATGTCGATCTGGATGGGCAGGATTTGCCCAAGTGGCTTGCACCGTTGTCGGCACACCGGGAAAATTTAACCATTTTGCAAGGCCTTTCCGGTAAGATGTGCACAACCGGGCATCATTCGTGGTGCTCGGCGCTCGGTGTCTTTAAGGCCAACGAGCGTCTCAGCTCCATCAAGTGGGCAACGGTTGACTTCGAGTTGGCCAAGTTGTTTCCTTCGCCGGTTGGTCACATTGAATTGGCCTGCTTCCCGCTTGGAGGTGGCAATGCCCGTGGTAGCCTTGATGGTGTAGCTACGGGGTTTTCAGCCCGAGGAGCGCAGCAGCCCAATTATGCCTTTGGTTCACCTCGCGTCGCTTTACAGGAGCTCTTTAAGTCTGTTTCCAATGATTCAAAGGCGCGCACTCAGTATCAACTGGATCGTAAGGTGCTTGAGTTTATTGCCGGTAACGAGGGTGCGATTGCTGATCCATTGGCTGGAATCGAGAAGGCGAAGGTGCAGAACTACGCGGACTCAGTGGAGACGATACGTGAGCGTAACCGGAAAATCGATGCCATGGCTGACACCATTCGTAAGCACGTGCCGAAACTGGACGCTAAATACCTTGATCCCGCGGTCAATACTTTTAACCGGCAGATTGGTCACAGTGAAGTGTTGCTTGGTGCACTGATTTCTGGCCTTACCAATGTTGTTGCCTTTACTGTGGATGAACTCGGTCACCGCTACACCGGTATTCCAGGTATCGAGGGTGAGAAGGTGAATATGCACGATGTCGGCCACAATAAGAGTATAGGTGGCCTTGATGCCGAGACCATACGTGAACTCGCGCGCACGCATCACATGACACTAGTCGATCGTATTGTGAAGCGACTTAAGAGTGTGCCCGAGGGTACAGGAACAATGTTTGATAATACGATGCTTTTTTATTTTCCTGATGGTGGTGAGACACATCATAGTCATGGTTGGGAATATCCTTTTATCATTCTTTCCGGTAACAACGCACGCGTCGACCTCCGTCGCCGCTACATCCGACTACCGAACTACGGGCAGCCTGGCCACAGCACCCTTGGCAATTTTTACACGACGTTGCTTAATGCCTATGGCAATCCGATTGAGCACTACGGAGCGCTCGATACGGGCCTGAATAAGTTTGGGCATGGGCAGACCGGCTCGATTAAGCCTTTCCTCAAGGTATGAGGTTTCGGTGGGTGGCGGTAATCGCCCTATTGAGTTTAGGACTGCCACTCAATGCTATGCCGAAGGGCAAGGTGGGCTTTGATTCGATAGTAGCACCTTTTTTCAAGGCCAATTGCGTAAAATGCCACGGTCAAAAGAAGGCCAAGGGCAAGGTGACCTTGCATGAACTTGATGGCAACTTGGCTGAAGAACAGAGCTTGGAAAGATGGGAATTGATTCTCGATGTGCTGAAGACTGGAGAAATGCCACCAGAAGAGGAGGTAGTGCGTCCAACCAAGCAGGAAGTACTGGCTGTATCGGAATGGATTGATACAGAGTTACGGAATGTGGTCACCAAGGCCAGAAACAAAACGGTGGCACCGCAGGCACGGCGTCTGACTAATTTCGAGTATGAGAATACGATTCGGGATTTGATCGGATTCCAGCTCGATTTAAAAGATAACCTGCCAAAGGATCCGGAAAAGCCTTATCACTTTAATAATACTGCCGAGTTTATGTTACTGGGCCCGGAGCAAGTGGACCGGTATTTGGAAAATGCCCGTAAGGTCATGGCGAGCACTATCGTCGATGCCATTAAACCCGAGGTTCACAAGGCTCGGCGCGATTGGCAGCCGTATGGACTTGATCGGGGTATTGGAAGAGACGAAGTCGGCGTTTGGGGCAACCGCCGTCACTCACCGGCGCATGGAATGGGAATTAAAAGTTTTCCTGAGACGGGAGAGTTCGTTATCCGGGTGCAGGCATCGGCAATTCTGCCGCCGGGGGTGAAGGGGACACCATTGCGGTTGTTACTTGGTCAGACCATTCAGATCAACAGCGCTACTCAGCGTGTAAAACCAGTGGGTGGCGCATATTTAGTGAACGGTATTGATGACCCGAAGGTATACGAATTTCGCGGGCGTATTGAAAATTTCCCACTTGAGCGTGGGCGGGTCATTCGTGGCAATCAACAGCCCGATAGTCGAGTTATCACACCGCAGGTTTTGTATGATGATGGCACTCTCAATGACGGCAATCGCAACCTGACTATGCCGCGTGTCGTGATTAATTGGATGGAATTTGAGTCACCTGTCGCCGACATCTGGCCGCCCGGGCATCACAGGCGCATCCTGTTTGAATCGCCTTTGCGCGAGGAGAACCCTCAGGCATATGTGAGAGAGGTTATCGCACGTTTTGTTTCGCGAGCTTTTCGTAGGCCGGCTTCCAAGGTCGAAGTAGATAGCTTTGTCCAAATCTACGAGTTGGTACAGGCTGAATTAATTACGATGGAGGCGGCTATGCGGGAGACATTGGCCATGGTGCTGATATCACCTCAATTTCTTTACCACACCGTGGCGGATGACCAGGTGACAGAGCGCTCGTATGAGTTGGCTTCGCGGTTATCTTATTTCCTTTGGGGAAGTATGCCGGATGACGAATTGTTCAAACTGGCCGAGAAAAACCAGCTCAACGAGTCCGAAGTGTTGGAGCAGCAAGTGCGTCGTATGCTTGCAGATGAGCGGTCGAAGAATTTCGTGCGCAACTTTACCATGCAGTGGTTGAGTCTGGCCAAGATGAAGACAGTGCCAATTAATAGTCAGCTGTTTCCTCGATTTCTTTATTACGTGTCAGCCGGCGAACGCAGGGGCACGGAGATGCCTTATCGTCCAACCATTCGCGATTATATGCTGGAGGAAACGACCGGCTTTGTGGCTGAGTTGATTCGCCGCAATTCTAGGGCAGAAAACTTGGTGGATTCCGATTTCGCTTGGCTGAACCAGCCATTGGCCGTGCACTACGGCGTGCCAGATGTTCAAGGGAATAACTTTCGTGCCGTTTCCTTAAAGCCTGATCACCAGCTGGGGGGGCTACTCACGCATGGTTCGATGCTGATTGGCAACGGCACGGGATCTGCGCCTCACCCTATTTATAGGGCAGTGTGGTTGCGTGAAGCTATTCTTGGTGATGAGGTAAAACCGCCACCTGCCGACGTGCCTGCTCTTACTGATACTGCAGGCGAATCTGCCGAAAAAGCACTTACCATCAAGGATTTGCTTGCCAAGCATCGGCAGAAAGAAAGTTGCAATGACTGTCACGCCCGGCTTGATCCTTGGGGTATTCCTTTTGAGCATTACAATGCTGTGGGTAGGTATCAGCCGCTTGTGCCGAAGGAAGGAGCGCGCGTTAACGGATTCAATTTAAAAAACCATGGAGATCTTGCCGGTTACGCGGCCTATCTTAAAACCATCAATACTGAAAAGGTGGAGGCTTTTGCCCGTGTTCCAAATGGGCCGGAAGTTGAAGGGATGCCTGAGCTGAAAGCGTATCTTATCAAGCGCCGAAAAAATGACGTTGCTGAAAATATTTTGCGCCGCTTGCTTACCTATGGCATTGGCCGTGAACTTACCTTGCACGATCGTTTTGTGGTTGATGCACTGCTTGCCGATTGCGCCACGAATGATTATCGATTACTCGACATGATTATCACTATCTGTCAGAGTAATGTGTTCAAGGGAATGGAGGATACGTAAAAGCGAATCATTATGAAACCGAAAAGCTGGCATCTGAATCGACGTGAAATGCTAAAGGGCGGTGGCATTGCTTTGGCTCTGCCGCTGCTAAACAGTATGGGGTTGGCGGCGCCTTCCAAGGTGATTCCGAAGCGGATGCTGGTGAGTTATTTTTCTTACGGTGCCTATATGCCCAATGGTTCAGCTGGCATTCCAAGCCCTAACAAGCCGCACCACGATTGGAGCTGGTGGCCTTGTCGGGATGCGGGTCCGCTTAGCTTTAATCAATCCGCCAAACCCTTTGAGCCGCTCAAAGACTACGTGAGTTACTACCGTGGCTTGGATCATGCCGGTGGCTGGTCTCTGGGTGGGCACAGTTCGGGTGATGTTTTTGCCACAGGTGCGGACATGGTCGGCAGCCAGAAGACGAACAGTATTTCCATCGATCAAGTTGCTGCCAACCTTCATGGACATAAGACGCGCTTTGCTTCCATGGTTCTGGGTACCGAGGGTGGAACGGGGTCCTACGGGCGAAGCAAAACGCTTTCCCATCGAGGTCCCGGACGGCCGATTCCTTCCATGAGTAAGCCACAAGAGATTTTTAGTCGGCTTTTTAATCCCTACGCCGGTAAGGGTGTCGAGCAAGTGCGTGCTGGGCTGAAACGCGAGGCAAGCATTCTCGACCTCCTGATGGACCAGAGCCGAAGTCTTAAAGCTCGCCTTGGCCAGGAAGACCAGGGTAAGGTCGAGGAGTATCTTGAATCGATTCGGGCGCTGGAAAAACGTGTTGAGCGCACCAGTAAATGGACACACGAGCCGTTACCGCAACTTGATACCAAGGGCCTAAATCTTGATGCATCCCACAAAGATCCCGGGGAATACATCCGTTGCATGTATGATCTCGTTTATTTGGCCTTCCAGACAGATTCTACGAGGTTCGCTTCCCTCATGCTTGAGAGCGAAAATTCTAGTAACAGTGAGCTTTGGAACTATGCCACCTACGTCCTTGGCTACAAGGGGGCAACCCACGATATTGCTCATAAGCGTCCAGCAGATTACTCGGGTCAATGGGATCGCTGGCGTGCCGAGCAGCATGCTTATTTTCTGCAGAGGCTTAAGGATACTCCTGAAGCTGATGGTAATATGCTTGACCGTACAGTAGTTCTTTGGGGATCGGCTCATCCACATGCTTCGCACAGCACAAAGAATTACCCTGTCCATCTTGCTGGTGGGAACAAGATTGGCCTTCGGCATGGCAATCTTCATTCTTTTGAGGGTGAGAGGAAAGTGCCACTAGCCAATCTGTTCCTCTCTATGCTCAATGCTGTGGACGTACCGGTAAAATCCTTTGCTGACAGCACGGGAGCAATGGCTGAAGGGCTTGTTTGATGATGCGCAGCATCAGTGCCATTCTGTTTTTTTGGGCGTTGGTTTCTAGCGCGGGAATTGTGGTGGCGGAAAACGCGTTACCGCGTGTCCTCATTCTTGGTGATCAAATCTATCAACAACCTGCCTCGGAGTTGCGAAAGGAACTTAAGGGAAAAGTAGAAGTGCATTACCCGATGCTTGAACCCGGTGAGGTATGGAATTCAACTACTGCACTGGATCTGGTCGACCGCCAACTTGGTGATGACCAATGGGATCTGATTCACTTCAATTGTGGGCTTGGTGACTTGATTTACCGTGTTCCTGGAGTGAAATCCTTTAGAGTGATGCCGAAGCATGCAGGAGGTGTTCGCGCTACTGATTCTAAGCAATATGAGCGCAATCTTCATATGCTTGTTACTCGTCTCAAGGCGAGTGGTGCTAAGCTTATCTGGGGGACTACCACTCCCATTCGTCATTCTGCCACAAACGTTTTCACTAAGGGAACCGAAATCGAGTATAACGCTATTGCGGCAAAGGTTATGGCAAAGCATGGCGTTCCTACCAACGATATGTATGCTTTCGTCAAGGGTCTTATCGACATGAATAAGCCCGCCGGTCATGGTGCGGATCCTTTCTTCTTCGATCGCAAACCTATTCACCCGCCAATTCTTGATATATTGCGCAAATACCTCGGCGTGGTTCCCGTCAATTTATCCAAACCATGAAATTAATACTTATCCACCTTTGGGCTTTTTTGGGCATTTTTCATTCGTTGTCGGCCAAACCGCTCAAAGTCTACCTCTTGGTCGGTCAATCCAATATGCAGGGGCATGCCGCTGAGAGAACTCTAGGACACTTGGGAATGGATCCGAAAACAGCACCATTATTGAAGGCTATTCAGAATGCTGATGGTTCTTCCAAGGTGCATGATCAAATATGGATTTCATCAATCGAGACCTCTGAGGAGTCTGGTGTGAAGGAAGGAAAACTGACTGTCGGCTACGGCGCAGGAGGGCGCGATCTCAAGATTGGCCCGGAGTTAACCTTTGGCATCACCATGCAAAAGCATGTCAGTGAACCCATTCTTTTGATCAAGGCATCGTGGGGCGGCAAGTCTTTGAATACAGACTTCCGTCCACCCAGTGCAGGTCCCTATGTTTTCAAAGAGCAGCAGATTGAGAACTTCAAGAAGCGCGGGAAAAACCTTGTCGAGGTCCGCAAGGAAAAGATCGATTCCACCGGAGTTTATTACCGACTGATGCTTGAACATATTCGCAAGGTGCTCGGTGACATTAAGCGTGTGTATCCGGATTATAATGCAAGGTCCGGTTACGAGTTGGCGGGCTTTGTCTGGTTTCAGGGATGGAACGACATGGTCGATAGTGGGACTTATCCCACGCGTGGTCAGCCGGGTAGTTACGATTCCTACAGCAAAAACCTCGTGCATTTCATACGCGATGTGCGCAAGGATCTGCAAGCGCCAAAGTTGCCGTTTGTAATCGGCGTGATGGGTGCGGGTGGACCCATTGCCAAGTATGGCCCGGACCAGAAGCGCTACGCTGGTATCCACGGTGAATTTCGCAAGGCTATGGCTGCACCGGCCAAGTTGCCGGAATTCAAGGGAAATGTAACGGCTGTTCTGACGGAAAATTATTGGGACCAGCAGCTATCAGATTTGGTCGATCGTCGCGGTAAGGTTAACACGAAACGCCGCGATCTTTCTAAGGATAAGTCGCTTAACCGGGAACAACGCGATAAAGCCATTGCGCAGTTTAATGCCGATCTCTTTACCAAGGAAGAGTTACAGATTCTGGAATTGGGTGTTTCCAATGCTGCCTATCATTACCTGGGCTCATCTAAGATCCTTGGCCAGATCGGCAAAGCCTTTGCTGACGCTCTCGATTCATTGGAATAAATTTGGAGGATGCTTCAAATTCATATTTGAGATACAGATGAAACTGCCCTTTTTATTTTCGGCACTGCCCCTTATTGGGCTTCTTTATGGCTGTGGTGAAAAACAGCCTGATCTTTCGAATTCAATAACCCATCAATTAGGGGAGATTATCTTTGATTATCCTGGTAATTGGAAGGTTGCGGAGGATTCGATCACAGCGACGATCCATAACTTAATCATTGAGACTCCCGGCGATACAATCGTGATCATCCAGTCGTATCCCTTGGAGATGGGCATCGACCTGAAGGCGCTCAGTAGGGAGTTTTCAGAGAGTGCGGCGCATAGTATTCCTTTGGGTTCAATCAACAAGTCAGTTTTTTCTAAGCGTCCCAAGCAGTGGGGATATGATTGGATTGCAGAGGATTTTGAAAGTGTTTTTCTCGGAGAGGCTATTCCACATAAACGCATTTATGGGAGCAAAGAGGTTGGAGATCGGCAAATTTTTCTCATTCTTCAAGTGCCGGCAGAAGATTATCAGAAAGTAGAAAAAGGCTTTCATTTAATAGCCAATTCATTGTCCGGCGACAGCAAGAAGAACAAGGATCTTTAGTTTGGTTTTGCCTCGCCTATCTGTTTACTAAAGAAGTGGTGAGGATCGTGAGGTTTGGTGTCTTGAATGCTGTCTGTTACTCTCTGACTTGTGCAACAGCCTTGGCTAAATGGGGAAAACCTCTGCTGATATTTGTGTCAAAATGCACTAGATTTAGAATATAATGAATTCAATCCATATGATCCGATTATTTCTACTGTGTCTGCTGTGCACGACTGTGTTCAATGAACTGAAAGCTCAACAGGGCAATCCGAAAGCTGCCTCTCAAGGTGACCTTTGGTTAACCTATCCGGGAGAATCGGGGCCGGGTAAGGGAAAGCATGTTGTGCTGATTGCTGCAGAGCAGGAATACCGTAGTGAACAATCCATGCCGATGTTAGCGAAGGTCCTTTCCGGTCATCATGGTTTTGACTGCACCGTTCTTTTTTCCGTGAATGAAAAAGGGGAAGTCGACCCAACAGTTCCTGCTCCTTTCAAAGACAAAGAAAAGCGGCATAATATCCCGGGACTTGATCACCTTAAAAAGGCTGATTGTGTGATCTGGAGTTCGCGTTTCATGCATCTGCGACAAGAACAGATGCAGCATTTCTATGACTACTTTGATTCGGGAAAACCGCTCATAGCCCTGCGGACTGCCAATCATGGTTTCTGGGGTGGACTCAAATACAGGAAAGGCAGTAAAAATGTTTCACTACGCGAGATGTTGGGAGGAACTTTCATGGGCCATCATGGGGGGTGGCATCGTGAGGCGACTCGCGGGGTGATTGTTGCTGAGAATAGCAAACATCCTATTCTGGTTGGAGTGGAAGATATCTGGGGAACTTCGGATGTTTATCGCTGCCACGATGACAAGAATCCTTTTCCGGAAGATTGCACCTCATTGGTCTTGGGTCAGCCATTGATTAACCTTGAAAGGGATGCTTTGCCCAATACGAAAAAAGAGCCGTTACCTGTCGCTTGGACAAAAACATGGATCGGCAACAAGGGGCAAGACTCCAGAATTTTTCATTTCACCATGGGGTCAGCAGGGGACTTGGCAAATGATGGAGTGAGGAGAATAACGGTAAACGCCGTCTACTGGGGCTTGGGAATGGAAAAAGAAATCAAGGCGGATCGATCTGTAGCGATCATTGGAGATTACAAGCCGTTAAAGCCCGGGTTTAATTACGAGAAGCTTGGCGTCAAACCGCGTAAAGTTGAGTATTATCGGTGATATAACCGCGTAATTTCCCGACTTTATCTGAATTTCCCCATAAGCTGATTTGCAGCATGACTACCTGGTTTCGTTCTCTTTGTGTTTTCACCCTCGGCTCCACGCTCACCCTTCAGGGCGCCGGCCTCCGAGTCGGCACAGCGGTAGTGGATATTTCGCCGACCGTGAAACCCTTCCAATTGCGTTCGGGCAAATCCACCTATGTGCATGACCCCTTGCACGTGCGCGCGCTAGCTTTTGAAAACGGCCAAGGGCGCGCGGTAATTGCCGTGATGGACGCCATCGGTGTGGGCCGTGAAATGTGTGATGAAGCCAAGGCGGACGTAGCCAAGGTGACCGGCTGGAAACCGGAGCACATGCTGATTGCCGGCACCCACACGCATAGTGCGCCAAAGGGCGGCGACACTTCGCCCGCGCGCATTGCTTATGAAAAAACGCGTCGTGAAGGCCTGCGCCAAGCGCTCATTGAGGCCATCCAATCGCTGGAACCAGCAAAGGTTGGGTTTGGCTCCACTGAGGAGGCCAGCGAGGTGTACAACCGCCGTTGGTATCTGAAGCCCGGCCGGATGGATCTGAATCCTTGGGGACTCAAGGATAAGGTGCGCATGAACCCGCCGCGGGATGCGATTGTGAAACCCGCCGGGCCGATTGATCCTCAGCTCTGCGTAGTGTATGCCCGCACCAGCCGCGGCAAGCCGCTGGGTTTGGTGGCCAATTACGCGCTGCATTATGTCGGCGGTATTCCAAGGGTTACCGAAAAGGATGGCCGCGTGGTGGGCATGGCCTCAGCTGATTACTTCGGGGAATTTGCGCGCATTATGCCACACCGCGTAGGCGGCCTGAATCCGCCAGCCAACTTTGTGGCGCTAATGAGCAACGGCGCTTCAGGCGACATCAACAACATCGATTTTGACAGTAAACGCCCGCCACGCGCTCCCTTTGAGCAGGTACGCGTGGTGGCCACCAAGATGGCCACCGCCGCTTGGATTGCCGTCAAGGGCATCGAGTCATATCACGACAACCCCATCATCGCCGTGCGCCAACGCTTGGTGGAACTGCGCTATCGTATCCCAACCGAGGCCGAAGCGGCAGGCGCCCGCAAAATCCTCGCGCTGCCGCCCAAGGAACGTGAGGCAATCCACAGAAAAGCCAGTTCCTACGCTTCACATACTTTGCGGTTTGCTGCACCTAATGCCCCGCGTACCGAGAAGGTAATCGTGCAGGCCATTCGCATTGGTGATCAGGCGATTGTGTCCATTCCCTTCGAGGTGCTCGTGGAGATCGGTCTGGAGATCAAGGACAAGAGCCCGTTCCAGCGCACGTTTTTGATCGAGCTAGCCAACGGCGGCTACGGTTATCTCCCTCCGCCGCACCAACACGAACTCGGCGGCTACGAAACGTGGCTCGGCACCTCGCGCTTCCATCCCAATACCTCCACTCTCCTCACTCATAATCTACTGGAAATGCTCAAGGAGCTAAAGGCAGTCGACTGACCAACGTGAATGACCTAGATAAGATCACGCAAAGGCGAGCAAATGAGAACCCCGTGATGGAAAAGTTCAGATTCAAATTAAAAGTCGTCGTAGAAATGACGTTCGAAAAAAAGAATAAATGAAAATGAATGTGTCCATCTACTTGTTCCGATTGACCTTGATCCATGTTTTTGCCGGATTCCTTGCTCAGGTTTCTGCCCAGTATGAAGATTGGAAACACTCGGGCTCGATGTATCTCGTCACGGACTCTGCCGGCGCAGATCTGCCAGCCTCAGCAGTCGAGAAAAACTTCCCGTTGCTGGTTCGGTTGAGCAAGGAGTATTTCGATTTCATCCAGGCGAAGCCCCAGGGCGAGGATGTCCGCTTTTCCTCCAAGGGTAAGCCACTGGCCTACCAGATCGAACGTTGGGATGCAGGGGGAGGCGAGGCCGATATTTGGGTGCGTATTCCGACCATCAAGGGCGAGGATCAGCAGGCGATCCGGATGCATTGGGGCAATGAAAAAGTTTCCAGCGAGAGCAACGGCGAGCAAGTGTTCCGGACCACGGAGGGATTTGCCGCTGTATGGCATTTGGGTGACAACCTGGAAGATGCTACGTCCAACAACTTGGACGGCGTCAACAGACCGGACAAGCCCACCAGCAATACCACGGGTATCATCGGTGACGCCCAGGAGTTCGGCGTGAACCAAATTCTCGTCATCCGCCCGCCCGGGGCCAAACCGGACCGACGGGTTACCTGCATGCCCTCGGGCAACGCTGACCGGACGATGTCGGCCTGGGTAAATCCGACCAGCTTCGAGGGCCGCAACTGGGCTCAGGCGTCGATTGGTGGATGGGGCGAACCGGAGCGCGGTCAAAAGCCGCACATGGGCCTGTCTTATTTCACCATGACCGGAAGAGGGCAACCCCGCTTCCATCTTTACGGCTTTGACCCCCGATGCGCCAGCCTCTTGCCCCGTGATGAATGGCGGCACGTCGCTCTTGCCGTTTCCGAGGACATGGTTCGCTTTTACGTTGATGGCGTTCTAGAGGAGACGATCAACAATAACGGCGAGTTGGTGAGTAAGCTCGGCACCTTGAGAACTCCGGCGTCAACGCCCGTTGATTTGGGTGATCATGGAAACGGACGAGGACCTTTCAATGGCGCTCTCGACGAGGTGCGTTTCGAGTCGGCGGCGCGTTCAGCCAACTGGCTGAAGCTCTCATTCGAGAACCAGAAGCCTTTGCAGTCACTGGTTGGACCACTGGTTCAGGACGGTGACGAGTTCTCGGTCTCGAAGTCAAGTTTGGAGATGAAGGAGGGAGCCTCGGTCGCCCTGTCTGCCAAAGCGGGAGGAGCTAGAAAGGTCTATTGGGTTTTGCAGAATGGTGACAAGGAGGAGATTCTCGCTGTCGACCGATTCAACTACACTTTTGACGCCGGGCGGGTTGCTGAAGGCAAAAGGGTCAAGTTGCAGTTCAAGGCGCTCTTCGCATCCGGTGTGAAATACCTGACCATCCCAATTGTGATCCAAGAGAGCGTCCCAGATCCTGTATATACACTGAATGTGCCAAAAAAATGGAATGGTAGGGATGAGCTAGTGATCTCGCCCGCAATTAGCAACGTGAAAGAAATGACAGCCAAAGGAGCCGGCGAGATGAACTACTCATGGAAGGTTTCGGGAATGGCTGCGGTCAGCGAAGCCAAAGCGGGAAAATTGGTATTGAAGCGGGCACAGAACAGTGGGGACCTGACCGTCGAGCTCGCTCTCGACAATGGTGGATCCGTCGTCTCACGCTCAGTCCAGATCGCGGTTGAGGAAGCGAAGCAGGATATCTGGGTGAAACGCATTCCTTCTACGGAGGAGAAACCGGTGGATCACCAGTTTTTTGCTCGCGACGACAAGGGAAACGGGAGGCTTTATTACAGAGGAACGCTGGCGGTGCCCGCTGATTCGGTCTATCTGAAGCTTTTTGCGGGTGACAAGCTGCTCGTGACACAGCACCAGAAGATAGGCGCTGACAAAAAGTATGCCTTGTCGGCAAGCTTGCAGGCAGGTTTGATCGCTTATCGCACCGAGTTTGGTATCAAGCAAGGCGGTTTAGAAACGGTTCTGGAGAAGGCAAGCGATCTGGTTTGTGGCGATGTTTTTGTCATTCAGGGTCAGTCCAATGCGGAAGCCTGGACGGACCAACGCGTCGTTCATCCATACAGAAGTCCCTGGCTGCGCAGCTTTGGGACGCCCAGCACGAATAAGGACCGGGCCCGGGACGCGGTCTGGGGCAACGCCTTGTCTTTCAACGGTGGCCAAAACCATCATCATTTCCAGATTGGCTATTGGGGCGTCGAGCTGGGTAAGATGCTCATTGAAAAGCACAAGGTTCCGATCTGTATCATCAATGGAGCACAGGGTGGAACGCGGATTGACCAGCACCAGCGCAACGCGGCTGACCCGACGGACGTGACCACCATCTACGGCAGGTTGTTGTGGCGTTTACAGCAAGCGAAACTGACCCACGGAGTTCGTGCCGTGCTCTGGCATCAGGGAGAAAACGACCAGGGTGAATCAGGAGCGACCGGCACATTTGGCTGGGTGAATTATCAAGACTACTTTATCCGTATGGCGGCAGCCTGGAAGCAGGACTACCCGAATATCAAACACTACTACATTCACCAGATTTGGCCGGGAGCATGTGGCAGCCGGTCAGTAGAGAACGACAGGTTGCGGGAGGCGCAGCGACAATTGCCCACGCAGTTTTCCAACATGAGCATTATGTCGACCCTCGGGATCCGGCCAGGCGGAGGCTGTCACTACTTGGAGGAAGGCTATGCAGTGATGGCGAGGCAGCTGTTTCCGCTGGTGAACAAATACAACTACGGCGCCGAACCGAAGGTGTCCGTCACGGCTCCGAATATTCAGAGCGTTTCGTATTCCAGTGCCAAGAAAGATGAAATTACACTGGTTTTCGATCAGGACGTGAAATGGGACGATGAAGTTGCCAGACGGTTTGATTTTGATGATGGCCCTGCGGATTTTATTTCTATTGGAGGCACCGGAAAAATAATCACCTTGAAACTGGCTGAGCCCTCTCCTGCGAAGAACATTTCCTACGTCAGAGGTGCTAAATGGAAGCAGGATCAACCCATCATTTTGGGATCAAACGGCATTGCGGCACTCACATTCTGTGAAGTCCCGATTCGTCCTGCGCGATTGCATGATGATTAGATTCGTCAGGCGATCCCAATCAAACCTGATATGGCATAAACTCTACCCTTATGGCCTCGCATTCCAAGCTTCCCGTCACAGTCCTTTCTGGTTTTCTCGGTTCGGGAAAAACAACTCTGCTCCGGAGATGGCGGCGTGATGATGCGTTACGCGATGCTGCGCTCATTGTGCACGACCTCAGTGAACTCGGAATTGATGCTCAATTACTTTCTGATGAAGGTGCATCAACCACGCCTGGGGAACTGCACGACCGGGTCGCTGCATTACATGGGGTTCATGCCCGGGAACAGCTCAAGCCTTCGCTCTCTCGAACTCTCAAACAGATCGCTTCCCTTGATCCCTCCCCACCTCAAGTGCTCTGTGAAAGTACTGGCGCCGCAAGGCCTTGGCCCCTTATATCAGCTCTCACTCAGAACGCGCGTTTTTTCCTGCGACATTTTATCGTTACCGTCGATGCACTCAACCTTCACCGAGATTTTGCAGACGGCCGAATTCTCACCGGAGAGGTTTCCAAAGGGGATGATCCTGCTCTGATTCAAGCAGCTGAGGTTCTGGCTGAACAGATTGCTTTTGCCAGTATCATTATTTTGACGAAGGTCGATACCGTTTCAAAATCAGTGGTAGATACGCAGGTTCGCATCCTGCAGAAACTCCAGCCCAAGGCAAGTATTGGCCTTTCAGCACAGGCTGGCTTGCTTTTATCACAGCTCGATCCGACTCCTGCGCCCAAATTGACAGATCTCAAAATTCAGGCCGAGCAACTCGGCCTCACGAACAGCGCCGCCACCGCTTCGAAGGTCGAAGCTACTATTATCCGTGACCCTCGTCCTTTTCATCCGGCACGCCTTTATGATACGGTGCAAAACCAGCTAGG
>Ga0163179_10001764_pt1 | contig 15145 bp, 14 predicted proteins | sample AtlANTMetagenome_FD_109643 | JGI IMG/M metagenome (GOLD analysis project Ga0163179, IMG submission 109643) | Marine eukaryotic phytoplankton communities from the Atlantic Ocean - Atlantic ANT 2 Metagenome | ecosystem: Environmental > Aquatic > Marine > Oceanic | place: North Atlantic Ocean...
ACCGCTCCTGTAACTTTGGGTTGGAACCCAGAGCGCGACTGTGTAATGTTGATCAGAGACCAGAGCCCACCGAACAGAATATTTTACGCCGAGATTTACGTCAGGTGCAAGACGAGCGACACAGACGTATGGGTCTCTACACCCGGAGGTACCGGAGCTAAACAACAGTTGGTAGGCGACCCATCCCCTGCGTCTCACACAGGGTGGGAACTAATAGCTGAATCCGCGGAGTGGAAACCTGGAGCAAACGGAACCGGTGATTCTGCAGATCACCCGGACGTTGACATAACAAACGGTAGTCGGCATTACGCTACGTGGGTAAACAAAATATTCAAGGACGTTCATATATCTGGTTCCTTAACATATTCAGGAGGCACCCAAACCCTTGGGGCAACCGGGAATATGAGAATAACAGACGACTCAATCCGCACCCTAAACTCAGGAATGGATTTTCAATCAAAAGGCGCTGGGGCTGCGGGGGAGTTTACATTCAAAAACGACGCTGGTAATGATAGATTGTCTATCACAGCTGGAAGTACTGGAAAAGTACAGATTGTCTCACAAACAAGTGACCTCTATATAAGTTCAAGTTGGGCCTCTGGTCATGTACATCTTGAGTCTCCCAACAATCTATATTTGACGGCCGAAGATGAAGTGAGGATCGAATGTAATAGCGGTGGTGGCACTGACAAGATCACATTCTTTTCCAACGGTGTTGAAAAAGCAGAGATAGATGCTTCGGGTAATTTACAAATAGATGGTGACCTAACAGTTTCTGGTGGAGACGTAACTGCTTCTAAAATTGAGACAGGTAACGATCTCATTCTGAAGGCTGATGATAATTCGGTTATTATGGAAATTGAAGGTGCCACAGCACAGACTTTCACCTCTACCCTCCACACATTTGCTAATGCTGGTGCTATTGATGCCGCCAACGAAAGCCTACAGCTCAGAACAAACGGGTCTAGCCGATTAACAGTTGAAACCACCACTGGTGATATCGGAATTGGGGACACAACCCCTTCCTACCGTCTGGATGTTAAAGACACCACCAATACTTCGTATATCGCTCAGTTCGATAGTACCTCTACCTCTAATGACACGGATGGGATCCGGCTCGATATCGGCGGCAACTCCTCGTCCTACGCCGGTTATTTCTTCTATCTTGTAGCTAGAGCCTCAAGCGGACTAAAGTCTGGAGCTTGGGTATCTGATGGTGATGGTACTAGTTCAATTGAGTATACTTTTACTGGTACTCACGACGCTGCTTTTGAATCAAGCGATATTGCAGTGCCGGGTATGATCGTTGAAGCAACGGGTGAAGTATGGGTTAAAAATACTGATACAAGCAAAAATGTGTTTAGTTATCACACAGCTCTTCCGTATACAAGGCTAACATCAACAAATGGATCGAAAGCTGTCTTTGGTGTGATTAATATTGATATGCTGAAATGGCTTATGGAAGAAGAGCACGATGGCGAAGGAAAAATCCCTAACCCAAATCGAGGCGGCTTGGCTCGAGGGGTCTTCCCAGGGCTGGTGGAAAATAATCCATTAAAAGAAAACCATCAAGCTGTGCAAGTTATGTCGGTGGGTGAAGGCACAGTATGGGTAACCAACATCAACGGAAACATAGAAAATGGTGACCTAATCGAAAGCTCATCTGTCCCAGGATATGGAAGGCTACAAGATGATGATATTATGAGGTCTAAAACTGTTGCTAAGTGTACTCAAGATATTGATTGGGAATCAGTAACTGATACGATAGAACATGCTGGACAGTCATACAAAAAGTACTTAGTTACTTGTACATTCCACTGTGGCTAATAATTCAATTAATTAATTAAATTAGAAAAACTTACTAAAGAAAAACTGATTAACAGGTTACTGAAGAACTGAATTCAGAATTAATATAACAGTAGCTGTAAAATTTGTACACACAAAAAAGTTGATTTTTCTTTCTTTACAGTCACTCACCAGGGCTTATTATTCATCAGCAGGAGTGTTGGATGTTAAATAGCCCATTTGGTTCTGCTTCTCGTGTTGTGAAGATCGACGAAGAAGCAGACGTAATATTTGTTGCTGATTTATTTGTTGAGGACTATGTCGGAGGCGCTGAATTAACCACTCAGGCTTTAATAGAATCAGCTAATGATATCAAAGTTCAAAAAATAAGATCTTCAGAATTACAGATGAATCACCTAAGTGATGGTGTCAATAAGCATTGGGTATTTACCAATTGCACGTCTATGCAGCCAAGTCTGTTACCCAGCATAATTGGTAATCTTTCATATTCAGTAGTAGAGTATGATTATAAGTTTTGTAGATTCAGATCTGTAGAAAAGCATAAGGCAGAAACTGGGCAAGAATGTGATTGTCACGAACAGTTGCATGGAAAAATGATGTCAGCTCTCTTTCACGGAGCTCAAACAATTTGGTGGATGAGTGAAAAGCAAGAAAAGATATATCTTGAGCGTTTCCCATTTTTAGAAAAGAATGAAAGGTGTGTGTTATCTAGCGTTTTTGATGAAAAGTTTTTCGCATACGTCAACACACTAAATACACCGGGCTTAGGTTATACAGATGTGGAAGACAAGAAGGGATGGATTGTTCTTGGTTCTGACTCTTGGATCAAAGGTGCAGACCAAGCTGAGCAGTACTGCAAAGACAACAACCTCGAATATGAAGTGTTGTGGGGTATGCCACACCATCTTTTCCTTGCCAAGCTTTCTGCCGCTGAAGGATTGGTATACCTCCCGAAAGGAGGTGACACGTGTCCAAGGATGGTAATTGAAGCAAAGCTTTTAGGTTGTGAGTTAGTTCTGAATGAGTATGTTCAGCATAAGGATGAGGAATGGTTCACTGGAGAAACCATTGATACCATGTCATATCTCTATGCAGCAAGAGAGCGGTTTTGGAGATCGATTAAGTCTGCCGCGACATATTCACCAACAGTTTCAGGATATACCACTGTTAGAAATGGAAACAGAATGGACTATCCGTGGATTGCATGCGTGAAGTCCATGTTAGGTTTTTGCCACGAAGTGATTGTGGTAGACGGTGGGTCTGATGACGGTACTTGGGAAGACCTTCAGGAATTGGCAACGATGACAGAAGGTCGCTTAAAAGTATACCAGCATTCTGTTGATGAATCTAGCCCGTCTTTTGCGTATGAATCTGATGGTAAGCTTAAAGCAACAGCACGGTCATACTGCACTAGCGATTTTTGCTGGCAAATGGACGCAGATGAAGTTGTTCATGAAGATGATTTTCCAAAAGTAAGCCAGCTCTTAAGAGCGTTTCCTGTTCATTGTGATATCGTTTCTTTACCAGTCATTGAATATTGGGGGTCAGAAAAGAAGGTTCGGATGGATGTTAACCCATGGAAATGGCGCTTAAGTAGAAACTTACCCCACATCACCCAGGGAATTCCAGCTGACTTAAGGAAGTACGATGACGATGGAAACCTATACGCTGGCATGGGTACCGACAGTTGTGACTATATTCATGCAGAAACCGGCGAAAGATTAAGACATATTGGTTTCTATAATGATCAGGCTCATCAAGCTAGGGTCAACGCGTTATCAGGAAATGAAGAAGCACGTGCTGTGTATGAAGACTGGTTTAATCGTGCAGTTGAAGGTCTACCTGGTGTTCATCATTATTCGTGGTTTAACATTCCAAAGAAGATTAAGCAATACAAGCTCCACTGGGGCAAGTTCTGGAAGAGTATGTATCGTCACGATGCTGAAGATACAGCAGAAAATAATGTAATGTTTGATAAACCATGGTCTGACGTTACTGAAAATGACATGGATAAAATGGGAGAAAAGCTGGCTAATGATTTAGGCGGGTGGATTTTTCATTCAAAAGTTGACTTTACTCAAAACGTTCCACATATTTCTGTAAACCGAGGACATCCTCTTACATTTATAGAAGAGAACAATCTAGAAGAAGAGTAAACAATGCCGAAAGTTTCAATAGTCATACCTGTTCATAACGGCGAAGAAACACTTCGAAGATCCCTACAATCGATTGCCGACCAGACGTATAAAGACTTTGAAACAATCGTCGTCGATAATAATTGCACAGACTCTTCGATGGATATTGCAAGAGAATTTGAAGAATCAATAAATCTTCGAATCGTTAAATGCAAGCCGAAAGGAATCGTCCCAACGCTCAATACCGGAATATTTGCTGCACAGTCAGAATGGATAGCTCGTCAGGATGATGATGATTATTGGTATCCAGAAAAGCTGGAAAAGCAAATGGCGTTTTTAGAAGCAAACCCAGAAGTTGGAATATTAGGAACGCAATTGCGCCTTTTAGACCCGAGTGGAAATGAAGAAAGTGTTGGTACTTATGGACTCTATCCAAAATACCCCACTAACAGCAATCAGATTAAGGCTGGATTGATGACCGGTCAAAACTGCCTTTGTCACCCTTCTGTTGTAATAAAGAAAGATGTGATTTTGCGTATTGGTGGATATAGCGACCAATTTCCTCTAGCGGAAGATATGGAGCTCTGGATGAAAGCTATACCTTTTACTGCTTTTGCAAATCTTGAAGAGGTTTTAGTAGATTACACACAAACAGTTAGAGAGGATTACGACCCTCGAGTTGTTCTTATTTTGGCGGACATGTATTACTCATTCTATAGATTGATTGGGCTAGTAGAAGGCGAACGCCCATTACAGATATTCGATTGGCAGCGTGATTCAAAGAGGCCAATGCTATGAAAGACAAAAAAGTTATTATCTGGGGTTTGCCCCTCCATTCGCACACTCACAGCTATATTCACGATTGTTTTTATCAGGCATTTAAGCACATGGGATACTCGACCCAATGGGTGACAGATACTCGTGTTGAATATGACAAGTCATCTTTAGACAACTCAATCGTGATAACATGTGGTGTTGACTGTACAACATTACCAGTAAATGAGTCTGCATTTTACGTTCTTCATAATATAGATGACGAAAAATATAAGCAACATGAAAACTGGATGAAGCTTCAGGTCTATACAAGAGACGCTGAGCTAGAAGAAAGAAACACGGAAAAATTGGCTACTTTTACTTACTGGCAAAAAGATGAAAGATGCTTGTACCAGCCATGGGCAACTGATTTACTTCCGCATGAGATGATATACGAGCCTGTTCCTGCTCCAGAAGTTAATAAAGTAATTAACTGGATAGGATCAGTGACTGACGGAATGCAAGGAAATCTACACCAGCTTCAAGCGTACGCCCAACAAGTCAACAATACACTGGGTATTAACGTTGGTGTTTCGCGAGGGCTTAGCAGAGAGGCATCTATTACTGCGCTCCGTGCTTCCCGTCATGCTCCTACCATTGTAGGGCAGTGGCAGTGTGACTATCGATATGTTCCTTGCAGAATGTTCAAAAATATATCTTATGGTCAACCAACATTTTCAAACAGCGAAGTTATAAAAGAGATTTCTGGGGAAGCATTTTTTGAAGCTGACTGCGCTAAGCTGGCTATTAAGACCGAAGACTATCTAAAGAATCGTAATTTTGATTTAGAAAAACAGATAATCGATACTGTAAGAAACGAGCACACTTACATAAACCGCTGCCAAAGAATATTAGACGTTGTTGAGGATCTAAAACATTGACCGACATTTGCATATTTTCAAGAAACCGACCGCTACAGTTGCACGGATTGCTAAAATCCATAAAATCTAAAGTCATGAGCAATGGTAAGATTACCGTGCTCTATAGATACGATGAAGAATATTCTGACGCTCTCGAAGAAGTTAAGGGAGAATTTCCGGATTGCACTTTTTTACAAGACGACAATTTTAAGGATCAAGTCTTTAATTTCTTAAGCACCGGTTCTGAGTATTGTTTCTTTCTTGTTGACGATATAATCTTTAGAAAGCAAATCGATCTTAGATCATGCGAAAATATTCTAGCTCACAACCCTAACGTCTTAACATTTTCGCTTAGGTTGGGCTTGCACTTAAATTACTGCTACCCGCTACAAGAAATCCAACATATTCCGAACGGTCAGGTACAGCAAGGAATGTTTTTATGGGATTGGACTCGAGGTCATCATGACTGGGGATACCCTTTCTCTGTTGACGGTCATGTATTCAGAAAAACGCAACTTTTAGATTGGTGTAAGCATTTAGAGTTTTATAATCCAAACACCTTTGAGGGAGAGCTACAAAAGATTAGGCGAACATTTGTTGTACCAGAAGTGTGTATCACAGGCGTTGAAGCGTTCTTATTTAATAACCCGCTAAACAGGGTTCAAGAAGTTTACGCAAATAGAAGTGAAAATGTTACGACAGAGTCGTTGTTAAGCATCTGGAATGATGGCCTTGAGATCGATATTGACGCTTTGGAAAGTGTAGTCAATACAGCCGCTCATTTTGTTGTCGACCTTCCTACCAGGAGCAGAAAGTGAAAGATTACGAAATCGGCTTGCTGACGATCGCCACCGGTCGGTATATAGAATTTTTGCCTGAGCTGTATTCTTCTATTGACAAAAACTTCTTAAAAAATAACAGAATTAAGTGCTATCTTTTTACGGATGACATTGAGGCTGCTATGAAAATGATTCCAGAAACAAGCGATCGATTAGATTATTACTTTTTTCAAATAAAAAGGTATGGGTTTCCTGGTGATACGCTTTTCAGATATAGACATTTCTCATCTCTAGATGATCGCCTAACAGAAAAGAATCTAGAGAAGCCTGACTATTTGTTTTATTCAGATGCCGACATGGCGATTGTGGATGAGGTAGGTTATGAAATTTTGCCAAAAGAAAACACCGGTCTTGTAGCTACCGCTCATCCTGGATTTTATAGAGGTAGAACACCCCAGCACCCTCTCGGAACACCAGAAACAAGAACAGAGTCTAAGGCGTTTATATCTCCAAGCAGATATCGACCTTGTTACGTAGCTGGTGGGTTTAATGGAGGCGCTTACGAAGCGTTTATATCAATGTCAAAAGATATTTCTAGAGATATCGACCACGATGAAGAAAAAGGTATGACAGCAGTCTGGCATGACGAATCTCATCTTAACGAATATGTTACTAGACCAGATAATCTAAAAAGACTAAAGATATTAATCCCGTCGTATTGTTTTGCACAGTCTTATAACCCGCAAGAAGTAGGTTATTTCCCAAAGATTGTCGCTCTTGATAAGAATCATTCAGAGATGAGAAAATGATAACTGTTTTGGTTCCGTATCTTAACGCAGAAAAGTACGTAGAAGAAACCTTAGACAGCTTATTAGCTCAAACTTATAAAGATTTTGACATTCTATGTATCGACAATTGCTCTACTGACAAGAGCCGAGAAATTGTAGATGGGTATGCTTCTGCTCATAGTAATATTCGCTCAATAGAGTTTTCGCACAAAGGAAAATCTCTTGCGTTAAATTACGCTATCAACCAGTGTAATAACGAATGGCTTGCGATATGCGACGCCGATGATACATGGCTTCCAACTAAGCTTGAGAAACAAGTTTCTTATCTATCATCCAACAATGTCGATGTGATAGGAACACAAATGTTCTATATAGATGAGCAGAGCTGCGTTAAAGATACTGACGTAAGGCTTCCGATACTTCATCAAGACATGACAGATGATGTTATTCTTAGAAAAACTAATCCAATATGTAACAGTAGCGCACTGTATAAAAAGTCGCTTCACACAGAGCTTGTAGGCTTTTATAACCCTCTTATATTCGCTGTTGAAGACTACGATTTTTGGTCTCGCTGTGCAATAGCTGGTGCGCGATTTGCGAATATTGATGAAAAGCTTGTTTGTCATCGTTTGCATGAAAAGTCCAGCTTTAACGCCAGCAACAAACAAGATTACCATAAAGTATTAGTCGACGGCTGGAGCCAGACACTATTACAAATTTATCAACAAGTGGGAAAATAAATGTTTTCAGTCGTGTTACCAGTATATAATGGGGAGAAATGGTTAGGCGAAGCAATAGAGTCTGTGCTAAGTCAAACATTCAAAGATTTAGAGCTTTTGGTAGTCTGTAATGGGTGTGATGATTCGTCAGAGCAAGTAGCAGAAAAGTATACGGCTAATGATTCAAGAGCTAGGGTGCTAAGTCTTCCAGTCGCCAACAAAGCCAATGCGTTAAATTACGGTATTTGTTTTTCAAAATACCAGTGGTTAGCACCGATCGATGCAGATGATGTATGGTACTCAGACAAGCTAAAAAAGCAATATGATTTTATATCACAAAACCCAGATGTTGATATTGTGGGAACGCATCTTCACTATTTTGGCTCCCTTTGTGAACCTGCTCCTCGTAACCCTCTTGACCATCCCCACATTTGGGAGTGCTTTCTTTTAGGTAAGAACCCCATTGCTTTTTCATCTGCTGCCTGGAAGAAAAATATTCATTTTCGTGGAGTAGGGTTTTTTAATACCACTCATTTCGTGATTGAAGACTACGAATTTTGGCAGCGTTGTATAGACTGGAATCTAAAGTTTGCAAATTTGCCTGAAGACTTAGTCAAGTACAGACTTCATGGTGACCCTTCAAAAAACACTGTGGCTGTTGGTGAAAATGGTGTTATTGAAGATTCATTCGAGGTAGACAGCGTTGTCAAGGCACGACAAATTATAGCGAAAGGCATTGTCGACTCGATGTACATTTATTGTCCTGATATTCCTGATGAATGGGGCTTGGTTGGACATTTAAGAAGATTCGATCAAATACACCCAAGAAAAAAAGGGACGCCTGTTAACTCTACGGACACTTCATATGAAAATAAAGCTTCTAACTCACCAGAATAATATGCGGCATGGCCCGGGTGTTGTTGTAAGAAATCTCACACAAGGCTTAGCGAAATTAAACGCTCACGTCGTTCAGGCAAATGAGCAAGCGGATGTCTGTGTTTGCCTGCATAATCCTCTTTTGTTTAAGGAAGTGTGGGATGAAATTGATATAGTCGGACCAAATTCTTTCGTTATTCCTTCTCCTAACACGACAGAAGCTTTTACTGATTTTTTAGTCCCATCACAGTGGGTTAAAGACACGTACTCAAATTACGCGTGTATGAAAGACAAGGCAATTCATATTTGGCCTGTTGGTGTTGACACTGATGATTGGCTACCATCTAATGTACCGATAGACCAAAGACCCATTGATTGTTTAATCTATTATAAAAATGCAGACCCGCGCTTAGCGGAAGACGTGAAAGAGCTTTGTACTAGACATGAGCTATCAACTGGTATTTTAAGATACGGAGCGTATCAAGAAGAAGACCTTAAAAATGCAATGAATATTGCAAAATTTTGTATGTTAGTCACCAGAACAGAGAGCCAAGGAATGGCTTATATGCAAATGCTGTCTTCTGATATGCCTTGTTTTGTTTTTGAGAAGCCGGAGTGGGATGACCAAGCACCGATAGGTGTTTGTGCCGCAACATCTGTGCCTTATTTTGACGAAAGGTGTGGGGAAAAAGTACTTCAAACAGCTTCGCTCGAAGAAAAGCACATCGCGTTTTCTCGCTTTCTTGAAAAGCTCAAAAATGGTGATTATAATCCAAGAGAGTATATTATGGAAAATCACACCATTGAAATGAGCGCTAAGAATTTTTTAGACATATTGAGAAGTGTTAAAAGAAAAAAAGGGGAATAAGATGCAAAAAAATCTAGTGACAGTTTTTTGCTCTTTGCGACCTGCTCAACTCACCGATCAAATAAATCATGATAGAGAGCAAGACTACCTAATGTGTCTTGCTCAGCTCTTAAGAGTTGTTCCAGATAATTTTGATGTTGTACTTTGTGATAATACGCTACAGTCGATAGACGAAATTAATCTACCAGAATTAAAGAAAGTGTTTTCGTCCACGAGTCATCTGTTCTTAGGGCAGAATATTGGTACGGTTAACAAAGGTATGGGAGAGCTTCATATGCTAAAAGCTGTATCCACAGCAGTTGATTTTTCTTCTTATGAAAATGTATCGTACTGTACGGGTAGAAAAATCTTTACCTGTCCTTATGTTTTTGAAAGAACAAACTCTATGAAAAAGCAAGGGTTGATATCAAATCCAGACTTTATGTACCTTGATGGTCGGCTTCATAAAACAGAAAAAAATGGAATGTTTAATGACATGTTTTTTTCTTTAAAGAGCGATTTAATGCAAAGGTATGCCGATTGGAGTTACGATAGAATCTCTGACAACATAAAGAGCCATGTCGGTTCTGAGCAGAATCTTTATACTTTCATAACTGATAATAATATTGAATATGAGTGGCTGAATTGGCTTGGTGTAATAAGAAATGACTGGGCCGTCACTAATGTACCTTTTCATTTAGATAATTTTCATGTGTGTTAAATGTATATTTTTAGACCTAACCTGAGAACAGATGAGATATTTGATGAGCTACGCCCAGTCCTGGAAAGCGGTTGGGTTGGTCTTGGACCAAAAGTTGCAGAGTTTGAGAAGCAACTTGGCGAGTATCTTGAAAATAATAATGTAGTTGCAACGAACAGCTGTACCAGCTCTCTACACATGGCAGTAAGGTTTTTGGGCCTCGCCCCCGGTACTCGAGTTTTAACGACTGCTTTAACTTTTGTTTCTACGAACCACGTTCTTTTGTGGGAAAACCTTGTCCCTGTTTTTTGTGATGTAAACCCTCGAACAGGCTGCTTAGATCCAGAGTCTATAAAAAAGGCCATGGGAACGTACGATAATATCGGCGCGATTATGGTTGTTCATCTTGGTGGTTACCCTGCTGATATGGATGAGATTAATCAAATAGCTGCAAACAACGGGATACCTGTTATAGAAGATTGTGCTCATGCTCTTGGAGCAAGGTACAAAGGAAAGAATATTAGCGCAGGAAACAATATGTGTGCATGGAGTTTTCAAGCTGTTAAAAATATGCCCATGGGCGATGGCGGCGCAATATCTTTTCCTGATTCTTCTCTAATAGAAAGCGCAAATGCTATGCGATGGATGGGTATAGATAAGTCAACTATTGCTAGAACTTCTGGTGGCTATAAATGGGAATATGACATTCCAGCGATGGGATACAAGTATTACATGAATGATATAACAGCTGCAATCGGCTGTGTGCAGCTTCGGCACTTAAAAGATGATAATCACCGCCGCAAAGAGATAGCTCAAATATACTCTGAAAATTTGGGTTCTTACACTCCCGAATATTCAAATGATAGAGAATCATCTTATCACTTTTATCCTCTTTTCTTTTCTAATAGAAATGAAGTCTATCAGCATCTGGTAGATAATGAAATATTTCCTGGAATGCACTATCGTATGAATACTCGATACTCAATGTACAGGCGCTGCGAACAGATTGACGAGCTGGTAAATTCTTACCTGTATGAAAATACAGCAATAACATTACCCATCCACACAATGCTAACAGATGACGACATACTGAGAGTTTGTGATACGATTAAAAAGGTGGCAAAATGAAAATACATGAAAATTATCACCCTCTATATTCTATAGAAGGTACAAAAAACTTTGATGAGAATCCTTGCTTTTGGAGTGAAAGTACATTTCCTCCATTTCAGGATGGGCTGGCGCATTTCCAGCAAAAGCTAATTGATTTAGTTGCTAATGATGAAAGCAAAACATTTTATAAATTCGGTGATGGAGATTATTTCTTTTTGAAAAAAATACCCCAAGGATCTGCAAATCCAGGTCGTAGAGCCATTGGTGTTTCTTATGACCAGTTAGCTAATCATAATGAATTTGTTGAAGGCGTCTCAAAGAATGATTTTTTCACATGTGAAATATATCCTGAAAATATCAGCAAGTTTCAAGAGCTCTATCCAAATGTGATGATTGATTATCCCGCCGAGTACGGCTACGGATTAACAGCGAATAGATGGCTTTTGCAGCAATTTGCAGGTAAGATTGGTGTGATTGGTGCGCATGAAAAAGTAAAGCTTATAGAGCACCTCTTGTCTTTCAAAGAGTACCAAGACTATTTGGGAATAGAGCGGTTTAACGACTATATCTCGATACCCCAAAGGTTTGCTTGTGATAATCTGGATGCAACTGAAGATATGGTCGCAAAGCAACTTGAGCAATCATCTGATGAAACAAAGATTTATTTATTGGGAATTGGACACGTAAAATCTGGGCTTTTGCACCGTCTAAAAGAGCATAAAAATGCTATATATCTTGATGTAGGCTCTGGAATAGATGCATTAGCAGGAGTTATTGATCCAGGACGACCCTACATGGGGGGCTGGAAAAATCACCTTTCACGCCAGTTCAATTATGGATCACTGGATTTCTTAAACCACACACCTGACCCAAACAGAGATGTGGTCTTAGGATAAAACAATGTCTGTACTCGTTCGTCTACAAGGAACCTGTGGTAACCAGCTGTGGCAATATGCTGTCGCAAGAATATACGCTGAAAAATACAACCATAGTCTGCTTGTTGACGCTAAGCACGCTTTAAGGGACGACTTATTACATTTTCCAAATGCCACCTACCAGAAAGACGGGTGGGACCATAATGGCTTTCATCCAGAAAGTACCGCTAACTTTCTCGATGGTCACCTCCATGAATTTAAGCCTATATCACAAAAACAGGATGCGTATTTCTTCGGATACTTTCAGAGATTTGAGTATATAAAAGACCACAAAGAAAAAATACAGGAGTGGTTTCAAGTCGATAAAGACCTGCCACTCGAATTAACAGAGTCAGACCTTGTTTTGTCGATTCGCAGAGGGTGGAATGGGTATCCTGTTGACCAATGTCCATCAGCAGCGTTTTATCAGCGAATAATAGAAAAAGAAAATCCTTCCCGTATAATCTTATGTACAGATTCATTCGATGATCCATATTTTGACTTTTTGCAAAAGTATTCAAACGTTCATTTAGCAAATTATGAAATGATGACGCAGTTTTGCTTGATAAAGTCAGCTAAAAAAGTTGTGCTGTCTCCAAGCACATTCTGTTGGTGGGCTGCCTGGCTCGGTGATGCTGACGTGATTTATTACCCTTGGGTTGGAGACCTCATCCCAACGATTAATGGCGTGGATTGGTTTGTGAATAACGAAAAAAGATACCTTGCTGTTAATGTGGGGGAGGACTAGCGATGGTGGTTCTCGTCACTGGCGCCGCTGGGTTCATAGGAGCTGCTTTATCAAAAAGGCTTTTGGACGATGGTAACGTTGTCTTAGGCATTGATAATTTAAACGATTACTACGATCCGCAATTGAAGATAGACAGAAATTGTTTGCTTGAAAGTTTTGATGAGTATACTTTTCTTAACATGGATATTCAAGATGAATCTTTGACCGAAGCTGTTTCTAGATTTAAGCCAGATGTTTTTGTTAATCTAGCAGCTCAGGCAGGAGTAAGATACTCTATTGAGAATCCAACTGCGTATTTACGCTCTAATGTAAATGGGTTCTTTAACGTCTTAGAAGCCTGCAGGTTGAACAACGTAGCAAAGCTTGTTTATGCTTCTAGCAGCTCTGTGTATGGTGACAACAATCAGGTGCCATTTCATGAAGATGCAAAAGTGGATGATCCAGTCAGCTTTTACGCCGCAACAAAAATATGCAATGAAATATTCGCAAAAAGCTATAAGAACATTTACGGAATGAATACGGTCGGTCTAAGGTTCTTTACTGTATACGGGCCATGGGGACGTCCAGATATGGCTGTTTTCAAGTTCACTAAAAAAATTCTGGAAGGCTCCACCATAGAGCTTTATAATTCTGGAAAAAATAAAAGAGACTTTACTTTTATTGATGACATTGTAGAAGGTATCGTGAGGGTTGTCAAGCAGGAGGCAAAAAGAGACGTATACAACATTGGAAATAAAAACTCCGTTGAAGTGCTAGAGTTTGTTAGGCTACTTGAGCAAGTTATCGGGAAATCTGCAAATACAAAACTTGTCGCGCAAGCGAAAGGAGATGTATTTCAGACATTCGCTAGTACTCGCGCGCTGGAAAAAGATTTTGAGTATGAAACAACAACAGATTTAAGGGAAGGACTGCAAAAGTTTTTTAACTGGTACACTGATTATGAGAAAGCAAAATAACACACTTCTGACAGGCGCTTCTGGGTTTATAGGAGGAAATCTTCGCTGTGAGTATCCGTTAAGCAGAACGGTCGATTTAACGAGTTACGCTGACGTGCTAAATTCATTTCTGCATTTAGAACCTATTGATGGAATTATACATTGCGCCGCGAAACATGGCTCCAACGAACAAATGCGTACATGCCATTCTGACTATGTATCGAATAATCTAACATCTGATATTAATGTACTCCGCGCTGCTCGCGCTGCAAACATTAAAAACGTTTTATGCATTTCTTCCATAACAGCAATACCTCCTTCAACTTCTGATATTTTTACCGAGAATGACCTTCATAACGGTGAGCTAAACGATAGCATCTTTGGATATGCTTGGAGCAAGAAAGCTACGATTTCGATTTGTCGTTCTTTTCAATTAGAGAGTGACCTGAACTATAAAGCTGTTTTGCTTGGTAATGCATACGGTCCAGGTTGCAGATTTCATGATAAGGCGCCTGTAATTGCAAATCTAATTTACCAGATCGGTAATGCAAAAAAGAATAACTTTCCGTATGTGTCGTTATACGGCGATGGCAAGGACGTACGGTCCTTTATATACGTCAAAGATCTAGACTTTATCTTTAAAGACATTTTATATGATGATTCATTTTTAGACCCAATGATCGTATCTTCTTTAGAGACAACGACTATAAAATCTTTGGCTTTTTTAATAGCTGATGAAATGTCGTATCCCGGTGACGTGATATTTTCTGGAGACACAAATAAGAACGTTCAAAGAATGAAAGTTGCGAGATCTAACACTCTTGACATCGACAAATACCCTTTAACGTCTTTGAAAGATGGTATAAGAGAAACGATCAGCTACTATAATAACCTGTAAAATTTAAGGAAAGTTATGGGTATGAAGGGAATAGTATTAGCTGGCGGTACAGGGTCAAGACTCCATCCGCTAACGAAAGTAACGAATAAACACCTTTTACCGATCGGAGAAAAGCCTATGGTGTATTATCCCATAGAGTCTTTAGTTTCTTCTGGTGTAAAAGATATAATGATAGTAACAGGCACAGAGCATGTGGGAAATATGTTGAGCCTGTTAG
>Ga0163179_10001765_pt1 | contig 15138 bp, 11 predicted proteins | sample AtlANTMetagenome_FD_109643 | JGI IMG/M metagenome (GOLD analysis project Ga0163179, IMG submission 109643) | Marine eukaryotic phytoplankton communities from the Atlantic Ocean - Atlantic ANT 2 Metagenome | ecosystem: Environmental > Aquatic > Marine > Oceanic | place: North Atlantic Ocean...
AATTTCTATAGTTGGTAATTGTTTTGGTTCTCTAGTCAATTGTAATTTTACTTGATCAAAATGATTGCTATAAATATGTGCGTCTCCAAAAGTATGAATAAAATCTCCAGGCTTATATCCACATACTTGCGCAATCATTAAAGTAAAAAGTGAGTATGAAGCAATATTGAATGGAACACCTAAAAAGATATCTGCACTTCTTTGATAGAGCTGACATGACAACTTCCCATCATTTACATAGAACTGAAAAAAAGCGTGGCAAGGCGGTAGTGCTGCTTTTCCCTTAGACACATTCTCTTTAAATGAAATTGAAGTATCAGGCAAAACAGATGGATTCCAAGCGGAAACTAGCATTCTTCTACTATTAGGGTTGTTCTTTAAATTGTTAATTAATTCTGTTATTTGGTCAATATTATCATCATTCCAATTTCTCCATTGAAATCCATAAACCGGACCTAAGTCCCCATTTTCATCAGCCCATTCATTCCAAATTCTTACTCCATTTTCATTGAGATATTTGATATTAGTATCTCCTTTAAGAAACCACAGTAATTCATAAATAATAGATTTTAGATGAAGTTTTTTTGTAGTAACCATTGGAAATCCTTCACTTAAGTCAAATCTCATTTGATATCCAAAGACACTTTTTGTTCCGGTACCTGTTCGGTCTTGTTTAAAATCTCCGTTTTCTAGAACATGTTTTACAAGATCTAAATATTGCTTCATATTAAAATGTTATGCTTGATAAAAATAAAAATTGATATATAAGTGATGTAATAAAAGTTCTAAAAGTTATTAACTTTTTACCCAATTATCATACCTGCAATAGTTGCTGACAATAAGGATGCAAGAGTACCTCCAATTAATGCTTTGAATCCAAATTTAGATAGATTTTTTCTTTGACCTGGAGCCAGTGATCCAATACCTCCAATTTGTATTCCAATTGAAGCAAAATTAGCAAATCCGCAAAGCATGTATGTAGCTATAATTATTGATTTTTGATAGCTTAGATGTACAAGGCTTGATGCTTCCTTTAAATCTGCTAGCTGAATATATCCAATAAATTCACTTGCTACTATTTTTATTCCTAGTAGTTGCCCCATTAAAGTTACATCCTCCTTTGCAACACCAATAATCCACATAAGAGGAGCAAATAAATAACCCAAAACAAATTCAATAGACAGGTTGCCGTATACTGTATTACTTTCAATCCAATTATTGATTTCAATAAGATCTCCAAATTTATCTAGAATGTAATTACCCATTGCAATGAATGCTATAAATACAAGTAGCATTGCAGCAATGTTAGCTGCTAATTTTAATCCTTCAGTTGCCCCATTAGATATAGAATCTAAAAAATTGTCACCAATTTTATCTTGAGTAATATTGACATTAGTATCAATTTTTTCTGTTTCAGGATAGAGTATTTTTGATATTACTATTGCTCCCGGCGCTGCCATAACAGATGCTGTTAAAAGATGCTTAGCATAAAATATTTTAAGTTCAGGGTTATCACCTCCTAAAAACCCAATATATGCTGCTAATACTCCTCCAGCTACTGTAGCCATACCGCCAATCATAACTAGTAGAATTTCTGATTTAGTCATCTTTTCTAGATATGCTTTAATCATTAGAGGGGATTCTGTTTGTCCTAGGAATATATTCCCTGCAACACTTAGACTTTCTGGACCTGAAACACCCAATATTTTTGATAGAAGTAAAGCCATAAGTCTAACAACTTTTTGAATTATACCAAGATAAAATAATACAGATGTTAAGGCTGCAAAAAATATAACGGTGGGAAGAATTGCAAAAACAAATACATTACCAAAATTATCTAAACTAACTAAATCTCCAAATAGAAATTTAGTTCCCTCCATTGTAAATTCTAATATTTTTACAAAGATTTTTCCAGCAAATTCAAATATTTCTTGAACCCATTTAACTTTTAATACACCAACAGCAAGGATTAATTGTATTAACAATCCAAAGCCTGTTGCTTTCCAGTTTATTGCTTTTTTGTTATTGCTTAAAAGAAAGGAAACAAAAATTAAAAAGGCCATTCCAATTATCCCTCTAGTAAGAGTAGTTAACGTAAAGCCAGAGCTTTGAATTATTTCATTAGCGTCAATATTTTGTGCGGAAGCAGTTGCAGAAAATAAAATTGCTACAATTATTATTACTGTAGATCTAAATTTACCTATTAGATATTTCATCTCTTATTTTTGCAGCGGTTTCATAATTTTCATTTTGAACAGCTATTTTAAGTAATTTCTGAAGCTCATCTATAGTTTTATCTTTAAAATCATCAGAATTTGCTAGTGTTGTTTCTTTAGAAAATAATTCTTTAAACAATATTTTTTCATCATCATCATATTCTTCTATCTCTATTATAATTCCAGCTTTTTCAAGTATGTTTTCATAGGTAAAAATTGGAGCGTCAAATCTCGTAGCTAAAGCTATTGCATCACTAGTCCTAGAGTCAATTATTTCCTCAACTCCATTTCTATCACAAATAATACTTGAATAAAAGACTCCATCAATTAATTTGTGAATTATTACTCGCTTGATAGTTATATCAAATCTTTTACAAAAACTTTTGAATAGATCATGAGTTAATGGTCTTGGAGGTTTGATATCTTTTTCAATTGCAATTGCAATAGATTGCGCCTCGTATGTGCCAATGACAATTGGAAGTTTTCTTTCACCTTCAAGTTCACTAAGAATTAGAGCATAAGCCCCATTTTGAGTTTGACTATATGAGATGCCGTTAATTAAAAGTCTAATTAAATCCATTTAATAATCTATTAGGATTATTAACAAATGTAATATTTTTAATCAAATAGAAAAATGTTAGGAATTTTGTGACTTGAAAGATTTCAGTCCTTCAATTAATTTTGGAACAACCTTAAAAGCATCGCCTACTATTCCGTAGTCAGCAGATTTAAAAAAAGGAGCTTCCTGATCAGTGTTTATTACTACTTTAATTTTTGAAGAGTTTATGCCAGCTAAATGTTGGATTGCTCCAGAGATACCTATCGCAATATATAGATTTGATGAAACTAGTTTTCCAGTTTGACCCACGTGTTCACTATGAGGACGCCATCCTAAATCTGACACTGGTTTTGAGCATGCAGTTGCTGCTCCTAAAACACTTGCTAGTTCCTCAATCATTCCCCAATTTTCAGGACCTTTAAGCCCTCTTCCTCCTGAAACTACTATTTCAGCATCAGCAATAGTTACCTTATTAGTTATTTTTTCTATAGATTTTACAATAGTATCTGAGGACGCTATACTAACTTCAAAATTTTCAATTTCAGCAGTCATCTTATTTTCATTTACTCCGTGTGAATTTTTGGAAATAGCCAATAGACTGTTTTTAGAATTCACTTTTACATATTCAAATGCTTTATTAGTAAAAGAATTTCTTTTAACCGTAACAGGATCAAATTCTTTAGGTATTTCAATAACATTAGTAATATACCCAGCATTTATTTTTACAGATAAAATTGAACCAAGATATTTAGCATTTGAACTTGAGCTTATTATTACAATATTTGATCCCTCTTTTTCACACGCTTGTTTTATTATATCAGCATACAAAAAAGCATTAAAATTTTTTAAATTATCACTTGATACATTTAATACTTTGCTAACTCCATAATCTCCTAGTTCATTTGGATTATCTGCATTAATTGATAAGGCAGTGACTGATGTTTTTAATTTATCAGCAGCGACTTTAGCATAAGAAGCAATTTCAAATGAATCCTTCTTGTATTTTCCGTTTTCTGATTCTGCGTATATTAATATTCCCATCTTTATATTGCTTTAGCTTCGTTATGAAGAAGATTTATCAATTCATCTACATTTTCTGATGAAACTAATGTTACTTCACCTTTTGGTTGAGGTTTTTCAAAATTTAATGAACTTGTAGAATCATCTAAATCAATTGGATCTACTACTTGAAGCTCTTTTCTTCTTGCCATCATAATTCCTCTCATGTTTGGAATTCTCAGATCACTTTCTTCTACAAGACCCTTTTGGCCAGCAATTACAATTGGGAGTTTTGATTCAATAATCTCTTTACCACCTTCAATTTCTCGACTTGCTGTCACATTGCCATTATTAATTTCTATACTAATACATTTATCTACAAAATTATAGTCTGTTAGTGCTGCAATCATTCCAGTAACCATACCTCCATTATAGTCTATAGATTCTCGTCCTCCAATGACTAAATCATAGTTTTCAGATTTAATAAGATTTGCAATTTGTTTTGCTACATTAAGGCCATTTTTTGGATCCGTATCTATTCTAATTGCTTTATCTGCTCCAATAGCAAGTGCTTTTCTTAAAGTTGGCTCAGTATCTGAAAGACCAACATTAATTACATCAACAGATGCTCCTTGTTTTTCTTTAAGCCACATTGCTCTTGTTAATCCAAACTCATCATTTGGATTTATTACAAATTGCACACCATTTTTATCAAATTTTGAGTTATTTTCCGTGAAATTTATTTTTGATGTGGTATCTGGAACATGGCTTATACATACTAATATTTTCATTATATTTAAAGGGTAAAATTTGGTACACAAAAATACATAATTTAACTTAAAATTTTTATTATCAAACAAATATTTTTCACTATAGTATTTAATTAAAATTTAAGTTTATTATTTTTGCTGAAAAATTAGATTTAATGAGATCAATTCAATTTAGAGAAGCTGTGTGTGAGGCTATGAGTGAGGAAATGAGACGAGACGAGAGTATTTACTTAATGGGAGAGGAAGTTGCTGAGTATAATGGAGCATATAAGGCATCCAAAGGAATGCTTGATGAGTTTGGAGATAAGCGTGTAATTGACACTCCTATTTCAGAATTGGGATTTGCAGGTGTAGCTATTGGATCAACTATGACGGGGAATAGACCTATAGTTGAATATATGACTTTTAATTTTTCTCTTGTTGGAATAGATCAAATTATTAATAATGCAGCTAAAATTAGGCAAATGTCAGGTGGTCAATTGAATTGCCCAATAGTTTTTAGAGGACCAACTGCATCTGCTGGTCAATTGGGGGCAACACATTCTCAAGCTTTTGAAAATTGGTATGCAAACACTCCTGGATTAAAAGTGATTGTACCATCAAACCCTTACGATGCAAAAGGACTGTTAAAATCTGCAATCAGGGATGATGATCCCGTAATTTTTATGGAAAGTGAACAGATGTATGGCGACAAGGGCGAGGTCCCAGAAGGAGAATACACTCTTCCTATAGGAGTAGCAGATATTAAAAGAGAAGGGAAAGATGTTACGATTGTTTCATTTGGAAAAATAATTAAAGAAGCTTATAAAGCTGCTGATGAATTAGAAAAGGATAATATTTCTTGTGAAATTATTGATCTTAGAACTGTAAGACCAATGGATCATAAAGCTATAATTGAATCAGTTAAAAAAACTAATAGACTTGTTATTCTTGAAGAAGCGTGGCCTTTTGGAAATGTATCTACTGAAATCACATATCAGGTTCAATCACAGGCTTTTGATTATTTGGATGCACCCATAGAAAAAATCAACACAGCAGATACACCAGCCCCTTACTCTCCAGTATTACTAAAAGAATGGCTGCCAAATAGTAATGATGTGGTAAAAGCAGTGAAAAAGGTGTTATACAAATAAAATATCTGACTGTTTTTTAATTACATCTATTTCATTATTTTTGCCAACTAAATAAAAATATACAAATATGGATGCAATGATGATATATATGCCAATTGCTATGGCACTTTTAGCCTTAGCCTACGTTTTTTACAAAAGATCATGGGTGATGAAACAAGATGCCGGTGATGGTAAGATGAAAGAAATTTCAGACCATATATATGTGGGAGCATTAGCATTTTTAAATGCAGAATATAGATTGTTATCAATTTTTGTTGTTGCAGTAAGTTTAGTACTTGCAGGAATTTCATTTGTTGTTCCTACAACACATATATTAATTGTTGTAGCATTTGTGTTTGGTGCTTTTTTCTCAGCACTTGCTGGGAATATGGGGATGAAAATTGCCACAAAAACAAATGTAAGAACAACTCAGGCTGCTAAGACAAGTTTACCCAATGCATTGAATATATCATTTGCAGGAGGAACTGTTATGGGATTAGGAGTGGCTGGTTTAGCTGTACTTGGTCTTACATCATTTTTTATAATTTTCTTTAAATTTTTTATGAGTGGTGCATGGACATCTGTTGATGATATGACAATTGTTCTTGAGACTTTAGCAGGGTTTTCTCTAGGTGCAGAATCAATAGCATTATTTGCTAGAGTAGGTGGTGGAATATATACAAAGGCAGCTGATGTTGGAGCTGATTTAGTTGGAAAGGTTGAAGCAGGAATTCCTGAAGATGATCCTAGAAATCCAGCTACAATTGCTGACAATGTGGGAGATAATGTAGGAGATGTTGCAGGAATGGGTGCAGATTTATTCGGATCTTATGTGGCAACAGTATTAGCAGCAATGGTTCTTGGTAATTATGTAATTAAGGACATGGGAGGATCTATTGATGATGCTTTTGGAGGTATTGGCCCAATTTTATTGCCGATGGCAATTGCAGGGTTAGGGATTATTATATCTCTAGTTGGAACAATAGTGGTAAAGATTAACTCCAATGATGCTAAGGAAGATGAGGTAATGGGAGCTTTAAATAGAGGAAATTGGCTTTCTATATTTTTAGTTGCAATTACATGCTATTTTCTTGTAAACTATATGTTGCCTGAAACTATGACTATGCAATTTTTTGGAGAAGGAGCTAGAGATATTTCATCAATGAATGTGTTCTATGCAACACTAACAGGGCTTGTAGTAGGATGGTTAATTTCATCTATTACTGAGTATTATACAGGACTCGGTAAAAAGCCTGTTCTTGAAATTGTTCAAAAATCTAGTACTGGTGCTGCTACTAATATTATTGCAGGATTAGCAACTGGTATGGTATCTACTTTTGGTTCAGTATTATTATTTGCAGCTGCAATTTGGGCTGCTTATGCTTTTGCTGGATTTTATGGTGTTGCTTTATCAGCATCAGCAATGATGGCAACTACAGGTATGCAATTAGCAATTGATGCTTTTGGCCCAATTTCTGATAATGCTGGAGGTATTGCTGAAATGAGTGAGCAAGATCCTATTGTAAGGGAAAGAACAGATATTTTAGATTCAGTTGGTAATACTACAGCAGCTACTGGGAAAGGATTTGCTATTGCTTCTGCAGCATTAACTTCATTAGCTCTTTTTGCAGCTTATGTGACTTTTACTGGGATTGATGGAATTAATATTTTCAAGGCTCCAGTTTTAGCAATGTTATTTGTTGGAGGAATGATACCTGTTGTGTTTTCTGCATTAGCAATGAATGCTGTAGGCAAGGCAGCAATGGAAATGGTATATGAAGTTAGAAGGCAGTTTAAAGAAATTCCAGGAATTATGAAAGGAACTGCAAAACCTGAATATGATAAATGTGTTGCTATATCAACTCAAGCATCATTAAAGGAAATGATGTTACCAGGAATATTAACAATTGGAACTCCTATACTTATTACTGTATTGCCTATGTTAATGGGCATGGACAATCAAGCTATAGCTGAAATGTTAGGTGGATATATGGCTGGAGTTACAGTAAGTGGAGTATTATGGGCTATTTTCCAAAACAATGCTGGTGGAGCATGGGATAATGCAAAAAAATCATTTGAGGCTGGGGTGGAAATTAATGGAGAGATGACATATAAAGGATCTGAGGCTCACAAGGCATCAGTAACAGGAGATACAGTAGGTGATCCATTTAAAGATACTTCCGGGCCTTCAATGAATATTTTAATTAAACTTACTTGTTTAATAGGTCTTGTAATTGCTCCAATTTTAGGAGGTCATTCATTGGATCATCATTCTACAAGTGATACACATCACGATACTCAAATGATTATGAATGATTTGGAAGATAGTGAATAATTAAGGGTTGATTTTTTTATCAATCATTGAGATAATATTTTTTAGATCTCCTTTGTTTTCAACAAAATCAAGATCGTCAATATCTATTACTAGAAGATTTCCTTTGTCATAATTATGAATCCATGCTTCATATCTCTCATTTAATCTACTTAAGTATTCTATACTTATAGAATTTTCATACTCTCTGCCTCTTTTATGAATTTGTGATACTAAATTTGGAATAGAACTTCTAAGATATACTAATAGGTCAGGAGCTTGAACAGTCCCCTCCATTAAGTCAAAAAGTGATGTATAGTTTTCATAATCACGATTTGACATAAGGCCCATTGCATGAAGATTTGGAGCAAAAATGTTTGCATCCTCATAAATGGTTCGATCTTGGATTACATTTCTTTTACTGCTAATAATATCTCTAAGTTGTCTAAAACGACTATTTAAAAAATAGATTTGAAGATTAAAACTCCATCTCTCCATTTGACTATAAAAATCATCTAGATAAGGGTTGTCTACAACATCTTCAAGTTCAATATCGTATTTGTAGTGCTTGCCAAGTAATTTGGATAGTGTAGTTTTTCCAGCACCAATATTTCCTGCTATAGCAATATGCATAGTTTAATTTATTTTAATTTGAAATTGATTTAAAAAATCCTCATCATAAATATACAAGGTTTCATCGATTACAAAAAAATCTTTTATAAATAATTTTGGGTGAATGATATTTTTTAGCGTTTTATCAATTTCATTAAATAAAATCATATTGTTATTTGATATAAAAATCAGATGATTTTTATAAATATTAAAGGAATCTATTTGATCAATTTCAATTTTATAAATCAAAGATCCTCTATAATTAAATTTATATAAGTAATTATTTGTAAGCAGCCAGCAATAATTAGAATTTCCTTTTAATGATTTTATATTTCCTTTAATTGGAATATTAATATTATCAAATGAATCATTAATATAATTATACTTTTTAAGTCTCATAGAGATTCCATCATATATCCAAATATTATTTTCATTCGCTGATGAAAATGCCTCAACATTAATTAATGGATTGGAATAATTAAAATTGATTTTTTTAATCTCACTTAGTTTATTGTCTAAAATAATTATTGAATTTTGATTTTTGTAAAGTAATTTAATTTGAAGAGGGTTAAATAAATCGAAATTATAAAGTTCTCCTAAATTAATATTGTTATAAGTATATATTGCTTCTTTAGTTTTTTTAATTATAGAGCTGTTAGCTTGGTATAGTCTGTGATCTCCATATCTACTAAAAATTTGCATAGTATCATTATGGGGGGTTTTAGATTTTAGTATTAATGAAATATTTTCTTGTCCAAAAAAAACAAAATTTACAGATATAAAATAAATTAATATTACAATCTTCATAGATTTGAAAGTACAAAAAAATTATGATTATTTTAACTAGAAAACAACAATTTATAGATCTAGATTAATTAGTTTTGAAAAAAATATTTTTATGAGAAATTTAATTTTAATTTTTGCACTAATATTTTCTTTTAATTTTCTTTATTCTCAAGATTTTCAGGGAAAGGCATATTATATGTCAAAAACTTCTTTTGATCTTGGGGAGTGGGGTTCTAAAATGAGTACTGAACAAAAAAACCAAATGAAAGCTAGAATGAAGAATATGTTGGAAAAAACATTCATTTTAACTTTCAATAAGGTGGAGTCTAGTTTTAGAGAAGAAGAACGATTAGCAGCCCCAGGACAGGGAAGAGGCTGGGGAAGCTGGGGATCAGGAGCTGGCCCTAGATATAAAAATATAAAAGATAGAATTTCATTAGAGGAGGTTGAATTTTTTGGAAAAAAATTTTTAGTAAGTGATGATATGAATGAGATAAAATGGGAGATGACATCTGAACAAAAGAAGATAGGAGATTACACTTGTTTCAAGGCAATATCTAAGAAAAAAGCACCATTTGATTGGAGTAAGGCATTTGCTCCTCCTAGACCCAGAGGAAATAGAACGAAAGATTCTACTAATAAAAAACGTGAAGCTAAAATGATTGAAGTTCCAAAGACTATTGATATAGTAGCATGGTATACACCACAAATACCAGTAAGTCATGGTCCTGGAGAATTTGGAGGATTGCCAGGCCTTATATTAGAATTAAATACTGATAACGTAGTACTTCTGTGTTCAAAAATTGTTATGAATCCTGAAAAGAAAGATGAAATATTAATGCCTTCTAAAGGAGAAAAGGTTACTAGAAATGAATACGACGAAATCGTTAAATTAAAAACAGAAGAGATGAAAGAGATGTATCAGTCAAGAGGAAGAAGAGGTGGCAGAAAATTTTAATTATATTATTATGAAAAAGTTTCTTGTATTTATTTTAGTTCTGAATTCTTCATTATTATTATCTCAATTAAAAATGGAGGGTAAGGTAACAGATAGCTTAAACAAACCTTTAGAACTTGCAAATATTATTTTAATAAATAGTGAAACAAATGCCCTTGAATCATTTGCTATTTCTGATCCTAATGGAGAATATAAGGTTGCTATAAAAAAGAATTCAAGTTATAATTTACAGGTTAGTTATATAGGAATGGCTAACTATAGCCAACTTATAAGAACTGAAGAATCAGACATGTCAAAAGATTTTATTCTTTATGAAAATAATGAATTAGATGCTGTAGAATTAACTTATGAGATGCCAGTAGTAGTTAAAGGCGATACCCTTGTTTATGATGCAGATTCTTTTAAAACAGGAACAGAAAGAAAACTTGAGGATGTGTTAAAGAATCTCCCTGGGGTTGAAGTAAATGATGATGGGGAAATTGAAGTGGAAGGGAAGGCAGTAGCTAAAGTAATGGTAGAGGGTAAAGACTTTTTTGAGGGTGACTCAAAAATTGCTTCAAAAAACATTCCTTCAAGTGCCGTAGATAAGGTTGAGATATTAAAAAACTATGCTGAAGTGGGTCAACTTAGTTCTGTTCAAAACAATCAGGATAACATAGCAATAAATATAAAACTTAAAAAAGGAAAAGATAAATTTTGGTTTGGAACAATTACAGCAGGAGCAGGTGATTCACCTGTTGAAGACTTACATCTTTTTCAGCCAAAGCTTTTTTATTATAGTCCCGATTACAGCATTAATATAATTGGAGATTTAAATAATATAGGAGAACAAGCATTTACTCAAAGAGATTTCTGGAATTTTTCAGGAGGTTTTAAAAAACCAAGTGGTAAAAGCGGAACTAGTATAAGTTTAGGAAATAACAACTTAGGATTTCTTCAATTACAAAATAATAGAGCTAAAGACATTAACACTGAGTTTGCAGCCATTAATACTAGCTATTCACCAAATAAGAAAACTGATTATTCAGGTTTTGCAATTTTAACTAATAGTAAAATTGAGCTTCAAGAAAATAATTCTACTCAATATATTGATCAAGGCCTTGGAATTCCTGATGAAGATACTCAGAAAAACACATTTCAAACAAGTAATTTAGCTATTGGAAAATTTACTATAAAGCATAGGCCTAATCTTAACAATCAATTGGACTATGAAGTACTTGGAAGAATTACAGAGGAGGATCAAGATCAAAATTATTTATCTTCAGTAATTGGCCAAATTGATCAAAATGAGGATGTAGAAACATATAATTTCAGTCAAAATTTAAATTACTATTACACGCTAGATGATAAAAATATATTTGCATTTGAAGCGCAGCATGTAATTAAGAATGAAGATCCATTTTATAATGCGATCTTAGAGAATAATTTAAATTATCAACAAACAGCTATAGGGTTAGGGCTTGACGCTACTGAATCAAATTTTAATATTGCTCAAGAGAGAAAAGTAAAATCTAATCAATTGGATGCAAAATTAGATTATTGGAATATCTTAAACATTAAGAGCGATTTAAATTTTACTTTAGGAGCTATATATAGCAATCAAAAATTTGATTCTGAGATTTTCCAATTTTTAGAAAACAGCACTTTTTATCCGACTCCTATGATTAATGGAGGTCTAGATTATAATGATACAGATTATACTTTTACTGATCTATATTTAGGAATGCATTATAGGTTAAAAACAGGGAAATTTACTATTAGTCCAGGTTTCACAGCACATGCATATAATTCAAAAAATACACAATTTGGAACTGATTATTCTGATTCTTTTTTCAAGTTATTGCCAGATTTTAATGTAATTATTCAATTAAAAAATAGTGAGAATATAAGGTTTAATTATGCTATGCGAACACAATTTACTGATGTAACCAAGTTGGCAAGAGGATTAGTATTGAATAATTATAACTCAATTTTTTACGGTGATCAAGAACTTCAGAATGCATTATCACATAATATAAATTTATCTTACTATAGTTTTAACTTATTTAATTATACAAATGTTTTTGCTAGACTTTCATATAATAAATCCATAGATCAGATAAGAAATCTTACTAGTTTTGAAAGTGTAATTGCCACTAGTTCACCATTTAACTCATCATTTGCTGATGAAACATTATCAGCATCAGGGAGATATCAACGATCATTTGGGAAAGTTAGAACTACCTTAAGCACAAATTATAATTATTCTAAATTTAATCAGTTTATTCAAAGCATTCAAAACCCATCAGTAAGTGAAAGTTTTTCTCAAAATTATAAAGGCTCCATTAGAACATTATTTAAAAGAGCACCAAATATTGAGCTGGGTTATTCTTATAATTTAAGCAATAATAATATAGGAGATATTACCACTAAATATTACACCAAAACTCCTTATTTTGATATTGATGCCTTAATTTTAAAAAGCTTCACTTTTAGAACAAATTATTCACAAACAAGATTTAGTGATCAAGATAATCTAATTAATAGCTATAAGTTTTGGGATGCTTCACTTTCATATAGAAAGGACAAGGATAGTAAGTGGGAATATGAAATAAAAGCGACAAACCTTCTAGATACCAGATCACAAAATAACTCAAGTACTTCTAACATATCTATAAGTACTACAGAATATTTTATTCAGCCTAGATTTATAACTTTTAGGTTTATATATAGTTTATAACAAATATTTTTGTTTCAAAATTTATTTAGATAAGTTTTGTAATTAATCAAAAAAGTTTTTCTTTACATATAAATTATCTTATTCCAATAAGATAATTTATTTTTTTGGCCCTGATTTAATGACAAAAATTAATAAATATAGCCAAACGATAACTCAGGATGATACACAGCCTGCAGCTCAGGCAATGTTACATGCTATAGGTTTGACTGAAGAAGATTTCCATAAACCAATAGTTGGAATTGCCAGCACAGGATATGAAGGTAATCCATGTAATATGCATTTAAATAAACTTGCTGAATATGTAAAAAAAGGTGTTTATTCTAAAAACCTAATTGGACTTATATTTAATACAATAGGTGTTAGTGATGGTATTTCAATGGGAACTCCTGGGATGAGATATTCTCTTCCTTCAAGGGATATAATTGCTGATTCTATTGAAACAGTAGTTCAGGCTATGAGTTATGATGGATTAATAACTGTTGTTGGATGTGATAAGAATATGCCTGGCGCTTTAATGGCAATGATTAGACTTGACAGACCATCAGTAATGTTATATGGAGGAACTATAGATTCAGGATGTCATAAGGGTAATAAATTGGATGTAGTATCAGCTTTTGAAGCATGGGGAAGTAAGGTGTCCGGAAAGATTGATGAGAAGGAATATAAAAGTATAATTAAGAAAGCTTGCCCAGGATCGGGGGCTTGTGGAGGAATGTATACTGCAAATACAATGGCTTGTGCAATTGAAGCATTAGGAATGTCTGTCCCATACACATCATCAGTTCCAGCTAATGAAAATTCTAGAGAAGAATTATGTATGAATGTTGGAAAAAGTATTAGAATTTTACTTGAGAAAGATATTAAGCCTTCAGATATTATAACAAAAAAATCTCTAGAAAATGCAATTAGAGTTGTTATTGCCCTTGGAGGATCAACTAATGCTGTATTACATTTCTTAGCAATTGCAAAGGCATCAAAAATAGAATTTAACTTAAATGATTTTCAACATATTAGTGATACTACCCCTTACATTGCTGACTTAAAGCCTAGTGGACAATATCTGATGGAGGATATTCATAGAATTGGAGGAACACCTATAGTATTAAAATATCTTTTATCTAATGGACTATTAAATGGTGATTGCCTTACAGTTACTGGAAAAACTATTGCAGAAAATTTAAAACAAGTAAAGGATCTTGATTTTGAACAGAAAGTAATAAAACAAGTTAATGAACCGATAAAAAAATCAGGACATATTAGAATATTATATGGGAACATTGCTTCAGAAGGTAGTGTTGCTAAAATCACAGGAAAGGAAGGACTTAGTTTTTCTGGGACTGCAAAAGTTTATAATTCTGAATTTGATGCAAATAATGGAATAAAGAATGGAGAAGTAAAAAAAGGGGATGTTATAGTTATTAGATATCAAGGACCGAAAGGTGGGCCAGGCATGCCAGAGATGCTTAAGCCTACTGCCGCTATAATGGGTGCAGGATTGGGAGGTGATGTGGCATTAATAACAGATGGCAGATTTTCTGGAGGAACTCACGGTTTTGTAGTGGGACATATTACTCCAGAAGCTCAAGAAGGAGGCAATATTGCATTAATAAATGATGGAGATCAAATTACTATTGATTCAGTAAAAAACACAATTGATTTAGATATATCAGAAACTGAGCTTAAGCAAAGAAAATCAGAATGGTCAGAACCAAAATTAAAGGTTAATTCAGGAGCTTTATATAAATATGCAAAAACTGTTTCATCTGCATCAAAAGGATGTGTAACAGATGAAATATAATTTATAATTATGAAAAAAATTAGTGGAAGTGAAGCTGTTATAAAATGTTTATTAGAAGAAGGTGTAGAGATAATTTACGGTTATCCAGGTGGAGCGATAATGCCTGTATATGATGAATTATACAAGTATAAAGATAAAATTCACCATGTCTTAACTAGACATGAGCAAGGGGCTGCTCATTCTGCACAAGGATTTGCAAGGATTTCAGGAAGAGTAGGAGTTGCGATTGCTACTTCTGGTCCAGGAGCAACTAATTTAATAACTGGAATTGCAGATGCACAAATAGACTCAACTCCAA